>ENA-OUPO01000025-OUPO01000025.1-human-gut-metagenome-genome-assembly--contig:-NODE-25-length-115024-cov-52.2666_pt1 | contig 115024 bp, 96 predicted proteins | sample MGYA00237940_ERZ548809 | MGnify/ENA primary metagenome ERZ548809 (study PRJEB26490, sample SAMN05194695) | human gut metagenome | biome: terrestrial biome; feature: human-associated habitat; material...
CTTTGCGGACATTTAAGAAGATATAAAAAGATAGTCAAAAAGACATATATAATTTCATGTAAAAGATTTATGCAGGTTGATGGAGGTAATAATTAAAGACAAGCCGCAAGAGCATATTTTTAATGTTGGTAATGTTGAAGCAGTTTCTATTAAAGATTGGGTAACAAAATGCTATGAAAGCTTAGGAAAAAGACCGGATTTTGTAAATGTTTATGAAGATATTGAACAGCGAAATTATTTCAGTTTTTACAATTATGAGTACTATTTGGATGTATCGCGTCAAAACAAAATATACCCAGAAACCATATCATTAGAAGACGGATTGAGGGATAGTGTTAAATGGTATTTGGAACATAGCACAGAAGTTAATAAAAAACCTTATTTTAAATATATAAATGAAAATCTAGTGGAGGATTAATTTCAAAAGCAATTGTTGTAATGAACACGATAACATTTAGTCAGACGCTTGCTCCTATTCTTGATGCCATGTGTGATCGGGGAACCGATTACCTAAAATGATAACTTTTATCAAATGTTTTCTCCCTATTTCTTTTAAAAAACTGCAAGCACAGAAAACGGGAAGCCGCATAAACACTGGCTTCCCGCTGTTTTTACCTTATTCAAACTCCAGACCGACAGTAAAAGCTATTAGAACAAATCCTTGATTTTAAGGCATTTTCAAGAAAAATGAAGCACCAAAAAACCATATTAAAAAATAAAATAATGCAATAAAAATGCAATGAAGTATATTTAGTTTTGTTGATATACCACCCGAAACTTCAATATCTTTTTTCATACAACAAGTTAGAAAGGCATATGCTACATGTACAGAGTTGTTAAGGTTAGTTATCATTGTATCTCCCATCGAAATATATTATAATTTGTCGTAGTCATTTACTTTATTGTGATTAGGAGGTACATATGTATTATATATTACTAACGGCTCAACAAGCCGCAACGCAGGCGGCAAGTGCCGCCCAAGAAGCTACAACTCAAGCTCCATCTAACGATATTATAGGTATTGGCGGAATTATAGCGACCTTATTAGTTGGTATAGTTACCTGCTTAGTCACATGGAAATTAACGATGAAAAGCATTAAGCAGTTAAAAATATCATATAACATACAGGTCTTTCCTATTCTTTCTAATTCTGTAACCCAAAATACAGATATTAACTTAGATGACTTAAAAATACAATACAAAGACAAAGAATTGTTAAATCCTTGTTTACTAGCCTTAGAAATTGTAAACATTGGTAACGAAGCAATAAATGAACCGCCTATCAAAATTTGGAATGATGAAGATATAGAAATAATTCCCGGCTATTTTGAAGATATTCCAGCGGGATATGAGAACTTATGGAGTTTTGTCAAAACTAGTCCTCATTCTTGTAATATTTTGCTAAAGCACATCAATCCAAAGCAAGTTGTTAAAACCAGATTTTTTTTAGATAATCTTCCTCAAAAAAAGATTATTTTTGAATGTCCCATGCAAAATGTACAAACACAAGAGGTTGCTTATAACAATACAAATACCACTAATAAAATAACGGTATCTTCCAAATCAAATTTTATACTAATGGCTATTACTGCACTACTATTTATTTCTATGCAACAATGGAGTTATTACATAAGTGAATTTATTTGGTTTACAGGAATACCTTTACGCACAAATGGAGCAGTTGCATTTATTATGTCGTTGCTTTTGCTTACTATTATCATCAATGTATATGGCGTTCCAATTATTGATAAGTATATTAAATCACACCCCAAACGAACCACTTTTATTAAATTAACAATGGCTATTGTGAGTATTATTTTACTTATGTTAATAATATTCGATTTTATAATTGTTCACCCTATCCTGCAAATAATTACCGCAATTATTGTTATTGTGTTATTATCACTACTTATTCACTTTTTATTTATATCAAAAAACACACGATAATTTTACTAACAAACCTATATTTCAAGTAGACGTTCAGCAATGAGCGTCTATTTTTTTACCCCAAAACCAGAAAGGAGCTGATACACCATGCCTGTATTCCGAGTGGAAAAGACAAACAGCTACACCGTTATGTCGAACCACCACCTGCGCAACCCAGATTTAACCCTAAAGGCAAAGGGACTTCTTTCTCTTATGCTCTCACTTCCCGAAAATTGGGACTACACCTTAAAGGGGCTGTCCTGTATCTGCCGGGAAAATGTTGACGCTATCCGCACCGCTGTATGGGAGCTGGAAAAAGCCGGGTACATTACCCGCAGACAGGGACTAGATGAAAAAGGGAAAATGACCGCTATTGAATACACAATATATGAATTTCCTCAGCCACCAAAGCCCAAAAAACCGGTGTTGGAAAATCCAATATCGGATAACCCGACAACGGAAATCCCGGTATCGGAAAATCCAACGCAATTAAATAAAGATAGATCAACCAAAGATTTATTAAATACAGATGTATCAAGTACCTATTCCATTCCTTTCCAGAAAGAAGCGGCTGCACCGCAGGAACGGAAAGGAAACGGGTATACCAACATGGACGCAGTAAGGGCATCTGAGGAAGTCATTAAGGAAAATATCAAATACCCCTATCTGATACAGGACAAGTCCGTTGACAAAGGTATGCTGGACGAGATTGTTTCCCTTATGCTGGAAACCGTCTGTCCCCGCCGCAGGATGATACGGATTGCTGGGGACGATTACCCGGCAGAGCTGGTAAAAAGCAAATTTATGAAACTAAACAGCAGTCATATCCGTTTTGTGCTGGACTGTATGCACCAGAACACCACCAAGATACGCAATATCAAAAAGTATCTGCTTGCGGTACTGTTCAACGCACCAAACACCATTGACAGCTATTACACCGCCCTAGTCAACCACGATATGTACGGCGGTGCTTGAAAGGAGGACAACACATGACAATCAAACCGGGAACGCTGGTTTATGCCAAGGAAAGCGGACTCTATGACATACGCTCCGGCTTAAACGAGTATTACGGGGGCTTACATTGCGGACAGAGCTTTGAAGTCTTTGACGCGTATTTCCAAAATACGGAAGAACCTTATCTTTCATCACATATTCTTTCTGCTTCATAGTGGTTTTCCGCAGTCGTTTCTCCATATCTGCCTTATATATCTCCCAGAAATCATTCAAGGTCATGGTCGGATCAGAAGTTTGCTGCAATATGAAATGCGCATACCATTCCTCGGCTTCTTTCTTTGTCTTAAATCCTCGCTTCTGTGATTTTTTCTTGGTTCCCGTCCAGTCTGTCCACCGGTACTGGATATGCCACGTTCCGTTTGGATCTCGTTTTGCACTGCAGCTCATGCACCCACCTCCTTGGCTCCGCCATACCATTTCTCACGAAAATACTCCACCGGAATTTTACCTGCGATTGTAAGGAAGCCTTTTCCAGCAAGTTCATTATTCATTTCTCGCAAAATCTTGTAAGATTTTCCCATGCTCACACCGAGCATCTTTGCAATATCTTCTGCACTGTAGTAAATTTTTTCGTTCATAGCGTTCTTTCCTTTCTTTGTTTCTGTATAGTATCATTTTGTTTCGCTTTTATAATATCGTAACATTTGTTTCGTGTCAATATCTTTTTCCTTTTAATTTTTTATCTTGTGTGGTATGCTATATATGATGTTGAAACATCCATAGCTTTAAAGCAGGAGGAAATCACAATGACAATTGGTGAAAATATAAGGCGCATCCGACAAGAACGACATCTCACTCAAAAACAGTTAGGAGAAATGGTCGGTGCAAGCGAAGCCTACATTCGTGCATACGAAAGCGGCAGAAGAAACCCCAAACCATCTTCCCTTGAAAAAATAGCAGAGGCACTTGCGGTCAACCCTGAAGTCCTTGCAAATTCAGATTTTGATGGTGTGAAAGCCATGCATAGACTGTTTCAGGTATTCCGCCAATATAACGGGGAACTTTTTGAATATAAAGACAAAGACGGAAATGATATGGTTGGCATTGGTTTTGGAACTTTGGCACTGATGCAATCATGGCTGGAACGATATGAAAAATATATGAATGAAGTCGAACAATGTAATGAAATCAAAGATGTCAAAAAACGTGGAGAAGCACTGCTGAAGGCAGAAGCGGACTTTAATCTTTGGATGGATATTTATCCAGAATCAGAAGCATGGCAGGAACGCCTTAAGGTTCAGAAGGCTCATGATGAAGTGATGGATAAAATCGGATTGGTTTCACAAAACAGTATATAACATTGGAGGTATAATCATCATGGAAATTAGATATGATTTACAAAACAACAAAGAAACTGAACTAATCAAAATAATTGACACTGTCACTAATGAATCCTCTTTAGATTCTAGTTTATTGTTTGAGAATTTTAAAAAGAACTGCATAAACATTACTCCCCCTGAAGAAGAGCCCCCTATGATGCAATTTTTAACCATTGACTCATTAAAGAACTATAAAAGCGGTCAATCAATCAAACCTGGAAACATTAAACTGAATATTAAAAAACTCATAAATACCCTACCTGCTATTGTTGAAACTTCTGTTGGGATTCTATATGACATACCAATATTGCAAGTATGTGCTGCATTAACTCTTTGGAAAACTTTATGTAATATTTTTACAGTAGAAATAACACGTGAACAAGCCATAGTCCTTGTCGCACTATGGAAGAATTGCGATGTTTCTCATTATATTAACCTTTCAAATGGATTTGATGCCGTAAATACCTTATACCAAAAATTAGATGATTGTACCATGAACCAAACCATCTATAATAGAATTATAGATCAACTGATTAATCTTGAGTGCATTGAAGTAATTAATGAAAAAATATGGTTGCGCGAATGGATCAGCCAAAAATATGTAAATTAAATTTTTGTACCCAAAACGTACCCATTCACACTAAAAAAATCCCTACAAAGCCTATAAATAAAAGCTTTGTAGGGATTTAACCTGTTCCGGGGCACACCACATTATCCTCAAAGGGCAAAATCCAGTATCCTCACTATCCTCACATCCCACTGCAAAACCACACTGCAAAGCCACACAGCAAAACCCTCCGGCACTGCAGCGCAATTCCACAGCACATTCCGCAGTGGTAATCCTGACAATCCAACTTCTATCGCGTCCCATATAACAGTATCATCTTACACAGCAGCACTATCGCAATGTCACTTTCGCAGAATCATCCAAAGCATCACTCACACCCTGCAACACCAGTAAATATCAGCGTTTAGCAGTATTACCCATGCCCTTGTAGTTTCGCAGCAAACTCACGCAGTGATGTTTCGTCTACTTCTATTATATACAGAAAGCTGTAAAATTCAACGTGGATTTTTACAGCTTTTGCCGATATCACGTTGCTTATTTACGCCTCATTTTATCTGAGTCAGAATCCTGTGTGACCGGGGCAGAAATGACAAAAAAAGAACAGCAACAGAGCTACGCTGCGGTATTACTCTCTGTTGCTGTCAGGATAATCATTTTTGCCTTTTACAGGATAATAGGGTGTGCCCTGTGATATAACCCTTTATTCAAACTCGCAAAGTTTGGGTTTGATTCTAGTTGTTTTAATATGATTATCTATACCGTCTCGTATTGATAATCAATATCTTTTCCACTCATTAATCTTCGTTCCACACATTTTTAGTACCAATCCAGTACCATTGCTATATTGTCATTATTGTGTGTAGTTCTAGTGGCTTGCAGGTTTGTTTACTATTCAGAGAATAATCATCTGATAGTTTGCAAGTCCACCTATGGAAATTATAATCTCCGGACGATGTTCCTGCAACTAAAAATTTTGAGGTACTAATGGATAGCATCATTCTTTTCCATATCATTCATCAATTTATCAAAGTCACTTTCATATAGTGAATCCTGTATAACTCTGTATTTCTCAAACTCACTTTCTGCAAATTCCTTTGCAATAGTTGCTGTTACTTTTCCTTTATCCTGAAGTACATCCGCATCATTAAATCTAAGGAATGCGTCAAGCTTTGTTTTGTTCCTTATTATGATCAGCTCTTGCCACTATCACTTCTGCCGCTGTATTACCATGAACTGCATAATGCATCTTATTCTGAACTGTTGCCTGTTCTGAATTAATGCGATACCCCCACAGCAATAATAGCTTCTAATGAATAGAACTTATAATTGTATGTTTTTCCATCATCCGCAGTTTGTGCAAATTTTGCACAAACTGAATTTTCATCTAATTCTCCCTCTTTAAAAATATTGCTCAGATGTTTTGTAATCACACTTCTATCTACATCAAAAAGCTGCGAAATTGCTTTCTGCGTAAGCCATACATCGCCATTCTGAACCCTGACTTCTATTCCGTCTTCTCCTGCATCTCGTGTGAAAACCAAGAAATCAACAGTGCTATTTCTTATCTGTAATCCTTTGCTCATAAACGCATTCCTTTCTCTATTCTCATGAAACGTCTTCTTTACATCTTATGGAATCCATATGTTTTAGTCCTATTCAGCTCAACCATTATCTCCAAATGTAATTTCCATCAATTCACTAGCTATCTCTTTACTCAAAACCCTCATAATACTGTCATCAACCTTATCCTTCGCCAAAAGATTAATATTTCCATACCAGACAACTTCCTGATCTATAACAGCAAATCGTTCACATGACTCTTCTACTGTTTTAATGTAGAAACCAGCTTTGCGCATTTCTTCATGTAGCTGCATCCAGTATGATGCATCTCCAAATCCATAGGAATCCGGTGCCCATGTTACTATCGTAATCTGAACACCTGATAACTGCTTTTCTTTTAGCAGGTTAATAAGTTCATAAACTTTTGTCCCACTAATTGCAGGGCTTGAAATAATTATATTTTTATTTGCATCCAGTAAATCTTTATGATAATTTTCAGCATAATTATCACCGTCATATATTGCATTAGCTGTCTGTTTATCATTATGCAAACCACCTGCAATCTCATATCCAATCTGTTTATATGCTTTAAGTCTCTTCATATACATGTTATTAAACATTGTAATATGGTTGTCTACATAATCATATATTATTACATTTTCTTTACCAGCATAATCACGATTCAATCGACCAGCATACTGTTCAACAACTCCTCGAAATGATACAGGTGTTGCCATAAAAAGTGTATCCAGTCTTGGAAAATCAAACCCCTCTCCTACAAGTGAACCTGTAGCTATTAATATCAGAGACTCCGCCTTATCAACCTGATGCATCTGTTCCAAAATCTTCTTATGTTCTTTCTTTGAGTTGTTGCCTGTCATTAAAAATACATGGTCTGCATAATCTTTCAATCGCTCGTACAGTTTCTCTGAATGATCCTTGTATCGTGATAAAACAACTGGGGTGCGACCTGCTGATACGCAATTCTTCACATCTTCAACAATCTGTTCGTCTCTGATATCATTATTATGAATAATCTCATAAGCTTCATTTGGATGCATCTTACCGATAAGTACACCTCTTGGTGGAACAGTTCTGGTAAAACGCGGATATACAAGATGTTGTATCCCCTGCTCCATAGCCTTTTCCTTTGCTGTGTAACTATATCTTATAGGTCCTATCAGCATATAATTGATTTTTTCCAGTCCATCTCCTCTTTTCGGAGTTGCTGTCACACCATATACATACCTTGCTTTTACTTCTTTTAGCACATTTGCTATTGTTTCAGAGGCAGAATGATGACACTCATCAATTATCACAAGTCCATAATCATTCAGCAAATTATGAAACTCTCCCTTTTTGCAAAGTGAGCCGACCATTGCAATATCAACAATCCCTGTCATCGAATCATGTACTCCCTGCAATGTTCCAATCAGACTTTTTCTAGTTCTTAATCTTCCAGTTTTCGTTTTGTACTGGGGTAGTTCTTCATCTATAATTAAAAATTTGTTTAGAGCATCTTTCCACTGTTCTATAAGTGCAGATGATTCAAGCAGGATCAGAGTATTCACTTTCTTTTCTGCAATTACTGCACTGCATACAACTGTTTTCCCAAATGCTGTTGCAGCATGAAGTATTCCATTATCATGCTTAGTCAGTTCCTTTAACGCCTTGTTCTGTTCAGGTCGTAGTTCTCCATTGAATTCTACATTAATATTTCTTCCCTGCTGCCTCTCATCATCAATAGTATATTCAATTCCTGCCTTATCAATATTTGCTATTAATTCATCCTGTAATCCTCTTGGAATCTGTATGTATCCACCAAGATGGTCTTTTCCAAGATAAATCCACCTCGAAGTATCATAATTAGATGTTCCAATCGCACGATTTTTATAAAATACTGGGTTACTAAAGGCTGCCATTCTGCGAATCTTATTTTGCATCGCAGGCTTAAGATTCGTGCTGTCGACATATATACCATTTGATAATGTGATGTCCATTTTCCCATCAACATCTGATTTTGCAAAATTTTTCATTCTATCCCATGGCTTTTCCCTATTTTCTTCATCACTGGATGCTTCAAGGTCATCTGCTGTAAATGTCCATTCCCTTATCTTATTCTCCAGAAATTCCTCTGAAAGCTTAGGTTTACTTAATAAAGCATTCCATTGGTCAGGATAAGCATTCCAGTTACCATCCACAAATGCACTATTGCCATCTTTCAACGCCCTTCCCTGTAATGGCAATGCAATCAGATTTCCTATTGCCACATTTTCTAAGGAATCCTGTGCTGGTAACATTCTGTCATAATAATTGAATGACTTTAAATTCACCTGCTCTGCACCTTTATCTAAAAGTGCTAAGCCAAATTTACGAACCACTGCCGCCGATATTGGCTTGTCAAAGAATATCCATATATGTGCACCTTTTCCTGAACGAGAACGTTCTACCAAAGGTTCTATCCCATTTAATGTGCAGATATCTCTCATAGCTTCGACTTCTTCAATCCATGTATCATCTGTATTTGCAAAGTCCCTTTTTTCTGCATTCTTCTCATGATTATCAAAGTCAAACACCAGAAACCTACATGTTCCATCACTAAATAATGGATATACACCGATTACATCTTTTGCAGCATAAGAGTTTCCCCTCAAATGCATCAATATGGTTGGTAAATCTAATCTTGTATACGAGCAATATTTGCAATCCTTACAGTCTATATGTGTATTTAATTTCCTATGGCAATTATCTGACCAGAAATTATCACACTGCGGATAATATGCCGCCTCTCCGTTTTTATTTACATTTCTTTTCGCATATACATCTGTTCTTCCCCAAAAGAATGAGAAAAAGAGCTTTGCCATCCTGTCTGTAATCTCTTTGGGGTACACAATCCTTTTACCCTGTTCTGGATCAAAATCCTCTTTCGTATCCTTTTTCCTTATACTTGCCAGTTCATTTTGATATGACAATCCTGCTTTATCCAATATATTCTTTAATACCTGATTCTCCAATTGCAGATTGTTCAACTGCTTCTGCAATCTAGTCACATTCTCTATTGGATCACGCATTTGTCATACCTCCCTTTCCGTCATTATCTATACATCTCAAGTATTCTTTTTACTTCATTCTGTAATTCATCACTAAAGTCTGATAAATCATTATATGTAATTACTTTCAGTCTAATAAGACGAACAATATCCCATATTACCTCTGATTTTTTAAGTTCCATGATAACACCCGGATGACGCTTATCTTCTTTTATCCGTTTTTCAAGTTCCCAGAATCTCTCTGATGCAGGCTTTATATCATCATTCAGAAAATTTGCATACTCTTTAACAAGACCTTCTATATAATTTTCCTGCCAGCCTGATAATTTTTCTCGAAATAGCTTCCAATCTTTTTTACTTATGTCCATGATTTTTAACCTCCTCAGTCTTATGTTAGTCTCAACAAACAATTTCAAAAATGAGACTGACTTGATACTACTACTTTATAATTCACCTGCAAATCCGGGTTTTATCACATTTTGCTATATCATAGAGTCTCACTTAGTCTCAAATCTCGTGAGACTTCGTTGAGACTAACTCTGAAATATTCGTTTTTCAGAAGGCTCTTTAAGCGTCTATCTTAGCTTCTATGTACGCATATACAACTTCAACTGGAATCTGTTCCTTCTGTGCAAATTGATTATCCGAATTCAAAAATCTTAGTGTCGGGTATAATTCTTGGTCATAGGTAATAATATCATCTCCTGCTGTATTACCATGCCTATCCACCACAAATCCTCGGCCGATACCATATTTCAGCGGTAGAAATCTCCTTAAAAACTTACATACACTAATTTAAAATTCGTCGCCATAGTCAAAATTAAAAACTGCCATTATACTGCCCAATTCTCTCTCAAATTCTTGAGCTATGTTCTCTACAATGCCATTATAAATATATTCAATCACTTGGTTTTCCGTCATATACTTAACAATCACCATAATACTAACTGTCAATACTTGTCATATTTTGAATCGTAGAATCATACGGATTTATAACTAAAACATTTTCAATAACATTATTATCCTCATCTCTTATATGTACAAATCGTTTTACCATCAATAAACTATTCAACTTATGATGAAAGCCAACAAGATCATCATATTCAATGTCTATACACATTTTAAAAGGTTCTTCTAGCATTTTATTACTGTATTCCTTCCATTCACGCTCTGATAGTTCCTTGTAAAACATTAAACATATTCCACTAGAAGTAGCAATTTCCTTATATGTCCTTAATTCAGTATCCCATGTACTTCCTTTGGAATCCAAAATCAAAGAACTAATTTTTATATTATTAGCTTCTCCTCTCCCTATATTCAAGACATACAAACTAATACTAATTCTTTTTTTATTAAATTGAATTTCCATCTTACCATTCAACGATAATGTATTTTCTATATAAAACTTTGGACGTTTTGACATCCCAAATTTAATATCATCTATATAATTCGAATCAAATGTAACTGTCAAAATAGGCTTATACTGTGCAGAGAGATTAATTTTCGTATCGTTATTTCTTTTTTCATATTCCTCTTTTAATTCCTGTTCATGCTTTCTAAAATCTTCTTTCCTAGTAAAATCGGTATAACAAATAGTCAAAGCAACACCTAGCAATGTTATTCCACTACCTATTAATGAGGCATAGAAACTAATCCAAACTTCCTGCTTTTCTATTGGTATAAATCCTATAGATGAAGGCGTCGACACCCAATAATTTACAAATGGAGGTATAGCTAGAAACACCACTAATATGCTTACAAGTATTAAGATTTTCTTTTTCACTTTTTATTCCTCCCATATATTTTATTGCACTTTTCCGATGATACTATCTATAAGAATATGTATTAACCTAACCACATTGGTTAAGATGTGGTTAGCTTATTTTCTTACGAAAAGTATTTCTGATTTTTACTTGATGGCTTTTCCGGTATAGTCATCTTTAACACACCATTTTTCAGCATAGGTGTTAAATACTTTCTTCTAAAACTTGTCCTGCTATCAAAATAAAATTCATCCATTATTTCTTGGACCGATTTCGGTTCTTTACAAAAATCAATGATTTGCTTGTTCAAATCCTGACCATTTTGGTTAGGATAATGGTCAGGATGCTGACCATCATTCCTCAACAACCCCAAATACTTATCACAAGCCTTACACAGAGCCATAATTCCAGCCTCATTAATCTCGTATTCCGGCAATGGTCCATCATACAACGCACAAGCTTCCCTAATCTTCTCAAATCCTCTTCCCCACGCTTCAATCATACCGCTTTTGAAAAAGATATTAGCCAATTTCGGATTATAAGGCTTTGATGAATGCTTCATAAACAACTTGTCAGTAGAATCAAGATTTGGAGGCATCTCACCATCATTCCAAATATATATCTTGTCCTTGTAAACGCTAATCTGAATTGGATTGCAACTGCTGTAATCCTTATGAACAATGGCATTCAACAAAATCTCACGAAATGCGTCCTTGTGGAACATAAACTGCTCAATTCTCTGGACACCCTCATAATCAATCAAGGCCTTCATATATTTTGTATAAACTAAATCAACGGTCTTATCTACCTGCTCTATCAAAGGACCGTGCACCTCATCCTGGTACACCAAATCCGAATCTGATTTTCCAAAATAGCCAATTTTGATATAAGAGCCTGTTACCCACTTCTCTGGATCTTTATAAAATGCAAGCATTGCTGCTCTTATCAAATATCCATCTTCATCAATTAGGTGCAGGTTATCCATCAAGATAGTATCTTCCACACTGACTTCTTCCTTCGTAAGCCTTCCTCTTTTCACTGCCTTATCTTTAAATAACTGTATTGCATCCTGCTTTAAGTCAGATACTGACAGTTTTGGCAGAGGCACACCATCCCATGTTCTTCCCTGCGTTTTTAACAAAGCTCTTTCCAATTCCTTTCCGGTAATCTCACGCATGGTACTTCCGGAACGATAATAATATTTCCCACGAAAACTTATTAAAGATGGATATTTATCAACAATTATCTGCAGATACTCAAGTTCACCTTTATATAACAAATTTACATCTACAATGATTCCCATTGTGTCCGTAATTTTATTAGGAATTCTCTCTAATAAATCCCTTGCATTATCAATACCTACAACATTACCATCGTCATCCGTACCTATGTATATTGTTCCACCGTAGGCATTGGCATATCCACAAATCCATTTTAAATACTCATCCTGCCATGACTCCTTCCACTCTATGGATTGATGTTCTTTTTCCTTCATATATCCACCAACTTTCCAAATTACTGCTTGTCCACTTCCGTAAAGAAGTATTCCAATGTATCCACAAACATATTATGCTCAAACAATTCCTTAATTTGTTCCCGATTCATCCATGCAACCTGCGCCACTTCATCTGTTGTGGCATTGCCTAAATCAACCTCTCCATCGTAATCAAACAGCCAAACATCCATAATATCATTATAAATTTTTCCATCAATGATTTTTCGTGTTTTTGTAAAAATAACTTGACCTTTTTCTGGTAATAAATCTACTCCAACTTCTTCTTTTGCTTCTCTAAGCGCTCCTTGCAGACTGTCCTCTCCTTTAACTACTGAACCATCCACACACTCCCATATCAAAGGAAATGCTGTTCTATTTGCTAAGCGCTGTGCAATCAGATACTCTCCCTTAGAATTACGGATCCAGACATGCACCACCAGATGGTATCCGTCTATCGGTAACTGTTCTCCTCTGATATGGTCTTTTCCCAGAAGCTCTCGGTTCTCATTATACAAATCCCATATTTCTGCATCCGGCACATACTCCACAATATCCCCAAAATCTGCATGTAAGGTTTTACAGATTTTGCTAAGAATTGTAAGGCTCACCTCTTCATCACGGCGAAGCTTTGTCATTGTGTTAGGAGCAATTTCTGCCTTTTTACGCAAATCCGATTTGCTCATTTCTTTATCCACTAATAATTTCCATAATCGTTTATAAGATACAGCCATGGTAATTTCTCCTTTTTCTTTTCACGCTATCAAACCAACTTATCCAGCATCTCTACAATCTTTTCTCTTTCACCGCTACCATTTGTTTTAAATCTCAGTAATGGAATTTCGTACAGCTCCATTATATGATTTTTCAATAAATCTCTTGAAGCCTGAATGGTATCCTCTTTATGGTATTCATATCCATCAACCTCAATCGCCAACACAGGCTTTTTACCAATTCTGTTATAAATCAGAAAATCTAAATGTGTTGCTGGATTCATTGCATACTGACATTCCTGCTCATTTAATAGTTCTGGATTCTTAATCAACATATTCAACGGAAAATGACAAACAACATCCAAGCTTGAATACTTGTTATCGGAGATAATGTCCTCTATCAATGAATACATCAGGTTTTCCGAATCATATTCTGATACTTTTTTGTGCTTCTGCAAATATACCCTTCTTTCCTCAGTATACTGCTTGTAAAGGTAATCAAAAATCGAATAAATCTTGCTTTCAGTAACCTCAAAATTATTATACTGAATATAATCAATCAAATCTGTTATATTGCGCTCTTTTGATTGCTCATTTCCAGTTACAACCAGCATCAATTTCTTTTTCGCTCTTGATACAGCAACATTGATTAAATATGGATCATCTGCAAAATCAGATATTTCATCATCCACAGTAGATATGATAATATTCTCTTTCTCCTTGCCCTGGAACTTATGCACTGTAGCAGCATCAATATCTGTTATCTCCTTGCTTAATGCTTCTACCTGATTTTTGTACGGTGCAATAATTCCGGTTTCTTCCGGATTTGAAACATATTTTGGTATAATCTCATTTTTAATAACATCTATCTGGCGCTGACTATAATGGTTACGTTCATGATTTCCCGCTACCGTTTTTACTACCGATAAAACATCCTCTTCACCCTTATCCGTTGTCATAATAATCAATTCACCACGATAGAATTTCTGGTTACAGAAATTTATTATTTTTGGGTGACACCTATAATGTTCCCGTAACAATGTTTGTGTTACATTAGGCATAACATCCAAAATGGATTGCAGAAAACTGTTTGTATACTGATATCCTTCACTCACATTAAATCTGTCAAATATAGCTTTTGCCTTGGCATTTATATCATCTGTAACAACATTAGGAAGTTGCTTGGTATCACCCACAATAACAACATTCCTTGCACAGGACAATGCCAACGCACCGGTTGCAATATCTACCTGTGATGCCTCATCCATGATAAGATAATCATACACCACATCTGAATTCAGGCTGTTTCTTGATGAAAATGTTGTACTTAATATAACCGGATACTCAGCCAGTACATCGTATGGTTCCTTCCACAAATTATCTTCACTAAAAGTTTTTCTACTACTGTTACCTTCATATTTCCTTGCCAGTTTGTCTTTTAGGACAACCATTGACTGATCGCATAAATCCTCAAGCAAATTCTTATTAACACTGTTTAAATACTTTTCAATATCTGCAATTTCCGCAGACAACTCCGCCTGCTTCGCACGATAATACATTGCCTGAAAGGTTGTAATTATCTTTGAAATATCCTGCTTATAAATACTCCAATCGGTTACTCCATATTTAAATAAAGCTTTTATCTTAAACCAAAATCCTATTGCCGTTTTCTCTTCTGAAATCAACTGGCACTCCTGCCACAATACCATCCATTGCTTTGAAGATAGTTTTTTCTTGAACTTAATACTATCTGTATGAACATCTGATTCTTTAACATATTGATTGAAATATTCCTGTTCAGTAACCAACTGTGAAAGTTCCTGCCTTAAACACGCTAATTTTTCCTGCTTAGCAAAAACACTTTTTAACTGACTGGATTGCTCTGCTATTTCCTTCTGCAAAACACTTGGATCTTCTCCTGTTTTCCACGACGAAAAATCGGGATAAGCGGCGTCCTGATGCTCAACAAATAATTTCTTATTTTTAGAACTTCCTAATGTTGCAGCAATAAAACCCAAATTGTATTTTAGAGAAGATAATTTTTCATATACATTTTCCGTTGCCGAATTATTATTGGATACTATCTGTACCGTTTTCCCTTGCATTAATATATTGGCAATAATATTCAATATCGTCTGTGTCTTTCCCGTTCCTGGAGGTCCCTGTATAACACTAATCTGATTCTCCATGGCATTTTTTACAGCCTTATACTGACTGTTATTGCATCCAAATGGGAAAATCGGAATGTATTCGCGTTCTGTTCTTTTCCCTTGCAATGACGATGGATTCAAATACTTTGCTAAGGCCACATCACTACCCACAAAAGAAATCTTGTCAAACTTCTTAGACAATAATTTTTCACCAGTCTCTTCATTCTTAAGATTACTCAAACCTGCAATTTGCTTTATATATTCAAATACATTTGATGACTGACTCTGGGCAAGACATGACTCTATAATATGCAAGTCGTTCCGACGATAATCTCTTTCACTACCATCGCCAAAACAAATGTGCCAATAAGACTCACTTCCGCTTCTAAATACATATATTGCATTAACATCAAAGAACTCTCGTCCATCTCTGCTAATGCGATACATATTAGGATTTAAAACATCTGGTTCAGTTAATTTTTCCACATTCAAATATGCATAAGAGTATGTTTTTCCAGTATTGAATTTTACATCCCACTTTTGCGTATTTCTATTGTACACACATGACATTATTTCGGATGTCTTTATTTCACCTTTAATAATGACCATATAATATCTTGTATTCATCTATTCCTCACTACTTCTTATCTGCACGCTAATTGCCCTTGAATTCCTTCTCTATATAACAATGTTCCTGTTTGGCAATCAACTTAAAACTGTAAATCGGACATTCAGATTCCATTTCGTTACAGCTGCTTTGAAAGTCCAGTTCGATAATATATGGCATCCAGTCAATAATTCTTAAAAAATCTTCACATCCAAAATTATTGTCATAAAAATTCAATATCGTACTAAGGGCAGTACCATGGGTTCCTATAACAATATCTTTATCCGTATTATCTGATAAAATCTCATTCAGTGCCTCTATGTTACGTTTTTGCACCATAGCAATGGACTCTCCACCTTCTTCATGATAATTATGATCAGCCCATCGTTTTCGGAACATTCCGTGGTTGTTGCCATCAGGACCTTTTTCACGCTCCCTTAATCTCTCATCTGTTATAATTTCTTTTCCGAAAAAAGCTGCTGCATCTGCAATGGTATCCATGCTGCGTTTGTATGGACTACAATAAAACGCATCTATTTTCTTGTCCTTCAAAAATTCCAGTACAATTGCAGAATCTTTCTTACCTTCTTCCGTCAAAGGTCTTGTTCTGTCTTCTTTCCAATCATGTTCCGGCTGTGCGTGACGCACGAAATAAACTCTTGTCATTTTATAAGCTCCATTTCATCTTCCATTTTTACAAATCCATATTTTTCATACAATGGCCGTCCCATCTCTGTCGCCTCTAAAGTAATCTGTGATACGCCCTGTTTCCTTACATCCTTTACCAGTAAATCTAATGTATGAAATGCAATCCCCTGTCTCCGATATGCCGGTGCCGTATACATATTCATAATATAAGCCTTTTTACCTGTTGGATTATGATATGTCGGCATAACCTGATAAAAACTGACACCACCAGCGCCAATAAAGGTTTCGTTATCATACACCAGATATGCAACATGCTCACCAGTTTCTAATGCACTCTTATAATACTCATAGGATTCTTTTTCCACTAATGACATATCCACATCATTCGATAGTTTGTTAGCTGCTCGAAGGACGATAATTCTAGTTTTTACAAGTTCATCTATGTCTGCTATGGTTGCTTTTTTATATTTATAGTTTTTTGCCATCACATACTACTCCTCTAAATCTGTTAACCTTTTCGAATCAATTTTACCGCCTATCCTTAACTCTTTCTGCTGTTACTCCATTTCTTACAGGACTACAATTCATTACCAATACTTTCATTTTGACCTCCGTTTTCATGTACCATATTTTATATGATATCATAGAAGCACTACATCATCAATAACAATCGCAACTTCTTGCGATTGTTTCCCGATTTGCAATATATATTTCGGGTGCATAAAGTGAATCGTGGATATGTAGCGGAATCATTATTTCATAGTGCGTAAATGCATGGTTTGGAATCCTTCTTAAGAAGTTATATGAACTGCACAGTTATTCGCCAGTCTACTAAAAAAGTGCAAAAAATTAAAGCCAGCCTTTCAACTGACTCTGCTCTACCCCAAAGCATATTATAATTTACTCTGTATTAGCTTTTTATTTCTACTCATCAAATAAAAATTAGTCCCCATAAGATATACACCAATCCTCTTCTTTTGATTATATGATATCCTATAGGAACTATAATTGCATTGGACTGTTAGTCCAAAAGTTTATCCCACTCTGCTTCTTTAAAACCTATACTCTGTATTCACTCTTTAATCTCCCAATGACCACTGTAGCCACTTCCTTTCATATAAACTATAACCAATTATACTATAAGCAAGGTTGACCGACTACCGCAAAATAAAACCGAACCTGAAAAATTGGCTCTATTCGAAACTATATCCCCACTCTCAAATCCGTATGTTTCAAAGGTTTCTTGACACTATGAGTCAAAATTTAGAGTCAAATTTTACTAAATCGGAGTGAAACATCCCCATTTCATCCCCAATCTAAAATAAAAAGCCCCACAAAGCCCATAAATACAGGCTTTGTGAGGATATGTTCTCTATTCAAACTCCCCGCAGAGAAACTTATTATCCCTATAAAGGCTTGATTTCTAGGGCTTTTAATGGTGATTATTACACCTTTTATCACAATTATTTTATATTTTCAAAAATTTAGGTATCATATGGGTATCACATTTATCATTATTAAATAACTATTCTATTGTTTTAAATCCTTCTATATTTCACCAAAAAGTGGCAGTCTAGAATATTTTTTTAATTGTGTTTTTATTTTTACCCAATTTGAATTAATCTCATCTCTATAACTGACATATTGCATATTGCTATCAATTTCTTTTATCCATGAATACATAGAAAATTTAATATTATTAAATTTTACTTCTGCATTTAGAGCACCTTTAATAATTAATTCTTTAAACTCTTTCTTTTCCTGTTCTATCATATCGCAAGATCCAATTACTTCTAATGCTGACAAATATATTAATGACCATCTAGCACTACTTGGCAAATGCGTCATTGTCTTATAATAAGCATTGTCCATAAATTGATCTTCACACATCAAAAAATGACTACGCACTGCAAATGACCACCAATAGAAAATATCTTTCGGTTCCATCTTTATTTTTACTTGACTTTCAAAATTCTTATATAAATATAGTACATGAACTATTGATTGAGTTGCTGCAAAAGCATCGGCATCCATCTCAAGTGTTCTAATATCAAGTGCACTCTTTTCATCCAAAAACTTTTCATTTTTATAATAATAAAATGGTATATAATTCATACCTGTTAAATTATCTTTACTAGCTAACAGTTTACAATGTCCATTTAAAATATGACCTAATTCATGCAGTATAATAAAACGAGATACAAAAATTTCTAATAATTTTGCCTTTCCATCATCTACCAGTTTATTATCATATATTTCAAGCTTTCCATTTCTTAAAAAAACTCCTTCATATGACATTTTTTTCAATTCATCATCTTCTTTAGTTATATTTAGAAGATGAAAGAATTCAATTTTATCATTTTCCATTACTGTAACAAAATAATTATAATATAATTCTATTACCCCTTTATTAATTTCTATATGATCTTTATCGTCCATACACCAAGATTTTCCATTAATCTCCTTGCTATCTTTAATTTCAAATTCTAAATCCGACAAATACCATCTATGTGAAAAATTTTCTTTTATTAAATTCTGATAATATTCATATATACTATTAGCTCTGCGAATTAAATCTTTTTCCAATAATTCATCCATATATCTATCTCTCCTATCAATAAATGTTAATGCACACAAACCTGACAAGCCTCTATTCTTTCAAATGAATGTTCCACCTGCAAATCTGCCATTTTCAAGTTACTCTCTATATACTCCAACAATTCTGTACCATCCAAATATATATACATCTGCGGTGCTACAAAGCCCGGAACATTTTTTCTTAAGTCTTCTAGTGATATCTGTGATGTTTCCTGAAATCTCTCTATTTCCATAGCATACCTATAATGATACTTAGGTTCCATTTCAAGTACTGTATCAATTGCTGATTCTGCTGATATTATAAATGTCTGCTGCATTTCTTCGTCCATAAGTGCCCATGCCCTTTCATTTGCATGCAAACTAGAATTATCAACTATTCTAGTTTTTCGCATCTCACATAACGCCATATAAAGTGTTTTTATCCAAGCATACTCATATGCTCTACCCTGATCATTACTCTTTGTAAGCTTCTAGTTCTCATTCCTTACATCAATAAGCTTATTTTCACTAATTTGCACCAGTTTTTGGTGCTTCATATAATTGGGATAATTTTTGAAAATAAAAAGAAATGTGATAATAGAAAATATCTTTAACACTTCTGTTTAGCACTCATTAATATCTCTGGTACTATGCTTACAGCTATCATCTACCTACTTGATGGTGCTAAATATCTGTGGGAAGGAGAACAACATGAAACAAAATAACCCTTGTTACTTGTTTGGTATGTATGAAACTGATACAAATTCTGTTATTGTTAATGCCATCAATGATACATATACCGGCACGCCTCTTACTATCAGTTGTGAAAAATGCAATTCAGCCGTCTTGCTCGATACACCTGATGATATCGCGTATCTATATCGGCTGGCACAGGAAAGTCCTCTGCTATATGCTGAATTGGCTTGCAAATCTAATGGATTACAGGAATATGTGGATGCTATGAATGAATTTAATTAAGTTTATGTAGCTTCATTATGGTTTTGAACTAATCTGACATCAATTTTAACTTTCTTTTGATTGATAAAATAATTCATCGCTTTTTTCGTCGCTTTTTATGCGTCGAAAAGGGCGTCGAATTATTCTAATTATACATCTAACTCGGCTTTTAACCTGGCATATAATTCAATATGCCAAGTTAAATAACAAATTCATTCCGCTCCTTTAGCAGAATTGCCAGAATAATATTTTCAAGATTTATTATCAAATCTGCCAACTCTATTTCTTTATAGCCCACATATAAATTACCTAATTTTGTTTAAATTTTATTCTGAGATATGGACCTACTGAATTTTAGACTACCATAATATTTTTGCAAACTCAATAAACTTCTTACATTCATCAATATCTACTGTTTGATTAACAGGGTTCATATATAGCGTTTTTTTACGTGCCAAAAGCTGATCTAATATATGCCATGCTTCTCCATTGTAATCATTTGAAACCATTATTTCTTCACTATTCATTCCTGTTATTCTTGTATGTGTCATAGCAATGTTCTTTTTCTCTTTTAAATATTCAATTATATCTTTAGAAAGATAGTTATCTAACCCTCCATAGGTCGCATGATCTATTTCAGGTAGCCAATACAAATCATCAGACCTATCACTATATTTTCCTTCTTTATCAGGTAAAGATATTTTATATTTTATCATTCCCCACATTAATTCAAACCATAAAACTGATTCTGACATTTTCCCTTTAAATGCAAGTGTGTGAATTATATCCAATTTTTCAATTAGCTTATTCAAATTTCGAATGTCAATTTGGCACAAAGTAGCTAATGTTTGTAACTCCTCTGCTGCCGCATCCCTTTCCTCAAATTTTTCAAAATAATAATTATATCTTTCTACATATTTAGATTGAAGCTCTCCCACGCCTAATTCCAAATTGAAGCTAATAAATTTTCTCAGATATCTACCTGTATCAACTGCATTTCCAAAGATTTTTTTTACGGAATTCTCAAGTTGTTTACTGTCAACAGCCATAATAACAATTGTATTTGGGATACCCTCAAATAAATGATGAAGTCTTTCAAGAACTTTAATTGCATATTCAGGCATACACCTGTCTAGTTCATCTACAACTATTACAACAGTTTTTATTTCCGACATTCGTTTAAGTTTTTCCCTAGTTTCATCTAAAGTTTTCTTAAACGCAAACATTTGATCAAATTTAAATTTTTGATTATCAATGCCCGTCTTTTCACTTTGAAATATTTCTACAATATTAACACCTATTTTATTTTTTACATACTCTCCAGCTACCTCTGTCAATATTTCTTTCGCTGTTTCCCAACCTGCTTTTGCTACTTTGTTAATTCTATGTTCTAGTGAATTTTCAGAGGCTTCTAGCATTGCTGATATTATCGCAACAGAAGGTTCTTCATAATAATCATATTGCCAACAATTATAATGAAAAACATAAAATTTATCATCATAGGTATCCTCATTAACAACAGGAGATAATCTTCTCTCAAGTTCTTCTAATACATAAGTTTTTCCATATCCCCAAGTTCCATCAATTGAAAATATTTTTCCTTGTTTTAAATCTGACATAGTGTTGACAAGCTGATATAACATATCAATAAATTGTCCTCTATTCAAAACATCAACTGTTTCCTGCATTCACATTCCCCTTTGCTCTTCTGCTAAAAATTTGTCTTATTAATGTATCATTTATTATGCATTATGAAAAATATAGTCTTATTAAACTATTCTTTCAAAGTAATATCTCTCATTAGCCTTTGTACTTTCTCTGACCGTATCAGCATCCTCATCTTCTCATCCCCACTTTCAACCTCAGGCTTACCACACCTAAGATTATGCATATGCTCTGACACACAACAATCTTTATACCAGCATTCACCCATAAGAGTCCCTTTAACAGACCACTTTTCATTTTGCGTAAATTCACCTACCAATGACTTCATCACACGCTCTGTAGAGTATCTCTTAAATCCTGCTATGTACTGTAATGTTTTCTTATCATCAATCCTTGATAAATCGATTCTGTGATTCTCAACTGCCGTCAATACTTCTTCACGAATCTTGATTTTATCTGTCTTTCCGGTGCCTGTCCATTCTACCAGCTTGTCAAATGCAAGAATCAGGTACTCAAAACAAATCATATCCAGAATCACAATCTTTCCTTCCGACTTATCTGTTATTGATTTCAACATACGATACTTATTGCGAATGTCCTGATTATCAACCACATAATCAAATGCAATATAGTATTTATTATCCTCTTTAATATTCAAGTCTAATACTGCATCCAATAATCCCTGATTGCTTCCTTTACTCTCAACGGCAAGCTCATTGTCAAAGAAAAGTTGATTAACGAATTTCCAGAAGTGAAGCCCAGCACCGGTATCCTCTGTCCATAAATATCTCATATCACAACTCCTCTTCCAGTATTATCCTGTTATTATCAAACTTCAGCACCTTAAAGCTCTTATCAGATACATTGAGTCCGTCACAATTTCGTAGAAAAAGCATATACTGATTAGACAACTCAAAATTAATGAATCTCCTGACATCATCATTAATCATACAATCTGCATTATCTATCACAATAAAACTATCTCTACACTGTTTGATTGTTTCTAAAAAATTATCTGATTTGTAGTTAAACAGCTTGATTGCTTTGTATTCGTCTGTCAACCTTATATCTTCAAGCATTTCATAAAGTACTGTTTTTCCGGTACCGCTATCTCCACCAACAAGAGTAATCCTGTCATCAAATGTCAAATCATATGAAAATGGAGCTGCCTTAAATGTTATATTCTTATAAATCATTTGCTTCTCTCCTTGCATACTCCTTACTCCACCAGGCATTATATCCTCTGCTACCGATAACTATATCAGAATCATTAAATCTGATTTTGGCATCATCCGGAATATCAAAAAGCGTTGGTCTTGACATATAAATCTTAATATTATTCATAGTAAAAATGATTCTAAGAACATTCGGTCCACATTCCTCAACATTTACCACCTTATCGGGATGCTTCACAATATTAAGCAATGTCTTGCAGCCTGATGATAAATTTCGGATCGTACCTAAGCCATATTTTGTTTCTATATGCTTGTCTGGTGTCAGCTTCGCTTCATCCACTTGTTGAATCAAATCAATTTCTTTTTGTGACATATCTTCATTGCCTGTATTCAAGTTAAAGTACAAGTCATTGTAAAAAATCCAGTCTTTTGAATCTTTCCGCTCCGTATATATATCTATCATTCAATGTTCTCCTTCTGCAATATATGTTTAGCATCTGATTTTCCATATCTTACTTGGATAAGGCTTTGAATCAAATTTTCATATAGATATATTCCAGTATACCACACATAAATAAACGGCCCCAGAAGATCTCTTAAAATCTCCTGGAGCCTTCTTCATTTCCTATTGAAAAATAAATCCTTCTATATTTTATTTTTTAAAAAAATTATTCAAACTCAATAGTTCCCGGTGGCTTACTGGTCAAATCATAGAATACTCTATTGACTCCCTTTACCTCATTTATAATTCTGCTCATCACTGTCTGAAGTACCTCAAACGGTATCTCGGCTGCTTCGGCTGTCATGAAGTCCACGGTGCGGACTGCACGGACTGCAACGGCATAATCATATGTTCTCTCATCACCCATAACACCTACTGAACGCATGTTGGTAAGGGCTGCAAAGTACTGGTTTGGCATCCATGATGGTTCCTCGCCGTGGGCCTCTTTATACTCTTTTGCTGCCTTTTCCACTTCGCTTCTGTAAATCCAGTCTGCATCCTGGACAATGCGTACCTTTTCGGCTGTGACTTCGCCGATGATACGGATTCCAAGGCCTGGGCCTGGGAATGGCTGACGGAATACGAGATAGTCAGGTAATCCAAGCTCCAGTCCGACCTTGCGTACCTCGTCCTTGAAGAGGTTTCTGAGTGGCTCCACGATATCCTTGAAATCGACATGCTCCGGGAGACCTCCTACGTTGTGGTGTGATTTGATGACTGCAGATTCTCCGCCGAGTCCACTCTCCACTACGTCCGGATAGATGGTTCCCTGCGCAAGGAAGTCAACCTTTCCGATTTTCTTAGCTTCTTCCTCGAATACACGGATGAATTCCTCACCGATGATTTTACGCTTGCGCTCAGGCTCTGTGACGCCTGCAAGCTTGCTGTAGTAGCGCTCCTGTGCGTTGACGCGGACAAAGTTGATGTCGAACGAACCGCCTTTGCCGAATACGCCCTCTACCTCATCGCCCTCGTTCTTACGGAGAAGTCCGTGGTCTACGAATACGCAGGTGAGCTGCTTGCCGATTGCCTTGGCAAGGAGTGCTGCGAGCACTGATGAGTCTACTCCACCCGAAAGTGCAAGGAGCACTTTGCCGTCACCGACCTGCTCTCTGATTTCGTCGATTGTGTTTTTGACGAATGAATCCATCTTCCATGTGCCTGCACATCCACATACGCCACGGACGAAATTGTAAATCATCTGTGTTCCGTTCTTGGTGTGAAGTACCTCCGGATGGAACTGTACTGCATATAATTTCTTCTCAACATTCTGTGTTGCGGCTATTGGACAGTCTGCAGTGTGCGCAACTACCTCAAAGCCCGGTGCAGCCTCTGCAATTCTGTCGAAATGACTCATCCAGCATACTGATTCTGATGGCAGATCCTTGAACATCACGCCGTTTGCAGAATATGTGATTTCTGTCTTTCCATACTCTCCAACCTCAGGTGTGATTACCTTTCCGCCTAATTTATGCATCATAAGCTGTGCACCGTAGCAGATGCCAAGCACCGGTATTCCCAGCTCAAACAGCTCTTTCTGGTATGATGGAGAATTCTCTTCATAACAGCTGTTTGGACCTCCTGTAAGGATGATGCCCTTTGGATTCATTTCTTTTATTTTCTCAATGTCTATTTTGTATGAGTAAATCTCACAGTACACGTTGCACTCGCGGACACGGCGCGCAACAAGCTGATTGTACTGACCACCAAAGTCTATGACTATGACCTTTTCCTGATCCATGTTTTCCTCCTAATTGTTTATTCGCCATGCTGCCATCTCATTGATTACGTAAAAGCAACATGTTTTCTTATGTCATTATAGATTACAGAGTGCTTATCTGCAAGCGATTTTGTTAAATTTCTGTTTTGATTTTATGTGCATTTACGTTATAATGAGTTATAAACACTTTTATAGGCTGGGAGGTTTCATCATGAGTTTTAAAATAATCACTATAAGCCGAGAGTTTGGCAGTGGCGGTCGCTTTATCGGAGAGCAGATTGCTCAAAAATGCGGCATTGAGTTTTACGATAAAAAAATAATTGAGCATGTGGCAAAGGAGCTCGGTATCTCTGAGCAGATTGTCGCAAACCAGGGCGAATATGCACCTGCCGGAAGTATTTTTTCATATGCATTTGTGGGGCGCGACATCACAGGAGTTTCTCTTTCCGACCAGATTTTCAATATCCAGCAGAAGCTCATCAAGGATATTGCGCAAAAAGAGCCATGCGTTATTGTGGGACGTTGCGCAGACTACATTCTTTCTGACAGGGATGATGTGCTGAATGTTTTTATAGAGGGAAATAAGCCTGAGAAGGCTGCAAGAATAAAAAAGCTCTACCATAAGAGCGATGACGAGGTCAAAAAGCTGCTAAAGGATGTCGATAAGAAGCGCTCTGTAAATTACCGCTACTTCACCGACAAGGAGTGGGGCAACAGAAAAAATTATGACCTGGTGCTAAACAGCTCTGTGCTTGGATACGATAAATGTATTGAGCTCATCTCATCCGCATATGCTTAATTCACTTAAGATACAGCTTTCCTGCGGTTAAGAAACCGTTTTCTTATTTTATTACGAAAAACGTAAATAGAATTACAACCTGTGTGTAATATTAAAAATACTCCCGCATAAACTGTAACAACAGAATATGCAGGAGTATTTTTTGAAATCATATATTGAGACAAGGGCGGTGGAAATCGCCAACTACATAGTTGAAAACAATGCCACGGTGCGTCAGGCTGCAAAGCAGTTTGGCATCAGCAAATCCACTGTGCACAAGGATATCACGGATGCTGACAGGCTGCTTCGCATAGACCCGGAGCTTGCCGCAAAAGCGCGTCACATTCTCGATATCAACAAGTCAGAGCGCCATATCCGCGGCGGACTTGCCACCAGAGAGAAGTATCTGCATCTGCCTCATGTGCATGCCGGCTGAGTGCATGGATGCTTCTATCCCTGCATTGCCATGTGCACAGCTTTTCGCGCATCTGAGGCTTTTCGCCAATTCAAGACCTGTGTCACATAATTTGGCAGCTCGTCATACAGCCGATTACCTCCGGATACTTTCATGTTCCGGATGTTTACTGTGTCACATGACTTGTGAGCACACCGTACAGCCACTTGCCCTCATCGCTTAGATCCTCATAGGTAAAACCGCTTGTCTTATCGCAGGCAGGTGTTAGAAGCGCTGATTTTTCGTCCTTATTGGACAGATTCCAGCACACATAGCTGATGCCGTAGCTGTCGAGCAGGCTGATCCAGCTGTTTGCGGAATCTATGTCCACCTGACCGTTTCCGTCGGCGCTGCAGATGCCAAACTCTGATACAAATATCGGCAGTCCGGCATCTGCCGCCGATTTTAGCTTGTTTTGCAAGTCCTCCTTGTGGGTTTCGGCATAGAAATGCAGTGTATACATGATATTATCATAGCCTGTGACAGGGTCTTTGACTGCCTCATCCACATTCTGACTCCAGTTAGGTGTGCCTATCAGTATGACTGCATCCTTGTCGTAGCTTCTGATTGACGGAATGACCTCGCTGGCATAAAACTTCACATCGTCCCAGGTCGCACCTTTGCACGGCTCATTGCAAATCTCGTAAATCACGTTGTTGTATGAGGCATACTGCTGTGCCATTTTGGCAAAAAATGTCTTTGCCACATCACTGTAGCGGTTTGGATTGCCCTCGTTTAGCACATGCCAATCGATGATGACATACATGTCGTTGTTGAACGCGTACTGCACTCCGTTTTGCACAAGTGTCTCAAGCTGCTGCCTGTCACCATCTGTGCAGTAGCCACCGCTTTCGTAGGTGTACATGGCGAGCCTTACCACGTTTGCTCCAAAGCTTTTCAGCGTGGCAAAGCAATCATTGGTCACATACTGTGGATACCACGCAAGACCGTGCGTGCTGACTCCGCGAAGCTGCACCTCGTTGTTATTTTGATCAACGAGCTTGCTGCCCTCCACATGCAGCTTACCGTTTACTGATGGACAGGCAAGAACTGAGCTCTCCTGTCCGTTTTCTGTGGTGAGCTGCTCTGTGCCAGCCGGATTCTGATTTTCCGTACTGTTTTCTGTACTGCTCTGCGTACTGTCCTCTGTATTATTTTCTGTAGAGTTCACCGACTCAGTGGCTTTCTCACCGGTCTGTGATTCTGTTTCTTTGTTGCCCTTGTTACCACATCCTGTAAAAATCCCAAGCACCAGCACTGCAGCCAATACCAATGCTATATATTTCTTCATATTGTTATACTGTCTGACTGATTACTGAATTGATGTAACCTTGTAGTCCTCAGCCTCTACAGTCTCCTTTAATTTCTCATCAGAAATGTCAGAGCTTAATGTCACTACTGCAGTTCCGCTCTCATGGCTTACTGCTGCCTCACTAACTGCATCAAGCGCCTCGAGTGCCTTCTTTACTCTTGCCTCGCAGTGGCCGCACATCATTCCTTCGATATTCATTGTCTTTGTCATTGATTTTTCCTCACTTTCATTTGGTTTATCTGTTTTGTTTTTTCTATCTGGTGTTGCTTTTCTGTCATGCTTAGGATCATACACCCTGCACAGATTCAGCCGCAGGGCATTGGTAACAACGCAGAAGCTCGACAGGCTCATCGCCGCCGCTCCAAACATCGGATTGAGCTTCCATCTTAATAAAGGATACCACAAACCGGCCGCAAGTGGAATACCTATTACATTATAGAAAAATGCCCAGAACAGGTTTTCGTGTATATTTGTCAATGTAGCACGGCTTAAGCGCACTGCTGCCGGTACATCTATCAGACGGCTCTTCATCAGGACAACATCCGCTGCATCTATTGCCACATCACTTCCCGCGCCGATTGCAATTCCCATATCCGCACGTGTGAGCGCCGGTGCATCATTGATTCCGTCACCAACCATGGCTACCCTGCCCTGTTTTTTTAGCTTCCTTATGACAGCCTCCTTACCATCCGGAAGCACACCTGCGATGACTTCGTCCACTCCCGCCTGCTTTCCAATGGCATTGGCAGTCTGCTCGTTGTCACCGGTGAGCATAACAACTCTGATGCCCATATTTTTAAGCTGTCTGACAGCTTCCGGACTGTCCTCCTTTATTGTATCTGCAACGGCTATGATACCGCAAAGCCTGTCATCTGCGGCAAAGAACAGAGGAGTTTTTCCTTCCTTTGAAAATTCGACAGCTTTCGCGCGCATATCATCTGACACTTTTACGAATTTGCTGACAAAAGCAAGATTTCCTGCTTTTATCATTTTGCCTGCAAGTGTTGCAGTCAGACCATTTCCCACAACAGCGCTAAAATCTGTCACCTCTGCGACAGCAATTTCGTCCGTTTTTGCACGCTCCATAATGGCTTTTGCAAGCGGATGCTCGCTCTTGGCCTCGACTGATGCGGCTATTGCAAGAAGCTTTCCGGCATTATTGCCGGTTCCCTCAAAAAATGTCTCATCCGGCACGATATCCGTCACCTTCGGCTCACCGCTTGTTATGGTGCCTGTCTTATCAAGAGCCACAATCTGCGTGCGGCCTGTTGCCTCAAGGCTTGCCGCTGTCTTGAAGAGTATACCGCTCTTTGCGCCCTTGCCGTTTCCTACCATTATCGCAACAGGAGTTGCCAGTCCAAGTGCACACGGACAGCTTATCACGAGCACCGAAATGCCTCTGTCAAGCGCAAAGCCCACGGTCTCACCGGCTATAAGCCATGTTATTATTGTAATGATTGCAATTGTAATAACCGCTGGCACAAATACTCCCGATACCCTGTCTGCGATTTTTGCAATAGGTGCCTTTGTCGCTGCGGCATCAGAAACCATCTGTATAATCTGTGAGAGTGTGGTGTCTTCGCCTACTCTGGTTGCGCGGCATTTTATAAAGCCTGACTGGTTCACTGTGGCAGCGCTTACTGCATCTTTCGGCTGCTTATCCACAGGGATGCTCTCTCCTGTGAGTGCCGATTCGTTGACAGCGGTTGTTCCATCTATTATTTCACCGTCCACGGGGATATTTTCCCCCGGTCTGACCACGAAAATATCGCCCTTTTTCACTGCATCCACAGAAATTTCCTGCTCCACGCCATCCCTTACAACGGTTGCTGTCTTTGGGGCAAGCTGCATCAGGCTCTTTAAAGCGTCTGTTGTTTTGCCCTTTGAGTGCGCTTCAAGCATTTTTCCGACAGTAATCAGTGCCAAAATCATGGCAGCCGACTCAAAATAAAACTCATGCATATATGACATGACCGCATCCATATCGCCATTCACCTGCGCAGCTGTCATGGCAAAAAGTGCATACACGCTGTATCCAAACGATGCTGCAGAACCAAGCGCAACAAGCGTATCCATGTTGGGAGCGCCGTGAATCAAGCCATTAAAGCCACTGATAAAAAACTTCTGGTTTATGACCATTACCGCCACTGTAAGCAGAAGCTGCAAAAGTCCCATAGCCACATGGTTTCCATTGAAAAACTCAGGCAACGGCCAGCCCCACATCATATGTCCCATGGAAAAATACATGAGAATAACTAAGAATATGAGCGATGCTATAAGCCTGTTGCGCAGCTTCGGTGTCTCCCTGTCTACAAGCGCATCCTGCGCTGCCTTTAGCTGCTCTAAGCTGTTATTCGCTTTGTCATTTTCTGATTCTGTTGCTGTGCCTTTGGGACTCGCTCCATAGCCCGCCTGCTCTACTGCCTCCACTATCTGCGCATCTGTCGCGCTTCCCTCAACTCCCATCGAGTTGGTCAAAAGGCTGACAGAGCAGCTCGTCACACCATCAACCTTAGAGACCGCCTTTTCCACTCTGGCAGAGCATGCCGCACAGCTCATTCCTGTAACTGTATATTGCTTCATACTGTCTGTATTTCCTTCTTTCTACTATTCGAATCTAACTATTCAGAAGCCTTTTCTAAAATCTCTCAATTCCTGTCACCTTGAAATCCAGTCTTTCGATGGCAAATGTGATTTCCTCATCGCTTAGCTCTCTGGTTGCCTCAACATGTGCCACGCCATGCTTTAAATCCACATCTGCCGATACTCCGCTCATCTTCTGAAGCGAGCGTGTGACTGAGTTCTTGCAGTTCATGCAGTGCATTCCGTCTATGTGCACATCTGCTCTCGTGACTATCTCGCCTGTAAGCTGTACTGTGGCTTCCTCGTCCTCCTTCATGGCTCCACCGCCACAGCAGGCGCCCTCGCCCTTTGAATGCTTTATTGTCTCCTTTAAGCCCACAATCACCAGAGCGGCAATTATTGCTATTATTAATATTGTGATTATTGTACTCATTTTTATACCCGCCTTCTTATAATGCTATTTCATAAGCTTCTGCAGTGTGTTCAAAAGCTCATCTATTGTCTCATCCTTGCCGGCTCTTATGTCATCTGCCACACACGTCTTTATATGATTGGCCAAAAGGACTTTATTGAAGCTGTTGAGCGCGGCATTTGCGGCCGCCACCTGTGTGATGATGTCAGGGCAGTAGCAATCCTCATCCAGCATACGCTTGATTCCACGGATCTGCCCCTCTATACGGCTAAGTCTGTTGATGAGATCCTTATATTCCTGCTCTGACCGCTCTTTTTTGCGGTTGCAGCAACAGCATTTGGTTTCTTTTTCTGCCATGGGTGCCTCCCTTCTTTCTTCATTCCACATTTGTTGCATATGTCTAACCATACCCCTTATGGGTATCTGTCTTTAAGAGCATTATATACCCCAGCGGGGTATATTGCAAGGGCAGATTTCCTTATTGAGAAATTTTCATGTTATCTTCTGCTCCTCCCTCATGCTCTACAATAACCTGGTCTGTAATATTCTCCTTACTTTCTCCATCAAGAATATAATACTCCCCACTATACGGCACTTTATAGCTCACCTTAACGTCTCTGCTTATAGCTCCCAGTTTTTCAGCTTCTTTTGCCTCCGCCGGCAAAATATATACATCCTCATAACCGGTATATGAGTATATGTTTACCGTTTCATCTTTTTCCAAATAAACAGTCGGACCGCTATATTTTCTATAAACCAGATCACGTGCCGAATCATTATTAACATCAATTAATGCCTGAATATGTTCAATCATATCGGCTGCAAATGACCTCACCGGCGTGATACATATACACAAGACAACTACAGTCACAACCGCTATCGCAGCAAAATATGCAGGATATCGTTTTGAGCTGTCAGTGGTATGTAATTCCTCGATACATTCTTTTCTTACCTGCTCAATATCAGGCATTTCATGCTGCGCTGCCTGTCTAAAAATATCATTTTTTTTCATTCTGCATCAATCCTCCTTATCCAGATTTTGCCTAAGCTCCCTTATGGTACGATATAATCTGTTTTTTATGGTTGATTCCTTTACAGAAAAAAGGAGTGCTATTTCTGAAATATTTTTATCCATATAATAATATAGATAAAATATTTTTTTAGTAAGTTCATCCTTCGCAGAAAGATATGTAAACACACTTTGTACTGTTTCTTTTGATATTGCTATATCGTCAAACGAAGTCTGTTGTACAGCTATATCATTTTCATCTGCCGACAAAATATTATAATAGTTCATTTCCTCAATGCCACGCAGCTTTTCTTTTAATTTATAATGACGAAAAATTTTTCTCTTTGCTATTTGCATTACAAGTGCATCCGGCTGCTTAAAATATGATATTCCATGTTTTCGTATTATTTTAACAACCTCTGTATAGGTTTCCTGAAATATATCTGCTACATCTTCAGTTTTTCCACATTTTACAATGATGTACGCTAAAACCTTCTGATTGGTTGAGGCATATAGCTCATTAAAAAAGTCATCCTGTGCCTGATTAATCAATCTGCATCCCTCCCTTCACTATATATGTGTCCCACACCATAGAAAAAGTTTCATGTTATACCATACTTTTATAATAAAAGCATGCAAGCTGTGTCCTGTCCCTCAGCTGCAGCTTTTCAAGTATGACACTGATATAGTTTCGTACGGTTCCCTCACTCAGATACAGCTCATCTGCTATTTCCTTGTTGTTTAGTCCTTCTGCAACCAGCTCTATGATTGAAAGCTCCTTGCCGCTTATATCATAGCTCTTCATTGCGTCAATGAACCGGGCCTGACCGGTGCCTGATGAAGCTTTACCATCAGCTTTGAACAGGTGTGGTATCCTGTCCATTATCTGTGTTCCAAACACTGTCTGTCCGTTGTTTACAGCTCTAAGTGCCGGGGCAATACTCTCAAAGGCCTGTTTTAGTATATAGCCCTTCGCACCCAGCGAGATTGCTTTTACTATGTATTCATCATCCGAAAATGTGGTCAGAAGAAGTATTTTGGCATCGGGATATTTTCCGAGTATTTTTTCTGCTGCTTCAAGACCTGTCATGCCCTGCATCCTTATATCCATGAGCATCACATCGGGCATATGCTCCTCGTACAGCTTTACCGCCTGCTGCCCGCTGTCTCCAACCGCAGACACCTCTATGTCATCCTGTGCGCTCAGTATTGTATTTAACGAAAGTGATACGAGATTATCATCATCTATTATTACTATTTTCATGTCCTGTTCCTTTCTTTTTCAAGCCTTGATTTTTATGTATATCCTCACTTCTTCATGAGCGTCACAAATATCATGAAACCATCGTCTGCCTTTATACGCATGGTTCCTCCTATCGCTGCAACACGCTCCTTTATATTTTTTATGCCTATTCCATCTCCTGTTTCTCCCGAAAGCCTTCTTTCGTCAGCCGATGTGCCGTTGTCCATTATCTCAAGCTGGTAAAAGGCGGGATGCTCTCTGACTATTATCCTGATTTCATCGCCGTTACTGTGCTTAACTGCGTTGTTTACCGCTTCCTTTGCAATTGCAATAAAGGCATACTTGACATCTCTGGGCACATCATCCTCACAGTCGTATTCGAGTGAAAATGCAAATGCACTGTCTGTAGGCTTAAGCTTCGCAAGCGCCTGACGCAAATCGACCGATTCATCGTACAAATCATGAACGCTTTTTCTCATGCTGTCCATTGCCGTATCGAGTGTACTCTTAAGGTCTGCGATAGGCGCTTTAAGCCTTTCATCGGTATTTATCACACCGATTGCTCCCACCTGCAAAATAGAGCGCGTAATCATGTGCCCCACGTTGTCGTGTATCTCCCTTGCGATACGGTTTCTCTCCTTTAGCGTGGCATTGTATATCTGCGCATTCTGCTTCTCGATAAGCTGGTGATTCATCTGCTCCATAAGCATGTCGTGCTCCATGGACGCATCTCTCATGCTGTGCAGCTTCATCTGATACCCCAAAAGCAGCTCTGTGAAATACGAAAGCATTACCGCAAAAGCCATGAGAAGTACAACCTCCATGATATAAAAAATCCCGGGTGCTATATGTTTTATCTTTAAAATACAGTCCACCGATACAGCTATCCCCACTAAGGCTGCAGCCATCCTCGACGCCGTGTATTTTTTCTTCCTGAATACCATCGCTGCATACGGCAGCATAAAAAATGATGGTGCAAAAAATACTCCGGACAGAATATAAACCGCCAGAATCAAATCCAAAGCCCGGTCTGCCGTTTTGCTCTCGTTAGCAGGACTCATCTGCGGCACATCCTGCATGTCTATAAATGTGCACACGATTATTCCTGTAAGTATGCACGCTATCATGACGTAATCGATCTGAAGGGATACCACCATAAGCATCACGCATGATAGAACTATTAAAAACTGACTACATATCTTATACATCAAAAACCTCCATTTCCGTAAAATAAGCTTACAACAAATTCCATCAAACGTCACTATGACAAATGTCATTTTTTACATAACCATGCCTCATCCAATCATAAATACGAATATGACATTTGACACTTACTTTCCGGCACGCCATATAGTAATCTGTTATTGAGCCAAATATCAGGCTTGCAACTGAAAATACAACATTATGGAGGCAATTTAATGGATACAACCAAAAATGCGATAGAAGTAACCAACCTTGTAAAACGCTACAAGGAGCTTGTGGCACTCGACCATTTCAATCTGACCGTTAAAACAGGCGAGATTTTCGGACTGCTCGGTCCAAACGGTTCCGGAAAGACCACAACTATAAACTGCATACTCTCCCTGCTCACATACGACAAGGGCGATATAAAGGTATTCGGGCAAAAAATGCGCTCAAACAGCTACGATATCAAACGCGAAATCGGCGTGGTCATGCAGAATGTGGCCGTGTACGACGAGCTGACTGTATATGAAAATATCGACTATTTCTGCGGTCTTTACGTGAGTGACAAAAAGCTCCGCGAAAAATATGTAAAGAAAGCAATGGATTTCGTAGACATAGCGGATTACAGCAAATTTCTGCCAAAGAAGCTCTCAGGCGGACTTTTGAGACGACTCAACATCGCATGCGGCATAGCACACAAGCCAAAGCTCATCTTCTTCGATGAACCAACCGTGGCTGTCGATCCTCAAAGCAGAAACAAGATTCTGGAGGGCATCAAAAAACTAAACCGTGATGGTGCGACAATCATCTACACCTCACACTACATGGAGGAGGTTGAGCAGCTCTGTGACCGAATACTCATCATGGACAAGGGCAAGGCTCTCGCGCTCGGCACAAAGGATGAGCTAAAGCGCATGATCAAAAATACAGAGACAATAAACGTAGAAATCGCAGACCTGTCAGAAGCACAGCTTGACTCATTAAGGCAGCTGCACAATGCATATCAGGTCAGCTTTGAAAACGGACAGCTTCGGATTTATTTCAGTGGCGGACGCCACAATATAATCCATGTGCTTGATTATTTAGAGCAGAACAATCTGTCCTTCGGTCAGGTGTACACGCAGCTTCCAACTCTTAACGACGTATTCTTAGAGATTACAGGAAAGGAGCTTAGGGATTGATGAATGGATTAAAGACATTTTTTCACAACATGAAATATACCATGCTCAGCACGTTTCGTCTGAAAACAACCCTTTTCTGGACACTCGCTTTTCCACTGCTGCTCGCCACCTTTATGTATATGGCATTCGGAAATCTGTTTGAAAAGGATGAAATGTTTAAGACAATAAATGTAGCAGTGGTTGAATCTGAAAATGATGACGCTCTGATGAGCGTGCTTGAGTCTCTCGATGTAAACCATACCGATTCAGCCAGTAAATCCGACGACAGGGACGACCGCACAAATTCATTTTCAGACCTCATAAACATGAAGATAATGGATGACTCAGCAGCCCAAAAAGAACTAAATAACCAAAAAGTCACCGGCATTATTTACACAGAGGATGCTTCACTGGTAGTGGATGAAAACTCATACAATGCCACAATACTTGAATCCATCCTGACACAGTACAAACAGCAAAAGGACGTATTTACAAACATAGCAAAGACAAATCCGGCTGCACTTGAGACTGCAATTGCCGGGCTTTCTGACACCACATCAGAGTATAAAGAGATTTCTCTTTCATCGGGAAATCAGGATGAATACACCAATTACTTTTACGCTGTATTTGCGATGAGCTGCCTGTTCGCCTCATTTTCAGCTGTGACAGCCACAAACCGTCTGCTTGCAAACACAAGCTCTCTCGGCATGCGAAAAAGCCTTGTGCCGGCAAGCAAAAACACCCTTATCTTTTCAGAGTATATATCACTCTTAATCATCCATTTTGCTGTCGAGCTAATTGCATTAGCCTACATGACACTACTCGGTGTGGACTTCGGAAGCAAATATCCGGCAATCATCCTGACACTGTTTTTCGGCTGCATGATCGGACTTTCAATCGGAGTGATAATAGGTGCCATTCCCAAGCTTACAGAGGGCAGCAAAATCGGTATCTCTGTCGGAATCGGCATGGTGCTTTCCGTTCTTGCGGATCTATGCGCCAACGGGATAAAGGATATGATTGAGCACAGGCTTCCGATTGCTAACCGCCTCAACCCTGCCTGTCTCATATCCGACTGCTTTTACTCGCTCAACGTATATGACAGCTACGACAGATTTTTCAGAAATATATCAATAATGGCAGTTGAATCAGTGATTCTTTTAATCATTGCCTTTGCACTGCTTCGGAGGGAAAAATATGCAAGTATTTAAATCATATTTCAAAATACTCAACAGACATATGGGCCAGATGATTATGTACCTGTCCATATTCATAGGTGTCATGGTTGTTCTCACTGCGACACGCACAAACAAAGCTGAGGGTGATTATGAGGCCATCAAGCCCAAATTTGCGGTATTTGACTACGACAAATCATCAGAAAGCAAAGCTCTGACAGAGTATCTTAAAAAGACATGCATCAAAAAAAATATCAAAAATGACAAAAAAGAAACTATGCAGGATGAGCTTTTTGCCAGAAACGTAAACTGTGTTCTGATCATAAAAGAAGGCTTTAGTCTGGATGTCGTGACCATACCCGGTACACAGGCAGCTACCACCTTTGAGTCTGCCATAAACAGCTTTACGAAAACGTACAATACCTACATCGCTTCCGGCTACTCTGAAGCTGATGCTCTAGCCGCAGTAAACACCTCGCTAAGTCAAAAGGCTTCTGTCTCACTGCTCAGCGGCAAAAGTGTCACCTCGCACTCAGGGATATACTACTGCTTCAGTTATCTGGGATGGGTGCTCCTTGTCATGATGATTGCAGGTATAGCTCCTGTCCTTCAGGTTTTCTCCAAAAAAGAAATCAAGGAGAGAACATCCTGCTCATCCTATAAATTTGCAAACTACAACCGCGAGCTGCTTTTGGGTGTGATTTTAACCGGACTTGTGGTATGCGCTGTGATTTTTGCCTCAGCTACAATCATGTTTAAAGGCAGCACATTCTCGTTTTCAGGTTTCCTGTTCACACTCAACATGCTCTGCTACATGCTCGTTTCACTGGCATTTGCCTTTTTCATCAGTAAAATCACCTCAAACAGTGAGATACTGAACATGTTTGCTAACACCGTGTCACTCGGCATGGCATTCCTGTGCGGTATATTTGTGCCGGAGGAATTTCTAAGTGATGGCATCATAAAAGCCGCCCACTTCCTGCCTGCCTACTGGTACAACCAGACGGTAAAAAATATTGACTTTCATCCGGTCAAGGAGCTTGGCTTCATTTTCATGTGCATGGGAATACAGCTGCTGTTTGCCGCTGCAATAATTGTCGTTGCCCTTCGCATCACAAAAGCGCCTGACGGCATAAAAAAACAGACAGTAGCTGCAGCTGCTAATAAATAGCTCTGCCTCATATGAATATATACAACGAAAAAGCCGGTACATCATGCTTCCATGAATGTACCGGCTTTAAATACTTAGCAGTCCGTACGGGAATCGAACCCGTGTTTCCGCCGTGAGAGGGCGGCGTCTTAACCGCTTGACCAACGAACCGTGTATTATAATATCATGGTCAAACGAATAATGCAAGTACTTTTTTAATTTTTTTCAAAAAAATTTTTCCGTTCATTTACCTTAAACATTTTCCCTTTAAATGCTTCTGGCTTTAATTCCATTTTCGTCCCTATGTATGCTCTGTGACAATCTATTATATTCCGGCTCATTATCCCAAAGCACGCGTTCTTATCCTCATATTTTATTTATACGTTTTCCTCTTGAATAAGATTATACACCTCTTTGGTCACACAACGGTCACACGGAGCTCTTTTCCACGGATTTTGTAAAAAGTATACATTGAAAATGCCGAAAACTGTATAATTTTAGACAATTTTCGGCATTTACGCATTTTTTGTTCGTTATAATCAACTATTATTTATTATATTTTTTGTATATCTTTTCAAAAGCAGGCATAGAGCGCTTTATCATTTCCCTGTCCACACAGTATGATATTCTCACCCAGCCCGGACAGCCGAAGCCGTCTGCTGATACTATGAGCACATCCTCCTCCTTTGCCTTCTCACAGAATGCATTGCTGTCATCCTCGAGTGCCTTTACAAACATATAAAAGGCTCCGTCCGGCTTGAAGCAGTGATAACCTATCCTTGTGAGTCCCTCGTACAGAAGGTCTCTGTTTTCTTTGTAGGCATTGATATCACCGGTTGCCCCCTGGCATTTTACTATCATCTTCTGGAACAGGCTTGGTGCGCACACGTAACCGAGTGCTCTTCCCGCACCACAGACTGCTGCATACAGCTCAGCCTTATCATACACCTCATCAGGCACGAGGACGTATCCTATTCTCTCTCCCGGCAACGAAAGTGACTTGCTGTATGAGTAGCATACCAGTGTGTTGTCGTAATATTTGGTCACAAACGGTACCTTGATTCCGTCGTAAACTATCTCCCTGTACGGCTCATCTGCGATGATGAATATCGGTCTTCCTATCTCCTTAGACTTTTTCTCAAGGAGGTCTGAGAGCTTTTTGATGGTCTCCTCAGAATATACTGTGCCGGATGGGTTGTTTGGTGAATTGATTATGACACCTCTGGTGTGCGCATTGATTCTCTCCTCAAGAGCCTCAAAATCTATCTGAAAATGCTCTGTGTCCGCAGGCACCTCTACAAGCCTTGCTCCTGCTGCATTCACAAATACCTTGTACTCCGGAAAATATGGCGCTATGGTAATAAACTCATCATATGCGTCACTTGTCAACGCACGAAAGCAGATTGACAGCGATGCAGCTGCTCCCATTGTCATGTAAAGGTTGTCTGCATTAAAATGTGTGCCATGTGTGTTGTTCAAAAATTCAGCTATTGCCGCTCTCGTTTCCACGTCTCCCTGTGCTGACGTGTAGCCGTGCAGCGCAACAGAATCATAATCTGTCACAAGCTCCTTTATTGTGTCGTTTACTATCTGCGGAGCCGGTATGCTCGGGTTTCCTATTGAGAAATCATATACATTTTCCTTACCTACAATTGCTGCTCTTTTTTTACCATACTCGAAAAGCTCCCTGATTGCTGAGCGCACGCTTCCGAGCTGGTACATGCTTTCGTTTACTACCATTTTCTTGTCTCCTTATCTCTGATGTTCTTGCATGTTTACTATTATAATATCTCTGCTTATGACATACAAATGTCTTTATAAACATCTCTTTATACACATATTGTTACCATTCATGATTGTTTATCGTGATATGAATGCCTCCATCCCGGCACGCTTCGTCATCTCAATATGCTCATTAAGCTCGCGGGCTGACATTCGCAGTGCCCCAAGGCTCATGACCGTCTGCTGCTCCAGTCCGTCAGAGGTTGCCACTGTTACCTTGTACCTGTCACGTATGCCAAACACGGTCTTTTCGATAAATGCATCGGCGGTCTCGTCCTGCTTTGTATACACAACCTCTATGTTGTGGAAGGTCTCTCTCTTTCCGGCATTGCCCTTCACCTTGTACGCATCAAACACCAGCAGCAGATGACAGCCCTTATAGCCCTGGTAATCCGATAAAACATCCTTCAGCGCATCTCTCGCCGAATCAATGTTTATGCGCGAGAGCTCCTTTAAATCCTCCCATGCAAATATTATATTATATCCATCAACTATCAGGTACTCTTCCCCCGGGGATTTCTTCGGATAAATCGGATTGCCATGCTTATCATGCTTTACGGTGCGCGGTTTACCACTTAGGCCTTCATACTCATTTTTCTTTTTGCATGACCATTTGCGCCTCTGATCCTCTGCGATATCGTTTTTGCCCATGCCAAACTCCCTGGCATAAACATCTGCAAGCTGCGCATCAAGCTCCACCGATGACATACCTGAAACAGCTTTCTCAAAGCTCGTCCTGCGACGGTTTCCGGCAAGCGCCTGCGCATCCTCCGCTGAAAATGCATTCTGCGTGCGGGCACTCGCTGCAAGTGCCTCCTCAGACTCATCTCCGTGGTAGACATACGGCAAGTGCATATGCTCCGGGACCTCATCCCACGGCACCACGTAGCCTGAGCCGTGCGCACAAAATACCGAGCCTGTCGGATTGCGGAAATCCTCCTCGCTGTCATAGTGCATCTGCGCAATCACCTCCGCAGGATTGTGACACTCATCATAACCCCACAGCTCCAGTGTCAGGTGCCCGAGCCCCTTTGTATACGCATGCACCAGACTCACATAATCCTGCATTGTCGCAACCGGTGCCTTTCCTGTAATTGTTGCCATCTTCCTCGCAGCGGTTGTGGCAAACTGCGGGCTCTCGGCTCTTGCAAATCTCTGCTCCAGATCTGTCATTGCACGGCCGACATACTCCATCGGCACCTGTAGGATAAAGCTGTAGTATGGCTCAAGCAGCACGCTCTCTGTGGATTTAAGCCCCTGGCGGATTGCTCTGTATGTAGCCTGGCGGAAATCGCCTCCCTCCGTGTGCTTTACATGTGCTCTTCCTGTAAGAATCGTGACCTTCACATCGGTAAGCGCTGAGCCTGTGAGCACACCCCTGTGCTCCTTTTCCTCAACGTGTGTGGCTATGAGGCGCTGCCAGTTTTTGTCGAGCACATCCTCACTGCAGGTGGATGTGACTGTGATTCCGCTGCCACGCTCCGCCGGCGACAAAAGCAGATGCACCTCTGCATAGTGGCGCAACGGCTCAAAGTGTCCTACCCCCTCGACAGCCCTTGCTATCGTTTCCTTATATACAATGCTGCCCGGTCCGAACGTGACAACAACACCAAACCTGTCCTTTATGAGACGCACAAGCACCTCCATCTGCACCTGTCCCATGAGCTGCACATGGATTTCCTTAAACTCCTCCACCCACACTATGTAAAGCTGTGGGTCTTCCTCCTCCAGCTGCTTTAGCTTTTCCATAAATGCCGCCGGATTTACATTATCCGGCAGAATCATCCTATAGTTTAGTACCGGTTCAAGGATTGGCATATTGGACTGCTGCTCACCCCCGAGCCCCTGCCCCGGAAATGTCGAGCTAAGACCTGTGACAGCAACTATCTCCCCCGCCTCTGCCACATCAGCTATCTCATATTTTTCGCCGGAATACTTTCTTATCTGATCGATTTTCTCAATCAGAAGGCCTTTCGCCTCGTCACCGCCATGCGCTTTGTACTCTATTTTGTCCCTGACTCTAAGACAGCCTCCGGTAACCTTTAAAAATGTCAGCCTGCTGCCTCTGTCATCCCTGCCTATCTTGTATACGCGGGCAGAAAATTCGTCAGGGTAATTTCTTTCACACATAAACCTCGAAATTCCCTGAATCAGCGTATCCACTCTGTCAAGCTTAAGTGCCGAGCCGTAAAAGCAGGGGAACACCTCCCTTTGAGCCACCGCCTGCGCAATATGTGCATCCGCAAGCTCTCCCGATTCCATAAATTCATCTAAAAGAGGCTCGCTGCACATGGCAAGCTCCTCAAATAAATCCTGTGAAGAAAAATCCACGCAGCCATCACTCAGCTCGCTCTTTAGCTCTGCCTGCACTTTCTCCGCATTCGTGCCCTGCATATCCATCTTGTTTACAAAAATAAATGTCGGCACGTTATAGTGCTTTAAAAGTCTCCACAGTGTGCGCGTGTGCCCCTGCACTCCATCAGTTGCGCTGATTACAAGTATTGCATAGTCGAGCACCTGAAGGGTACGCTCCATCTCTGCCGAAAAATCCACATGCCCCGGTGTATCAAGCATGACTACATGCCATGTACGAGCTGTATCTGCCGTACGTGCTACATCTGCTGTATGTGCTGTATCTGCCGCATTTGTGCCACGCGAAATATCAAGCCTTGCCTGCTTTGAAAAAATAGTTATTCCACGCTCACGCTCCTGCGCATCGTTGTCCAGATACGCATCCTGATGGTCCACGCGCCCGAGTGAGCGAATCTGCCCGGTGCTGTAAAGCATGGCCTCAGACAGGGTTGTCTTTCCCGCATCTACATGTGCGAGAATGCCTATTGTAATGTGATTGTTTGTCATTTTCTGCTCCATTTATGCCTCAATCCAAGAACAGAGACACCTGTGGATGTCTCTGTGTCAGCCTTTATATCATAATCCGTTGATTTCCTAAATTATAGCATTTTGTGGTTGCTCTGTCATCTTTTTTCTTGATTGACAGCGTGACATAAAAGGCGCCGCTCAATTGACAAATATTTATTCCATACATATAATGTGATTACGGAAATTTTTGAATGGTATGAAAATAATGCGAGGATAATATGAACAAAAAAGAAGTATTGGAACTAAAACGAAGATTAAAAAAAGACCAGGCAACCTTCAGTCGTCTGGTCGGCTGCTACGTGGACTGCAACCATGAAAAGGTCTGCAAATTCGGTGGCAAATTTCTCACTCTGGAGGAGGATGAATACTACAAATATCTGGAGATTTCAAACAAGGTGCTTTCCGGCACTCTCGGAAACAACCTGCTCAATCTGCAGTTTCCGCTTGAGGAGGAAGAGGTCGGAGGCCGCCAGCAGATTCTCATGGCGCTTCGAGACAGCGAGCTTAATGATGAGACTCTACTCGATACATACTATGATCTGGTCATCGACACCTACGATGAGGCCGGGAACTACTTGATTCTTTTGTATCTCGACAGCTACGATGTCATGACACGTACAAAGGACAACATCAACGTGGATGAGTCCGAGGAGGTGTACAAATACATGCTCTGCGCCATCTGCCCTGTCACACTTTCAAAGCCGGGCCTTGGCTATCTGGAAAAGGAGCAGCGTATCGGAGCCCGCATAAGGGACTGGGTGGTCGGTGCACCTGAGACAGGCTTTTTATTCCCTGCTTTCAATGATAGGAGCACTGACATACACTCCACTCTTTTCTATACGAAAAACACCAAGGAGCCGCACTCTGAGTTTATGACAAACGGCCTCGGCTGCGGTGTGGAGCGCACAGCTACTGAGCAGAAGATGGCTTTCCATTCAATCGTCAGAAACGTGCTAGGTGCCGAGGACGAGAGCACTGATGACAAGCTGCTTGATATCCAGCAGAATCTGTCCGAGATGGCCGATTACTACGCTGAGACTCACGATGATGACGACGATCCGTTCATTCTCGACAACGAGGCTATGAACAAGGTGCTGAGTGACTGCCATGTCTCTGTGGAAAAGATTTCACGCATTGAAAAATCCGTCAATGAGGCCTTCGGTGACAAGCCGCCTATCGCAGCCAATGTCATTGATTCAAAGGCTCTTGCAGCTAATGAAATCCGCGTGGAAAAGCTTGCTCTTGAGAGCCAGGTCGGCGATTTAACTCTCGAGCTCAATGAGAAAAATGCGCAGCTTGAGGAGAAGGATTCTGTTATCCAGGAGAAAAATAATCAGATTGAGGAGCGCACCTCACAGCTTCTTGAGAAGCAGGAAGAGATTGATAATTACACTGCCCAAATTAAGACCTATGATGTGGTGCTTCATGTAAAGCCGGAGAAGGCTTCACAGATTCATGCACAGGTCATCAATGGGGAGAAGTGTCTCGTCATTCCTATGAGGGAGAATGAGAATGCGACCATAAATGGGGTGAATACAAGTTTATAGAGCTTCGCATATCTAGGCTGTGGATACCGGCCTAGCATGCAGTATATTCCTCAGAAAAATATAAAATCAGCCACGGCAGCATTTGCGGATAGTTTATTGATAGTTTGCTATGAATTGTCGTATCCACATTTTATGGAACGCCGTGGCAGTTTATATTTTTCTTCGGAACACACCGCATACTCTCCGGTAAATTTAGGGTACTTATGCGAAGCAATCTACTATGAGTTTATAAGCCATGTCCGTGGATGCAGAAATGCTCTCCCGAAGCTAACGCTTCCGAGAGGGCGTTTTTGCGCCCGGACAGGCTTTAACCATCAAGTTGCTTATCTTATTTTATTATATAAAAGGGCGTGTGAAAATACTTTCGTTTTTCACACGCCCTTTATAATGTTATCACCTATGAAATAATATCCTTATAATAATTACCTGTTTACCAGCTCAGGACCTCATGTCCATCCTCTGTGACGAGTACCATGATTTCCCACTGGGCTGATGGAAGTCCGTCGTCGGTGTATACTTCCCAGTTGTTCTTGTCATCTACGTAGATATCGGCCTTGCCCATGTTGACCATTGGCTCGATGGTAAATATCATGCCGGGTGCCATGACCATGTCGGTGCCGCGCTTGGTGTTGTAGCCTACCCATGGATCCTCGTGAAATTCAAGTCCCACTCCGTGTCCACCAATTTCACGCACTACTGTGTAACCGTTTGCAAATGCATGGTCGTGCACCGCCTGTCCCATATCTCCGAGGAAGCCCCACGGCTTTACCTCTTTGAGTCCAAGCTCCACACACTCCTTTGTGACTTCAACGAGCTTTTTCTTCTCAGGGCTTACATTTCCGATACAGTACATTCTTGATGAATCCGAAAAATATCCGTTTAAAATTGTAGAACAGTCTACATTTATGATGTCACCATCCTTTAAGATGACGTCCTTTGAAGGGAATCCGTGACAAACCTGCTCATTTACTGATGTACATACGCTGTAAGGATACCCCTCATAGTTGAGTGGTGCAGGGATGCCGCCCATGCTGGTGGTCATATCATAGACTATTTTATCAATCTCTGCGGTGTTCATACCCTCGTGGATATGCTCTCCTATGTAGTCGAGCACTGCGACATTTATCTTGGCGCTCTCCTTGATTCCTGCTATCTGGTCAGGTGTCTTGATGATTGAATGGCTCGGTATCTTATGATGTGCCTCAGCAAGCTTTTCAAGCTTCATATCAAATGCCGCATGACAGGTCTTATATTTCTTTCCGCTGCCACACCAGCAAGGGTCATTTCTTCCAATTTTTGTTGACATAAAATCTTCTTTCTAGTGATCAAGAGTAACGTTTCCCATATCGACTCTTTTCCACACTTTTTCTTTTATTTTATAGTTATTTTTCTCCAGCAGCTTCTTATATCTGCCTCCCGAGAAATCATAATCCGTTATATCGGCATTGTCAAGCCCTGCATATATTTCCTGATATTTCCGGGCTATTGCAGACTTTTCCATGGACGAGTAAATGTCATTTTTTTCGACTCCAAGCTTCTTTGCACCATCTATATCAGACAAATCATACCAGAAGTCCTTCTCTGAGTTTTTCAAAGCTTCTTTCTCGTCGTCAGTAAGTGTAATGCTCTCTTTTTTGGCCATCTCATAAAAAATCTCATCGTGAATGGCCATGGACATAGCTGCTTTACGCGCTGTGACACGGACAAATTCACCGTTTGTGTGGATATTCCAATACTTGTTTGGATTATCGGAATCATACACAAGAGCCTGCTTCTCGACATTCATCTCCTCATATGCCACATAAAATGCCATATTGCGCAATGTCAGCTCTTTCCCATTCACGGTAACAGCCACGTCTTCCAGATGCTCATTGTATACAATATTCTGCTTCATATCATGATAATTATATGCATACACGCCGGCTATGACAGCCAGCACTGCAAGTATAATCGTTGTGATGTGTTTTCTTATTTTGCGCAAAGCTTTGCAACCACCTGATTTATGACCTTTCCGTCAGCCTTGCCCTTGAAATGCGGCATGACTGCCTTCATTATCTGTCCTTTGTTTCCTGTTGCGATTACATCCGAAAACTGCTCTGTGAGCTCCTTTTCTACCTCTTCTGCCGACATCATTGCAGGAGCGTACTCCTCAAAGATTGCATATCTGGTATTGTACTCATCAAGCAGATCTGTTCTTGTTGCAGGGCATGTGTCAATCTGCTCCTTCACAGATTTCATTTCCTTAAGGATAACCTTGTTGACAAGCTCCTCCGGTATATTGTCTCTGCAGCCCTCATCTATTGCCGCCTTTTTGGCTGCCGATACAAGTGAGGATATAGCATCCTTTCTTACCTTGTCTCTTGCTTTCATTGCTGCAATCATGTCTTTTTGTAATTGTTCCATCTGCATGGCTTGTTCCTCCTGCTTTTCTTACTTTATTTACAGGCTTGCTAGTTCGTTTTGTGCGAATTGGTGCCGTCTATCTCTATAATACACCTTATGGATGGAAATTGCTATTATTTATTACAATGAGTTTGTTTCCGGTTACTAACATTGGATTGTGGCGTAAGACACGAACATGCCTCCAGCCGCAAGGGGCTCTCAATGCGCTAACGCTATGCTGTCAAGAAGCTGTACGAATTATGCCTGTATGGTTTTCTATGCTCGACGAAACCGGCTTTTATGCGCCGTCCATGGCGCATAACACCTTGCCCTGCCGTCCATGGCAGGACATTTCTGGGTTCCATGTGCATAATTCTACAGACTCTAAACAGCTCCGCTAGTCGCTTATTGAGAGCCCCTTGCGTCTGGTGGCATGTTCGTGTCTTACGCCCTTACTTTATTGGTAACCATTCAGCTCTTTGTGATAAAAAAAGAGCCGGTAAGTATAATAAATATACTTATCGGCTCCTAACCATCCTATACAAGACGCCGTATAGCAAGTATTGTATGACACTGTACGCTTCTGTTTGCTGTGATTCCTGCCTTTGTGGACTGTGCCTCCACTATAACACCACCACCTGCATATATAGCTACATGTCCCGGATATACCACTACGTCTCCCGGCTGTATATTATCGAAGGATACGGCCTGTCCCACAGACTTAAATGCCTGTGAATATCTCGGTGTGCTGATACCAAAATGTGCATATACCTCATGTACAAAGCCTGAACAGTCTACACCGTTTGTAAGACTGTTTCCACCCCATACATATGGATTGCCCACAAACTGCATAGCGTATGATACTACAGAGCTTCCTGAAACTCCTGTTGAAGCACCCGGGTTCTTTCCACCGCCTGCTGCATAGTCACTGGCAATACTTCCGCCCTTACCGGCTCCACCACCATCATAGCTTGGACTGCTTGATGAGCTGTTCGCTCTGGCAGCGGCTGCGGCTGCAGCTGCTGCCGCTGCTTCCTGCTCCTGAATGATTTTGCCCTGTGCCGTAATGATATTCTGATAATTGTCTGCCTGCTGCTGTGCCTGAGCTATCTGGCTTGCATACTGCTCCTTCTGATTTTCAAGAGCTACTATAGCCGCCTCGACATCCGACTGCTGCTTCTCATAGTCATCCTGCATGGCTGTTAGCTCATTCATGTCGTTGTCAAGCTTAGTACCAATCTCCTTCACCTGCTCAACTGCTGCCTGATAAGAATCCATAAGAGCACGATCCGAATCATATACATCTGACACGTACTCTATACGATTGAGCATATCTGTGATACCATTTGACTCAATAATTGCTGTCCAGATATTGTCCTCAGCGCTGTTTTCATACATGAACTGTATACGCTTCTTCATGGCGTCATACTGCTCCTGCTGCTTTTCCTGAGCTGCTGCAAGATCCTTCTGATTCTGCTCTATCTCTGTCTGTTTGCTTGTGATATCTGCCTGAAGCTTCTTTTGTGCTGCAAGAATCTCATCAAGCTTTGCAGATTTATTCTTTATATCATCAGCAGTAGTCTGCTGCTGATCCTTTAGACCATTAATCTCATTCTTCTTATCCTTGAGATTCTGCTCAGCCTGTGACTTCTTCTTTTCTGCATCCTTCTGCTTCTGTGTCTTGGCATATACCTTCTCAAGTCCACTGTTTATGTATCCGCTAAATGTAGTGCCCTCTACTGCCGGTCCTGTAAAAACGAGTGCCGATGTTAACACCGTACATATAGCACGTGTCCATTTCTGATTCATTTTATTCCTCCTGTAATACGACGGTCATATTGACCTTACCTTCCACAATTTACGTTCAATATACATTCGGATATATTATCGCACAAAATGAATCTTTTTTCCACATCTTTTTGTAAATTTACAGAATTTTCCACATTTTATATAAGGATATGAGGGTCAAAAGGTATTTTGCCCCTAATTTATGATTCACATCCGCGCTATTATAAGTCTATCATCAGGTTTGATGCTATCTGATGTCAAAGCATTTATTTCCATTATGTTTTCAACAGTGGTGCGGTATCTTTTTGCAATGTCCCACATTTTATCATCCTTCTGTACTATATAGCCGACCAGAGCTGCTTCAGCCTCAGTTTCAGGCGCGTTCTTTTCCTGCTCCACCGATGTTATGACTGACACTTCATCCTGCTGCAGGGCAATAGCGTTTATGCTGACAACACCCTTGATTTCATATTCGCTGTTGTCCAGAAGATTGACCTGCACCTGGTCTACCTGCAGATTTACCTCGCAGCAGGTGTTGGCATCCATGCCGGGTATCTCAACAAACTGTTCAAACGGCACAGAGTCTGTATGCATCTCTATCGGACAGCCATCATCCTCAACAATATTCACACAGTTCACCTGCAATACACCTGACACAATAATTCCTGTGTCTGCATTTTTTATCTGTGCAATAGCGGCCTGCGTCTTTGTACCGCATATTCTTAAAATTCTCTTTTTGCTGTTTTCTCTGTACAACTGCTCCAAAATACGGCATTTTGTGTCATTTTTCATAAGAAGGCTGCATACCTTCATATTTTCAAACACAGGTTTTACCGGACATGATACGCTGTACATGTCATTGAGCACCTCTACTGTTTCCTCACTCCAGACCTTTCCATCCACCGCAAGCGCTGCCTCAATCGAAAGCTGCCTGAGCTCTCCGTCATAATCATTTTCCGCCTCAACCTGATGCATGGCAGGCTGTGTGCGAAGCCAGGCAATATTTCCGGCATTATCACCCTCGCAGTGTATTTCATTTGAAAAACCCTCCTGCACCTCAAAGCAGCAAATTTCCTGTTCTTCACTCAGATACACTATACACGCATGGCACTCGCCTGTCAGTGTGATATGGTCACGCTCATATGTATACTCCAGATTTCTCATATCAACAAGACTTGATATGAGCTTGCATATATTCGGCTTGGTCTTTGGCAAGGTGACGACATTTTTAATTCTGACAATATCCCTTACAACACTGTCAAGCTTAAGCACCTTCATCTGCCCCATAAGCTGCTCCACGTCCTTGTCATCAATCCTTTGTGCAACCTCAAGATTTTCTTCCCTCTCTCCATAAAGCTCCACGCTTATAATGCCTCTGACCGAGAGCTTTCGCGAATTGATAACCCCAACCGTAAGCTCATCAAGCCCGGTATACACACGAACCGTATCCTTCTCGCAGACTCCTTGAAGCACAAGCTTCTCCTGAAACGGTATTGCATCCTTTATATGCTCCACTCTGTTTCCGCCGATATTTTCCTCCGGCTCATCGCCTTCAAAAACTTCCTCTCTCGTATACAGCACTTCGAATTCAATGCTTCCACTCAGCCAGATATTCTCGCCTGACGCTTTTATCTCATCAAGCTTTACCTGCCCGTTCTGGCAAACCACTTTGAAAACATCAGGCTTGTTGTCCTTTATGACATAATCCCTGTCGAAGCCAACCTGCGACATATCCTTTACCTTTTCTATGCATTGTCTGATTTTTTGTGTAATTAATTCCATAAAAAATACCCCACTTCAAATATGTATATAAAATACATATTCAAGATGGAGTAACTTTATGCAGATGCAAATATTTAAATTCATGATCATTATAATAAAGATGTAACATCTTTACTTCATGATACTAGCAAAGCTGCATCCTTATATCCTTTGTAATCACATCAGTGTAGGTGAAAGATAAGAGCTGTGGCGGATTCTGCTCAAACTCATCATCTATCAGAACCGTAAACACACTTGGGTATGCCTGCTGAATAACCCCCTCCTGGATGTCAACCTTGTTGCGACCGAGATCCTGCTGGATTTTTACCCTGTTGCCACACTGCTGGTGAATCGATGCTCTGACTTTTCTAATTTCTGTCTGTTCCATTTTAAGCCTCCTTATTGTGGGTATGCCCACTGGCACATAACTATAGTCCTCATGGTAACCAGTATTGTAACGACGGTGTCATATATATGAAATCAATCTCTGTATAAATATAAAACAGGTCAAATTAATCAACAATTATATCAATCAATATATTTGAATATATAAATATGCCACCACAATATCTAGTAACTTTACTATAGCAAAGTATCGCAGTGATAGCAATAGGGCATTAGTACTGATTGTCAGTTTTTTCGCAACTTTTAACACAATTTACGAAATTTTCACTCAAACACAACAGGCATTTCACTCAATTCCGTCTTTATTACTATATACGGATAACTCGCCTGATTGCTGACCTTCTCGCCCTTATCCGGGGCTATCAGACGCGTATCAAAATACATTGCCTTATCCTTAACATAAAACTGGTTAACCGTAATGCTGTAGCCACCGGTCTCCTTTGTGCCAAAGCCTTCCGCTATGTATAAATATTCATCATCCTTGTACGTCAGCTTCATCGCCTTTGCCTTGTTTTCATTTATCTGCTTTTTAAACTCCTCCGGGATTTCATCCCCGCAGATCACCGTATACTCAACCATCCTGTCACTCTCCGTGCCTGAAATATTTGCGCGGCAGCCCGAAATCACTGTCGTTTCCAATATCACAAGCACACCTGCAGCCATCACCAGAATTTTTCTCAATTTTTCTGACATTTTTTCCTCTCTTTCTTATCATATCGCTTATGATATGATATAATATCAAATATTGAACTACATTATAACTATTTTATTCTTAATTGTTTTGAATAGTTACATTACAATTTATATTATGAAAAAGAGAGGTCAAATATGCGTTCAGTTTTAATCGTAATATTCGTATTTTTCTATCTGCTGCTCGGTCTTCCGGTGCTCGGAGCCATGTGGATAATACACAAATTTGCACCGGCATGGGCCGATATGGCACAGCTTCGCATGGTACAGTGGGCTTTCCGTGTCATCATATTCCTAAGCGGAGCAGACATTGAATTTATAGGGGAGGAAAATGTGCCAAAGGACGAGGCTGTACTATATATAGGAAATCACCGTAGTTTCTTTGACATCATAATCACCTACTCCAGATGTCCACGCTTAACCGGCTACATCTCAAAGCAGAGTATCACAAAAATACCGGTGCTGGGTCTCTGGATGAAGCGCCTGCACTGCCTGTTTTTGGACCGCGATGACATCAAGCAGGGATTAAAGGTTGTGCTTGCAGCCATAGATCAGGTCAAATCCGGCATCAGCATATGTGTATTTCCTGAGGGCACACGCTGCAAAAACAAAGATGACCTGACAGATGTACAGTCTTTCAAAGAAGGTACTTTCAAGATTGCCACAAAGAGCAAATGCAAGATAGTGCCAATGGCAATCATGGGAACAAATGAAATATTCGAAGATCACCTTCCATGGGTCAAAAAGAGGCATGTGGTTATCCGATACGGCACTCCTATTGATCCTGCAGCACTCAGTAAAGAGGAACAAAAGCATCTCGGAGCTCATTGCAGAGAAGTGATTGTAGATATGCTTCATGAAATGGTATAGCTGAAAAACCGCCCAGTCGGGCGGTTTTCATATTTTTTCTTCAAATTCCTTTAAACTATTAAATTTTATTCTCATCAAATATATTTCACTTCAGAACTAGTACCGAATACGCCGGCAGCTTTGCCGTTCCATCCTTATATGATGGTGCTTTCTTTGTAGTCTGAAGCATTGCAACAGCATCATTTACTCCAAGCGATGACACATCCACACTTGCTTCATCCTTTGATGGATTAAATATAATCACTGCTTTCTCACCATTGTACTCTCTTGTAAATATACACACATTCTCGTTTGACAGATCCTTTTCGAAGGTATTTGTACCTCGAGCAATCTCCGGGAAAGCATTTCTTATTGATATTGTCTGCTTCACAAAGTTGTAAATAGAGTATGGATCGTCCATCTGCTTATCAAGGGTATCATATGTCTGCTCGGTTTCTTCTGCATTCTGAGGTCCCACACACATTCCCTTAGCTTTTGAATCCCCGCTCCATCTCATGGCAAGACGCTTCGTCTCATCATTGGCTGCGCCTCTCATACCGATTTCATCTCCATAATACAGAAAAGCATTTCCTGGCATAAGAAGATTCATGGCCTGCGCCATCTTGGTTTTCTCCTCGGCATTATCTCCGTTATAGTATCCTGCACTGCGTCCCATATCATGATTTGTATAGAATGGTGCATCAATGTATGAGTCTGTATACTTCTTTATCTCATTATCCACATCAACTATAGCATTGCCGTATGTGCTGGCACCATGATTTGCTGTACCGTTTAACACCTTTCCGATATACCCATCCTGCTGTGAAAAATCAAAGTTGAACATACTGTCAATTCCACTCTTATAGTACTTCGCATACTCTCTGTATGTAGTCCAGCCCTCACCAACCATATAAGCATCGGCCTTTTTGCTCTTCACATTGTTTACGAGCCATGTGAGGTCATCTATAGTCTCTGTCTGATTATTATTATTATAATAAATCACGGCATCCAGTCTGAAGCCATCCACACCACTGTCAAGCCAGAAGGACGTAACTTTGTCAATCTCCCCTCTTACAGCTTCGCTCTGCAGGTTAAGGTCAGGCATACTGTCTACAAACTGTGACTCATAATACCAATTTGTGCCCGGCAGCTTGTTGTAGCCTCCGGCATTAGTTTTGCTAAAATTGTAGTAATCAACATAAGGACATTGCGAAAGATCCGGCTCTGCCCCATCAGGAAGCGACTTGATATAATCAGCCGCCGCCTTAAACCACGGATGCTCGTTAGATGTGTGATTTATTACAAAGTCAATAATCACATTGATGTTTCGCTTGTGACACTCCGTAATAAGCGCATCAAAATCATCCAGAGTACCATACTGCTTGTCAATATTCATATAATCCGTAATATCATACTTGTGGTATGAAGGAGAAGGCATAATAGGCATCATCCAGATTTCATTGCAGCCAAGTCCCTCGATATAGTCAAGTTTCTCTGTAAGTCCCTTTAAATCTCCAATGCCGTCACCGTCACTGTCAAAAAAGCTGTATACAAACACCTCATAGCAGGTCCTGTAATTATCCTGAATCACATTAGGATCATTTTTCGCATTCATCTGCTCCATAGCAGAAGGCTTGTACTCCTTCTTTGCTGCCGTCTCGGTATTCTTTCCACCCGCAGCGCATCCCGCAAGCATCGACACCGCCATAGCTGCCGTCAATGCCACAGCAGTCAACCTGCCCGCCAATCTATTCACAGCCCTGCCGACCATATTGTGGCCGCCTATTTTATTATTAATCATACGCACTCCTTTTCTTAACTAAATGCTGAGCAAATTTGTATCTACAAAATCACTACACACATTCTCACATTTTTCACAAGGTAGCAACAAACTTAGCACACGGTACCCTCCAAGCCGGAGGGTACACAGTGTGTTCCGAAGAAAAATATGAACTGCCACGGGGTACCATGCCCCACAAACAAGCCACACACCTCATCTCTCCAAATCCAAGCAGCGAAGAAAGCCCGTGGCTGACTTCATATTTTCCTGAGGAATATACTGTGTGCCATGCCGGCACCCCACAACCTGAAAGTGCTAAGTTTGCCACAACCCTAAATTTGCCACAACCCAATATAAACCAAAAGCCGCCGCACAAAAGTGCAGCGGCCCAAATAAAACCAAATTAGCCTTTGACAGCTCCTGTAAGTCCATCCACGTAGAATCTCTGCATGATGACGAAAAGTATTGAGATAGGTATTGATACAATAACTGCAGCAGCAGCCCATCTTGTGAACCATCCGTTTATAAACTCTTTCTCAAGCATGTTGTAAAGAAGAAGCGATACTGTCCAATACTTGTCGTTTGGACCAACGATAACCTTTACAAATACGAAATCGAGCCATGGAGCAAGGAATGCTGTAAGCACTGTATATACTACGATTGGCTTACTGAGTGGCAGGATTACCTTGTAAAATACCTGAAACTGTGTACATCCGTCAAGGATGGCAGCCTCTGTAAGAGACTTAGGCACAGTATCAAAGAATCCCTTTGCGATATAGAAGCCTACTCCCGATCCTGCTGAGTATATGAGGATCAGTGAAAGACGAAGTACGCTACCCTCTGTAAGTCCGATAGCCTTTAAGATAAAGTATACGGCAACCATTGACATGAAAGCCGGGAACAATCCAAGAATCATAGCCAGATTCATGAAAGGCTTACGCATCTTAAATCTCAGTCGTGACATACAATACGCAACAGAAAGTACAAATACTGTTGAAATGATACATGAGAACACTGAAATAAACAGTGTATTAAAAAATGCTCTCGGGAAGTTCAACAGTGTAGTCTCTGTGAACAGTCTCGTATAGTTGCTAAATGTAAGGCCATGTGGGAAGAAGTACTTTGTATAAGCACCACTCTCAGCTCTAAAGCTTGTCATAATAATCCAGAAAATCGGGAACAGCCATACTACAGCAAGTATTCCAAGAATGATATGAACAAGGGAATTCTTTGCTACTTTCTTAGCACGTCCGGCAGACATAGGTCTTTTTGCTTTTGCTACACTACTCATTACATGAATCCCTCCTCATCCTTGTATGATTTTGTATTTCTGTATGTAACAAGCGCTACGATAGAAAGTACAACGAATGTGAGGATACCGATAACGGCACCGATATTGTACTCCTGATTATCAATAGTCAGCTTGTACAACCACGTAACCAGAAGGTCCGTCTTTCCTGCACTTTCTCCGACAGGTGTAGGCTTTCCTGCTGATAACAGGTAGATAACGTTGAAGTTGTTGATATTTCCGGTAAACTGTGTGATGATATATGGTCCCATGATAAACATGATATATGGGAGTGTAATCTTAAAGAAGATCTGTGCTGCGTTTGCACCATCAATCTTTGCAGCCTCATAAAGCTCTGAAGGCACATTCTGTAATACACCTGTAACCTGAAGCATAGTATACGGAATACCTACCCAGCAGTTGATGAGAATAACAGAAACTCTCGCCCACATCGTATTGGTCCAGAATGGAAGCGGGTTATCTATCCAGCCCCACTCCAAAAGCAGGTTATTAACAGCACCCTGTGGTTGGAACATCTGTCTCATTACAAGGAGTGATACGAACTGTGGTACCGCAATTGAGATAACAAAGCATGTACGCCAAAAAGCCTTGCAATGTGTCTCTTTACGATTGATAACGATAGCAAGAATGAGTCCAAGGAAGTTACAAAGGAAGGTTGCAAATACAGCCCAGCAGATTGTCCATCCAAGTACTCTCCAGAATATCTTACCAAGCTTACCACCAAGTCCAAGCACCTGTCCGAATGAGGCGAAGCCTGTCCAGTCGAACAATACCAGATGATCACCCTTTACCGAATAATTTGTAAAGGCCATTGGAATCATGAACAGCAATGGTAAAACGGTAAAAACAAATATTCCCATAAGTGGGAGAAACATAAGTGTCTTATGTAGGTTTTTATCAAATAAATCCTTGACATCTTTGCCAAAAGAATTGATTTCTTTTCCAGCTTTTGAAAGGCATTCTGCCTTATATCCGCTCTTTAAATTCTCGCACCACATGTAAATAAATAATACTGTGATGGCAATTGTTATGACGCCATATAACAGTAATAATACTGACTGGTCGCCCGCAACATATTCATAAATCTGCTTCTGCTCATTAAATACCTCTTCCTGCTTTCTCCAGCCAAGTGAAGGCAGCATGGAAATGTAATAAGCACCAGCGCTAACCATATATGCTATATATGCAATCTCTATAGCAAGAAAAATCAGACCTTTTACGATCTGCTTATGAGCTATATTGGCAAGACCCATTACAAGTGCCGATAGCTTAACTGTAGCTCCGCCTTTTGTTAGGGCATTGCCAACAGTATACGGAGTAGCAAATTCCGAAACTTTTTTCTTTTTGTTTGCTCCTATCATACTTTTCCTCCTGGCATGCATTATATATGCCAATCCTTTAAACTAATTTATTCCAAGATTCCGGCTACCCGGAACCTTGGAATCATATTCTGATCTACTTAATTATTTAAGAGAATCATTAAGCTGAGTATTGAAGTCCTCTGTCTTCTGAGCTGCATTGTCCTTTGTAATCTGGCCTTCTGCACCGTTCTGGAAAGCATCACCGAATGGTGTAGCTGCATCCCAGTAACCTGCCATATCAATGATAGGCTGTGCTACTGAACAATCAGTTGAAACCTTAGCCATAGCTGCTGCTACAGGATCTGCTGCGATTTCCTCGTTTGTTGCAAGATTTTTGTTTACAGGAGCCTGTGCTCTTAACTTGAAGTGAGCAAGCTGTGCATCCTCACTTCCAAGGAATGCTGCAAGCTTAACTGCTACTTCCTGGTTCTTGCAGTTAGGGTTAACACCGATAGCCTTAGATCCTAAGAATGCCTTTAACTGGCAGTCTTTTCCACCAATATTGATTGTAGGAAGAGCTGCAACACCAACGTTCTCCTCACCAAGTGCCTCTTTAACTGCGTCATAGTTCCAGTTACCATTGAAGTAAGCGTTTACTGAACCATCCTTAAGTCCAGCAAGACCAAGTGATCCCTCATTGTTATCCATTACGAAGTTTGGATTTGCAAATAAATCTACGATGTAGTTTGTAACTGCTGTACCCTTATCTCCACCGAAATCATATCCGGCAGCCTTGTCTGTTCCGTCTCCGAAGATTGTACATCCGTTTGCTGCATAGAATGCATTGAGATACCAGCCGTTATCAAATGGGAATGAAACCTTACCCTTTGTAAGCATTGTATCAAGGCTCTTTACATCATCCTCAGAGAAAACTCTCTTGTCATAGTACATGAACCATGTGTTTGATGTATAAGGAACTGCGTAGATGTCTCCATCATATGTAACAGTTGCTGCCATAGCCTCTGAGTTAGATGTCTTAACATAATCTGCTGTCTCTCCACCTAACTTAGCAATAGCATTAGCCTTAACTAATGGCTCAAGCTGATCGTTTGCAAACATGTAAACATCAGCTGCTGCCTTAGGATCCTTTGTAACAACGTCCTTTGCATCACTCTCAGATGATGTAACATACTTGAACTCGATGTTGAAATCAGGATTTGCTTTAGCAAATGCCTCGCACTCTGTCTTGAGCCAAGCACCCTTTGCATCATCTAAATCCTCTGCAGGTCCCATTACTGTAATGGTCTCCTTACCGCCGTCCTTCTTGTCGGCTTTCTCTGTTCCATTTCCATTGCTGCTTCCGCATCCTGCAAACATTGTTGCTACCATAGATGCGCAAAGTAAAGATGCTAATACTTTCTTCTTCATATCTTCCTCTCCTTTTTGAATATAAAATGTAAAAAAGTATATATATAAATTGCCGTGCAACTTATATCAAATTAATTATCTGCGGTAAACCACCGCAATGTTTCTAATCCAGGCTATCTTTTCGTTGTCCAATCTGTGTGGCTTACTTGTCATGCGCCATCTCCAGTTATGTCCGACTGTCGAAGGATAATTCATCCTTGCCTCATTTCCAAGCTCTAATATATCCTGCATCTGGACTATCGCCAGCTCTGCGGTGCTGTGATACAGCTCCCTGATAAGAGCATTTGGAACCTGTGATTTATTTTCAATATTCAGATACTCATACAGATAAGCAAGCTCATAATCTGTCTTTTCACCGAAAGAACCAACTATTGTCTCATTGTCATGTGTACCAATATATGCAACTACATGTGAATCAGTGTAATTGTGTGGCAGATACTCATTGGACGGATCGCCGTCAAAGGCGAACATCATAACCTTTGTTCCCATCCAGCCCGACTTCGCAAGGAGCTTTTTCACTCCCGGCAAAAGGCTCGCTGACGTATAATCATCAGCCACTACATTAACACCCTCAAGCTCTTCGTTGATTGCATTGACAAGCCTGCGCCCCGGTCCCTTGAACCATTTGCCGGATAAGCTCTTGTCCTGTCCGTACGGTACCGCATATGCTTTTACAATTCCTGCGAAATGATCAATCCTGACAATATCGAAAAGCTCTCTGCATACACGCATACGCTTTCTCCACCACGAGAAGTTGTCCTCCTTCATGGCATCCCAGTCATACATAGGATTGCCCCACACCTGTCCGTTCTCTGAATACTTATCAGGAGCGGCAGCTGCAACATACTCCGGTGTATCGTTTGCGCTCATCATAAAGAGTTGTCTCTCTGCCCATACGTCTACGCTGTCATACCCTACATAAAACGAGGCATCACCTATTATGTAGATACCTTTTGAGTTAGCATAATTTTTCAAATGCTCCCATTGCTCGAAGAATTTATATTGGCAGAACTTCCAAAAAGTAATTGTATTATAATTCTTTTTTTGGTACTTTTCAAGCGCAACCGCTTGCGGATTTCTATACTCGCTTGGCCACTCGCTCCAATTTTTGTATAAATTGTCGGTTTTCAGTGCCATAAATAATGCATATTGTTCAAGCCACTCCGACTGTTTTTTTACAAAATCCTGAAACTCTTGTGCATTTGTATCAAATCTCTCAAACGCTTTTTGTAAAATCTTGCATCTGTTCTGATGCAATGCTGCATAATCAATTTCTGATTGATCTGTGCCCCAATTGTACCCCAGGATTTCTTCCTTCTCTAACAACCCCTCATCTACCAGCTTATCTAAATCTATGAAATAGATATTGCCCGCACAGCCTGATGATGGCTGATATGGACTATCGCCAAATATGGTGGGACCTACCGGAAGAACCTGCCAGTACTTCTGTTTCAAATCACCAAGGAGATCAACAAAATTGTAAGCCTCTCTCCCAAGAGTACCTATACCATATGGTGACGGCAGACTCGAGATTGAAAGAAGTATTCCGGAGCCTCTGAGATTTTCTCTGGCCTCCAAATTACCATTCCTCTTTCCTAAAATTTTCTGTTTTTTTCGTATCTGAGATTATTTTATTTCCTATTGTCGTATTTGTCAATCGTTTTAGTGGTTTCAAACTCATTTTTGCCATTTTTCACGTAATTTGCATTCATTTTTTGGTAGTTATTACCACAGTTTCAAAGATATTTTTCGAAAAATTTATTACAGAAAATATTGCCTATTTCTGATAGTAAATGTATAATTTAATTATCACATAAGAAAGGACAAATACTATGGCTACTATTAAGGATATTGCCACCCGGCTGGGTGTGTCAATCAGCACTGTTTCAAAAGGATTAAATGGTGCCAGTGATATAAGTGAGGAGCTTCGTCAGACAGTTTTAGACACTGCTGTCGAAATGGGCTACAGCACAAAGCGCTCCAGAAAGGTAGAAAACCGCAAGCTGGCTCTGTTTATTGAAAATATGAACTACGAGTCTATCGATGAGTTCGGATATGATGTAGTGCTTGGCTTCAAACAGAATGCTTTTAAGCACAAATGGGACGTGGACATCATCCCTGTCACACCTCAGCTTCAGGCAGAAGAAAAATATGATACATATATATTAAAGAATGGCTATTGTGGCGCATTTCTGGTAGGTTTTGCTCTTCACGATGAATGGATGCAGCAGCTCAAAAATACTACAATGCCTACAGTTTTGTTTGATAACTATATAGAAAACAATCCCAATGTAGCCTATGTAGGCACCGACAGCTACGAGGGCATTGACATGGCTGTAAAGCATCTGCACAATCTGGGCCATAAAAAGATTGCCTTTATCAATGGTTCTCTTTTCTCCCTGGTTTCGGATCAGCGTCAGGAAGCCTTTGAAAACTCTATGCGCGATGCCGGTCTTGAAATCTACCCGGAGCTCATGGGACACGGCTACTATATTCCTGAAACCGCACAGTATTACGTTTCAAATTTTATTGCAGCAGGTGCCACTGCTATCCTCTGCGGAAGCGATGCTATAGCAAAGGGTGTTATCTCCGAGTGCCAGCTGCACGGCTTCAATGTGCCAAATGATATAAGTGTGGTCGGCTTTGACGATGTCAAGTTTGCCGCAGCCCTTACCCCTCCTCTTACCACTGTCAGACAGGAGTGTAATGATCTGGGCCGCTGTGCATATATTATATTGAATTCGCTCATTCACCATATTCCAATCAGCCGCACACAGCTACGTCCGAGGCTGATTGAAAGAGAGTCTACTGCACGAGTTTCCACCGCACATGCTGCTGAGGAATAGCCTGCATATACACCACCTTCCAAAGGAGGCAAAATTGTTCAAACGCAAACATGCAACCACTTTAATTACATATTCGCTGGTATTTTTCAGTGCAATCTCCATGACAGCCTGCTCTTTTTCGGATGTCTCTTATCTATTCAAGAGCCCCGCACAAAAGCAGGCTATTCTGCACAAATCACCTGCGTTTTGGGAGGATACCACAAGTGTTAAAGGAAGCAGCAACCTGTCTATCCTGCACAATGTCGCCTTTGAGGGGCGGCCGTACAGTGATACAAGACAGTTTGGTGATAACATCCTTATGGTAGGACAGGGCAGCTACAATAATTCCATCATAGAGACCGATGATCAATCTGTTCAGTATTCATTTGATGTATATAATCCCTGGTCCAATGAAATCACGGCAAGCCTCACTCACGACAAAACCGACTGTGATGACTACATGATAAAAGGTGACCGACTCTGGCTCATCAATTCCGATGCCGGCAGGGCAACAATCTATGATAAGGATTTAAAGGAGATAAAAACCTGCAAATATAATCCTGAGGACTATGATGGCAATTGCGATACATCAGATTCTGATGATGGCGATGTGCCGAATCCCGGCAATTATTATGATGTCTCACAGATTGCCACCTCCGCTGACGGAAAATACGCTCTCGTGTCAGGTGTCACACCCGATACCTACAAATATGCAGTCTCTGATATAAGGATTGACGATAACACAGTGCTTTCAACCTACGAAGGACAAAGTTTTTCCATGTCATGTGTCGACTCAAAGGGCTTTGTAATCGAGGCAGATACGGCCAACAATATCTGGAACTATCATTCATCCGATGGAGAAAACAGCTTTTTTTCACTGCCGGATGTGGTGGATGTGACTTTGGCAGAGGATGGTGACATGCTCATACGATGCCAGGATTTATCCTCGGACAACATCATCAGTTACTATAAATATTCACCCGCCACCGGTGTCAGTTCATCCTTTTCATACAATCTGGCGACTCGAAACACAGGCAAAATGTCCGACAGCTCATCCGACTCTGCGGCAGCCGATACCAAGACCTACTGTTCTGCCAACTCGGTATATCTGCCTGATGCAAACTGTGTGATGATGCTTTTGTACACAGCGCAGTGCAACCCGGAAATTCTCATCTGGTCACTCGACAAGGGCAAGAATGACAGCAAAGCCGAAATCACGTCATACAATGACTGTGATACACTGCTACAGGCCTTACGCGATGATGGCTCATATGTATCCCCATATTCTGCCATAGACCCCGCTGACAGTACCGATGAAAATCAGGAAGCTATGGAAGAGGCCGGGAAGGATTCCGACTACAATACATACGGCGACGAGGTCACTCTGATACCTGACACCGCGTCATATGACTGGGGTGATTTATCCGACATAAATGCACGTATCACAGCCCTTGAACAGAAATACGGTTTTTCCATATATTTCGGGCCTGAGGTGCCAAAGAGAATTGATTACTACGATATCCATCAATTCAAGAACAAGGATAAGCTGTCGGTCGCTCTGGATTCGCTTGAGGAAATACTTGGCTGTTTCCCTGATGACTTTTTCACACAGCTGTGTTATGGCGATGTAAGAGGCATGCGAATCTATCTGTGCGGTGATATTTCATCAGGCCACTCAGATATGATAAATGAGCCAAGTGGCTTCGTAAATATAATAAACAACCACAATGTGATGGTTCTAAACTGCAACTACAGCTGGGATTTCAGCTACACTGTAGGCCATGAGATTTCCCATCTGATTGACCAGAGACTTACATTCATACACACCTACGATGAAAAGAGCGAGTTTTCTGAGGGGAAATGGAACAGCTTTAATCCTGACAGCTTCTCCTATGATGACAGCTACGCAAACTACAATCCGGATGATCCATCGAGCCACATATCCGGGTATTTCATTGATTCCTACGGCATGACCTTTGCAACAGAGGACCGCTCTGAAATATTCGGAACCGCGATAGACAATTATATTAACGGCATTTATGATGATGCAAGATTCACAGATGATTCGCCGATACGAAACAAGCTGGACTACTACAGCAGATGTATCCGTGATGGCTTTGATACAAAGGACTGGCCTGATACGATGGCATGGGAGTCTGTGCTTACCGCCACCGGGGCACAGGCCGATTAAATGATAATTTCAGAATAACACAAAAACCTCAAGTCATACGACTTGAGGTTTTTTAATGGGCAGAGATGGATTCGAACCATCGAAGCAAGTTGCAGCAGATTTACAGTCTGTCCCCTTTGGCCACTCGGGAATCTGCCCATGTATTTAATTACGATACTTGCATAGTTTATCACAACAGATGTGATTATGCAAGCATATTTTATCGTAACCAAATTATTTTCTTTAATACGTGGATTGCGCGCCTTGGACGATACTTTGGTGGGGGATTGATGCCCTCGCTTTCGCTACGCTACGCTGCTAAGAGTCTGTAGGAATTATGCTTTTAATCTTTCTATGACTGACGAAACCGGCTTTTATGCGCCGTCCATGGCGCATAACGCCTTGCCCAGCCGTCCATGGCCGGGCATTTCTGCTCCTCTAAGCATAATTCTGACAGACTCTAAGCAACTTCGCTATGCGCTCCAGTAAGGGCATCAATCCCCCACCAAAGCACCATCCCGGGCACACAATCCCTTACTTTGTAGCTATAACATAGAAATTAAAAAAGACAGCCTGCGATCGGCTGCCTTTTAGGAGAAGGTATTTTTACTATGGGGTATAGCAAAAACTATATAATGTATTGGGGGGTTTTTACGGTTATTATAATATCACGGTTATAACGATAAGTGTTCACAAATTGCATAAAAATCGCGGTTTGTTTTTATGCAATTTGTATAGTTCTTTAGTCATATTCAATATTTTTCATATAGTCATTCTGCACAAAAGTATAGCTATTTTTTAAACATTATGTTCAACTGTTGTTTTGCTGTCCTCGTCAAACAGTGCTTCAAACTCATCTCTTGTGATTTTCTCCTTCTCAAGAAGAAGTGCTGCACATCTGTCAAGCACATCGCGGTACTCTGCTATCATGCTCTTTGCCTTGTCGTACGACTCGTCGATGATGCGCTTTACCTCGGCATCGATTGCCGATGCTATGCCCTCGCTGTAGTTCTTTGCATGGGCGAGGTCTCGTCCGATGAAGACCTCCTCCTCATCATCGGCATAGCAGATAAGGCCGATATTGTCTGACATACCGTATTTGGTAACCATCTCGCGCGCAAGCTTTGTAGCCTGCTTGATATCCTGTGATGCACCTGTTGTGATATCGTCAAACACAAGCTCCTCTGCGACACGGCCTCCTAAGTCTACTACGATTTCCTGAAGCATACGTCCCTTTGTGTTGAACATCTCATCCTTCTCAGGCAGAGGCATGGTGTAGCCTGCTGCGCCTGCTCCTGTAGGGATGATTGAAACCGTGTATACAGGTCCCACATCCGGAAGCAGATGGAAAAGGATTGCATGCCCTGCCTCGTGGTAGGCTGTGATGCGTTTTTCCTTGTCAGAGATGATACGGCTCTTCTTCTCAGCTCCGATACCAACCTTGACGAAGGATTTTCTGATATCATCCTGTGTGATATATTCTCTGTTTTCGCCCGCTGCACGGATTGCTGCCTCATTCATCAGATTCTCAAGGTCTGCACCTGTGAAGCCTGCTGTAGTCTGTGCAATCTGCTTTAAGTCTACATCCTCTGCAAGAGGTTTTTTCTTGGCATGGACACCTAAAATTTCTTCTCTGCCGCCCACATCCGGTCTGCCTACTACAACCTTTCTGTCGAAACGTCCCGGACGCATGATAGCAGGGTCAAGTATATCCACACGGTTTGTGGCTGCCATGACGATAATGCCCTCATTGACACCAAAGCCATCCATCTCGACAAGCATCTGGTTCAATGTCTGCTCACGCTCGTCGTGTCCACCGCCCATTCCTGTGCCACGGCGTCTGGCTACTGCATCAATCTCATCGATAAATACGATACAAGGCGCATTTTTCTTGGCATCCTCAAACAAATCTCTCACTCTTGAGGCTCCGACTCCGACGAACATCTCCACGAAATCAGATCCTGAAATGGTGAAAAACGGTACCCCTGCCTCTCCGGCTACTGCCTTGGCAAGAAGAGTCTTACCTGTTCCCGGAGGTCCTACAAGAAGGACACCCTTTGGGATTCTTGCTCCAAGTCTGGTGTATTTTCCCGGATCACGAAGGAAATCAACTATCTCTGCAATCTCCTCCTTTTCCTCCTTTAAGCCTGCTACATCGGAAAACTTGATATGGTTCTCCTCCTGTGTGGTGAGCTTCGCACGGTTCTTGCCGAAGTTCATCATCTTGCCACCGCCGCCCTGTGCTGCTGCGTTGTTGTTCATCACTGCAAAGAGTATGAACATGGCTCCGAATACCAAAAGATACGGAAGCAGTGTCATAATCCAGCTCTCAGCCGGAACATCCGCAACTGTATAGTCGGTGTACCCTGCTTTTGTCATGGTCTTTTCGATATTGTTTACATCTGATACATAAAGCACCTTTGATGTGCCATCCTTGAACTTCACCTCCAGACTTCCTGTCGGTATCTCCCTGTTTTGCACTACCTTTACGCTCTTCACCTGATTCTTGTCAAGATCCTTCTCGAACTGACTCTGTGTGTAAGAGTTTGATGTAGCCCCGGCGCTCAGCCAGTACCAGATGCAGATTACTGCAAATACAATGATAATGTATACGCCTATTCCGCGCATACCGCTTTTTTGTTTATTCAATTTACTTCTCCTTTTTATTTTATTTCGCCCTCGACGAAGCCGATGTAAGGCAGATTTCTGAACCTCTGATCATAGTCAAGGCCATAGCCTACCACAAACTTATCAGGAATCACAAAGCCCACGTAGTCTACATTTACATCATCAACCACACGGCGCTCAGGCTTGTCCAAAAGTGTACAGATTGTGAGACTCTTCGGGTTTCTTTTGGCAAGGAGCTTTGAAAGCCTGCTAAGAGTATTTCCCGAATCAATGATGTCTTCTATGATGATGACATTCTCTCCCTCGATAGAATGCTCAAGGTCCTTTTTAATCTTGACATCGCCTGATGACTCTGTGCCTGAGCCATAGCTGGATACCGACATGAAATCCATAGTCATAGGCAAATCAATTCTCTTTGCAAGCTCAGTGGTAAAGAATATTGAGCCCTTGAGTATGCAAATGAGATATACTGACTGTCCCCTGTATTTTTCTGTGATTTGCGCTCCAATCTCTGCGATACGCTTATTGAGCTGCTCCTCTGTCAGGTAAACCGAAATATCATATTTTTTTGAAAAATCCATTTTGTTTTCCTCCGTAAAATGTGATCTTAAGTACTTTTCCTGTCTGTTGTGTGACAAGTGCGCCACAGCCGGATCTGTATCCGATAATGGCATGCACCAGTGATTCATGGGCTATGAGCCACAGCCCCGCTCTCTGCTGTGCAGGAATTTTATCACCTGTAAATACCTGCTTCAGCTTCTTATGATGGCCCTCGTCATCCACAATTATATAGTCACCGGCTTTTCTTGTTCTTATTTCAAAGCCTTTCTTCATCTTATCATAATCAAACCATTTCGTATATGGTTTTTTGGGAATTTCGTCCATTTTACCATTAAAATCTTGTATACAAAGTGTGACATACGAGCCATCTGCCGAAAGCTTTATGTTTTTTTGCTCTCCCGTGGCACTCAGTGCCTCAAGCTCTTTTTGCGTAATGTGAATTTCTTCTTTTTCATCGTCACACCTTCCGGCGAAGAGTATCACCTCGCCAAATGATTTTTCCGCAATAATTCCATATGGCAGATTGATTTTTCTGCCCGACTGCTGCCCTGCAAGCTTCACAAGTGCACCGATATGCATGCTCGTGATGTCCTTGAGCCGTCCTGACGCCAGATGTATACACTCGCGCGCCACTCCGCTTTTTAATGCCGGATGCAGACTCTCAAAGCGACTGATTTCAAGTATCACCCTGCCTTCTTTTTTTGAAACCATGCTGTCACACGCCTCTTTTAGCTGCTCCTCGTAAAAATCATTCATCACCGCAAGCTGTCCTGCGCTCTCATTGATATGCTCTATCGCCCTGTCATTAATCTGCAAAAGCAAAGGAAACACATCATGGCGCAGCTTGTTTCTGGAGTAGGCTGTGTCAGTGTTTGTGGCATCGGTGACAAAAGCCTGTCCGTTTTCCTTCAGATATTCCTCTATCTGTGCGCGTGTTGCTGATAAAAGCGGCCTGATATAGGTGACACCGTTCTTCACAGAAACCGGATGCATGCCGGATAGCCCCTTCGCTCCGCTTCCGCGAAGCATCTGAAAAAGAACTGTCTCTGCGTTGTCCTCCATATGGTGCGCAACTGCAACGATTACCTGCCTGCTGTTACCCTGCTTTTGGTCTGCTGCATAGGCAGTTTTGCAAGGATATCTGCCTGCCTCCTCTTCAAACGCCTCATAGCGCAATATCCTGGCGGCCTCCTCCAGCCCGAGTCCATGACTTGCTGCATATTGCGGCACATCCACGGAATGCACATGGCACGGTATGTGAAGCCTCTCGCAGAGATCTGACGCAAATCTCGCATCCTCCCTGCTCTCGGCTCCTCTGATGCCATGCTCCACATGTACTGCCTCCAGCGCAAAATCAAGCTCATCTGCGCACTGTCTTTTTATCTCATTTAACACCAGCAGAAGGCAGACGGAATCCGCACCGCCCGACAGCGCAACAAGCACCGTGCTGTGATTTTTTATCATTTTGTTTTCCAGAATATAATCTTTTGTCCGTCTAATCATTATTTTTCCCAGATTCCTATTGCAACTACCGTCATATCATCCATGGCGTATCCGCCTGTGTCAAGCAGCACCCTGTCCAGAATTTCCTGCGCCATCACGCCTGCATTGTCACTTTTGACGCCTGCGATGATATCCATAAGTTTCCCCTGTCTGTCCTTTACATGCAGATATTCTAGCACACCATCCGTCACCATGACAAGGAAATCGCCACTTTGAAGTGTATTTTTTGATTGTTTACTCTCCTGCCAGACATCGACCCCCGCCGGGAGTGATTCATTTTCTATAACACTTACTTGTTTCCCTGATTTGATAAATGACGGTGCAGCGCCTGTTTTGGTAAGCTCAAGCTCACCTGTGTACATGTCTATCGTAGCAAAATCAACCGTGGAATAGGACTCCTCGCCCGCCGATATGACCATGGCAGAGTTCATCAGCTTTAGGGCACTTTCCCTGCTAAAGCCGGCCTCCAAAAGCTTTTCAAGCAAATCCACCACCAGCGTGCTCTCGGCCTGCGCCTGCTTGCCCGAGCCCATGCCATCGGATACACATACATGATACATGCCATCATCCAGCTGAAACATGCTGCAACTGTCGCCATTTGCCTGAGAGCCGGTCTTCTTTTTGGTCGCCACCCCCGAAAGTGCATAGAACTGATTCTCCTCGTAAAGCACAATAGATGTCCTCTCATCGGATATTATTGAAACTGTCCCATGTGCCTGCCTGAGCTTCACTCCCATGGCGCGTGAAACCGCCTGCACATACTTTGAAATTTCAATCCCGCCATCTATCCTGGTGCAGACATCTGCCTTTATACATACCTGCTGCCTTGCGTTCTCATAAATATGGGCATTTTCCACCTGTATACCAGCCTCTTTTGTATATACATAAACTCTTGTAAGACGCAGCCTTCTTTTTTTATCAATACATTTTTCAGCCCTGCACCAGCTATCCATGAGCTCTGCCATAGCGTCAAGCTGTGTGGCTATGACGCGTCTGTTTTCCGTGAGACGCCTGTACCAGGCTTCATTTAGCTCAATACGGGCAAATGCCTCTGTGGCGGCTTCCACCATGCGCGTATAGTGCGGGCAGCCATCCACATATCTGTTTTGCACAATTTCCTCTGTTTTCATACGTTTGCGCACTGCATCAGCAAGCATTTTTATACTGTCGGAAATCGAAGTCCCGCTTGTCCAGCACACACTGCAACCCTCACAGCATGCACAAAGTCTCCCTGTCACCTCAAGCTGTATTTTCTCACTCTCATCAGGGATTTTATCTGCCGTACATTTTACAGCCATGACGTTTGCAGTCGAAATAATGCCTGAAAGTCCTGAAACTGCTGTGGCAAATGCCTCCTCCCTGTCGGGCAGGAGTCCTGCTATGACCGGGTTTTCATTGTGCTCAAGAGCCCTTAAATATTCGCATGCTCTGCAAAGCACAAAGGCCATCGAAAACACAACAAGGCTCTCTGCTACCGACAACACTATCTCATCCGTATACGGCTTTCCCAGAAATGTTACCGACAGATTCATCACCGCCGTGGCACAAGCTGCTACAACGGCTGTTGTCAGACATCCGTTTTTACTGCTTTTTCTCACAAATAGCCTTTCCCCAAAGTAAATCACCGCAATAATAAAGAGATACTTACATATCGACGGTATCGATATAAAGTATCCCATTCCAATAATTAATCCTATGTAAAAAATAATCGTATGCCCACTGCTCAGACAATAAACTCCATACACTGCAGGTATCAGCGGATAGCAATCCATCACACACACCAGTGTGGATGCAAATGCCATAAGCCCCCACACAGCCTTTTTTAAATTTGCACTCCTCATCTTTTTGCCTCCATCTTTTTTCAACGATTATATGTGGTCAAAAATGAAGGTTTTGACGAAAAAGCGCAACTATATCTTCAAAAATTATTTGTCCTTTTCCTTGAAGATTATTTCATTGTCATACGCAAGCCCCAGCTTGCTCTTTGCTATATCCTCTATGTACTGGTCACTCTGCATATACTGCTGCATGCTTTCTATCTCATCAGCACGCTCCGATTCTTTAGTATACTGCTTCTCAAGCTCCGCTTTTTGTGCGGCATATGTAGATTCCTTCTGCTTTAGCTGCACAACCTGGACTACCATAACCACAAGAAATGCTATAACTATGATGGAAACACTTAAAGTTCCGCCCCTTCTCTTTGCACGACGTTTACTCATTATTCCTCCTTAGGTGCTTATCTGAATATCCTGCCAAACATTTTATCTTTCTTTCCGGTCACCTCCGGTACCTTCGAATACGTAATCATGTCTATCTCACCTTCTATATCGGCTTCTCCCTTCTCAAGGTTTAGCCTGTTTACGTGAAGATCCTTGCCCTTTAGGTCAAGCATGCCCAGCTCCGTCTCCAAAAGTATCTCTCCCACATCAAAGGAGAGCACATCCAAAATGCCTGTAAAGCTGCCTGTTCTGCGATTATTCAAGATAAGCTTATGACTCTTTGTGCCTGATATTTCTTCCATTTCCTGTCCCTCACATAATTTTTAATATGCTCCATAGACAGCCGCACATATACATGCCATCTGTGGAATCGCATATGTAAATATATGCCGGGATTCATGAAAATATAACCTATATATACTCAAAAAGATCTTTTGCTTCTTCCTTCTTTGTTGTGTCAAGGAGATTTAACACCTTAACCTTGACTGTCTTTTGTCCAAATGCTATCTCTATTATGTCTCCGACCTTGACATTTACAGATGCCTTTGCCGGTCTGCCGTTTACTGTGACACGGCCTGCGTCACATGCCTCATTTGCCACTGTACGTCTCTTTATCAGACGCGATACCTTCAAAAATTTGTCTAATCTCATTGTTACCTCTGTGTCTTACCTATAATAAATCAATTCATAACCATTACCCTGATTTCAGTGGATATAGCCAAAAATGGGCGGAGCCTTAAAGGCTTCACCCATTCTTCTACTCCGTGATAGTCTAACTTATTAGTTAAGAGAATCTTTTAAAGCCTTTCCAGCCTTGAACTTAGGAGCCTTAGATGCTGCAATTGTCATCTCAGCGCCAGTCTGTGGATTTCTTCCTGTTCTTGCTGCTCTCTCAGATACCTCGAAAGTACCGAATCCAACTAACTGGATCTTCTCACCTTTCTTTAACTCCTCTGCAACAACATCTGTGAATGCCTTTAAAGATGCCTCTGCATCCTTCTTTGATACTCCGGCCTTCTCTGCCATAGCTGCAACTAAATCTGCTTTGTTCATGATAAAATTCCTCCTCTGGATTTTCATAATTTATATAATTCGAGCTGTATTCCCAAATTACCTACAAGAATATATATACTTGTTTTTATGGGGTTTGTCAAGGAAAATGCGCTATTTCCTAGGCTTTTATGTACTTTTACCATTCTTAAAACCTTACTTTGAACTTAATAAAGAGGTTAATGTTGAAAGATAATCGGATATGTCCTTATTTGTCAGACTATTTTTGGAACTGTCAGAGGATTTATTGTTGGTTCCCCGTGATGAATTTGTACTCTGCGAGCTGCCAGTGGTGCTGCCCTGAGATGTACTTTGATTGTCCTTCTCATCAGCCCTCTCTGAGGCTGTCTCGGAAGGTGTCTGTGCGGTGGCTTGTGAACTGCCGGTGCTGTTAGTTTTGGTACCTGATGAATCGTTTGCAGAGCTGTCCGTATCGTCATTTATCGTAATCTGTATGGTGGCCTCCTTTGAGTTCACGTAAAGCGTCCTCGTCCAGGTGTCATAGCCATCGGCTGTTACCTTAAGCGTGTGTTTTCCGTATGTTATCTCAACCGGGCTCGTATAGTCGATTTCACTGCCATCGACATATATTTTTGCTCCCTGCACGTCAACCTCGAAAAGGATGCTGCTCTTTTTAGGACCCTCACCCTTTAAATCATTTAAATTTACCTTTGTAGTCTCGCCTCTTTTTATCTCAATATCCGTGCTGCCTCCCCAGCCGTTGTTGGCCACAGCGAGCGTATAGCTGCCCTCCGGCACATCAAGCGACATATCCTTAGTGATTTCTGCAAATATCCTGTCTCCGAGCTGCAAAAAGCTGCCCTCAAACAGCGATGTATTGCTAAGCTGCAGTGTGCCGTGCCCTGTTGTGACAGAAATTGACACTATATCCTTGTCAATCCCGACAACAGCCAGCTTATCCTGCGCCGTTAGGCTGTCAGTATCTATGACATCCGAGCCTGAAAATATCATGGTGCGCTCCCCCAGCCTGTAGCTGCTATTTCCGATTTCAAGCACGCTCTTATCCTTATCCACAGAAAAATTGGTCACTGCGTCGTTTGTCCACACCTTATCGGATTTTTGTATCCGCTTTGCCTTGCCGTCTGAATCTGCCCCTGATATGTCAACCACATCACCCTGATGTATGTCTGAAACTGACATGTGATTGCCATATTTGTCGAAAAAGCCAGTGGTCAGCCCATAGTAATACTGATACTGCACTCCTGTCGAGTAATTGTATACCCTGATCGTCTCGTTGGCACTGTTTATGTCCGATACTATGAGAATATCTGAACTTTTCTTAACGGACTTTCCGTTTTCCTCCGCAGCAGCTTTCAAACCGGACTGCGTGCTTTCTCCCACGGCCTCCGTCGTATCATTCATGCTGTTATAGAATTTTTTTACACCATCATCCGTGTCCTGTTTTCCACATGCTGCAAGTGACAGCACAAGCATGCATACTATGCAAAATAATCTTTTAAATTTCTTCATCTGTATTTCCTTTAATAGCTGGCTTTAAACGTTTTTCTACAATAATAATATATCGTATAGTCATTTACTTTTCAATTAAATTCACTATATATATGCATTACTGCTTACACTATGGCTTGCAGGGCATGCAGATACTCCTCGCGCTCCCCACTTAGCTGTATGAGCTGTGCAAGCTTATCCACATCACGGTCGCATACCCATGACTTGCGCGAGTTGCTATAGTGATTGCAGAGCTTACAAAATTTTTCAGGAAACAAAAGCAGTGCTTGAAGCAGTCTCATTGATGTATCATCAAGACTTCTTACGCTGCAATAGCTGTCAAGAATTGCATCTGCAACCGCTGTATCCCAGTGATTTTTTTCGAGCATCTTGCGCATGTACTCCGCAAGATCAGTTTCCGGATATCCCGGATGCATGGTCTCGAAATTGACAGGGAGCCATCTTCCGGACTGTGTATACACGACATTGTGCTGGTTGAAGGCTCCGTGACAGTATATCGGAACCGACGTTTTACTATTTTCCAGCTCACACAATATTTCCGCCGATTTCTGCCCCTGCTCTAAGAATCTCTCATAGCATTCATAAAACAGATGCTCAAAGGCATTTGTCTTGCTGCGACGCAGTATGTAGTTTTTAAGCTTTACTATCTGCGCACATTTGCGCTGAGCTTTTTCATGCAGGCTTTCTACCTCGATATCCGAAGGCAGCGGATACTTTTCCAATATATTGTGCAGCTGCGCTAATGCCCTGCTGCCGCCACGCATATCATCTATGCTGTCCGTGCTGCACTCTCTGCCTGCTCTGTAATCCTTCAATATGTATGCGTCCTCACAGTTATCTCGCGATATGATACACTGCTCCTTTGTCTGTGATATCTGCTCCACATCCATACCGTTTCTCTGGATAAATGCCAGCGTATCCCGCAGGGTGCATGCCCTTTGCTCATGCCCTCTGTACGGCACGAGCAGCTTCTGCCCGATGCCTGTGTCACATATATATGCTCCTCTGCCCTTTATTATCCTGCTTACTGTAAGCTCATATTTTTCCAAAGCCACTTCCGGCTGATTATACAAAAAAATCCCCCCTCATATAATTAATGCATCATAACTATTAAGATGCTTTTTAATCATATGAGAGAGGTTATTATTTTATTCGCAAGCTCTTTAAGTTTTTGTGCTTCATTGAGCGATGGGTCATCAAGCACCTGCTCATAAAGCCTGTCCAGGATATCGCCAAGCTTCGGTCCCGGCTCTACTCCCATTTTAATCAGGTCGCTGCCATTTATTTTCATTTCCTTTTTTGATACACACTGGTGGTCTGCGAGGATTTTCCTGTATACACTCTCATATTCTGCGATGTATTCAAGCTTTTCTGCGCGCTTATACATGCTCTGTCCGAGTGTATCGGCTCTTTTCACCTCAAACAACAGCGGAAAAAGCTCTGTTCCTATGCGGCTTATGGCACGCCTTACATTGCGCTCTGTGATGGCCGGACGGTCATCATGCTCTTTTACGAGCTTACAGCAACAGTCTGTAGTCCTGTTATCAAACTTAAGGCGCCTGAGTATCTTTCTTGTCATATCAGCTCCCACAACAGGATGCTTCTTGAAATGATTCTGGCCTTCCTCATCTGTCGTAATGCACACAGGCTTTGCCACATCATGAAGCAGCATAGTAAGCCTTAGGATTTTGTCCGCTCGCACATGCTCCAAGGTATGAAGCGTATGCTCGCCGACACTGTACATATGGTGCTTATTGTGCTGAGGTGTCTGCATCATCACATCAAACTCCGGCATGAATACCGCTGTGAGTCCAAGCTCATACAGATCTCTCATCATCTGCGGATGGTCTGATGTCAGAAGCTTCACAAGCTCCACCTGGATTCGCTCTGCGCTGACCTTTGACAAGGCAGGGGCAAGCTCTTTTATGGCTGCTTTAGTCTGTGCCTCTATATCAAAGCCAAGCTGGGCTGCAAATCGCACCGCACGAAACATCCTGAGTGCATCCTCACTGAACCTGTCGTGTGCACAGCCCACACATCTGATCACATGTGCTTTTAAATCTGCTATGCCGTCAAATTCATCGACAAGCCCTGCCCTGTGATTATACGCCATAGCATTGATTGTGAAGTCGCGTCTCTCCAGATCAAGCTTCAGATTGGAGGTAAAGGTAACCTCCTTTGGATGGCGTGCATCCTCGTACTCTCCGTCTATCCTGTAGGTGGTGACCTCATAGCCCACATGCTCCAGCATGACCGTGACTGTGCCATGCTGGATACCTGTGTCTATCGTATGATCAAATATCGCTTTGACCTGCGCAGGCTTTGCAGATGTGGTGATATCCCAGTCCTGCGGTGTCCTGCCAAGGAGACTGTCTCGCACGCATCCACCTACCGCATATGCCTCGAAGCCATGCTCGTAGAGCCTGTCTATTATGAAGTTGACATTCTGCGGTAAATCTATGCGCATCTGTATTTTCTCCTTTTAATATGCCTTACCCCAGTATACGAGCTTATGCGCCGGCTTTCCACAGCATACGCACACGTCGGAAATCTGCTCCTGGTCACCAAATGGCATACAACGGCTTGTAACTGTTGTGTCCTCTTTGATTTTGTTCTCGCAGGCCTCGTCTCCACACCACATCGCACGGATAAAGCCAGGCTTTGTCTCTGCGATTGCCTTGAACTCATTGTAGTCGTGTGCATCGTTTATATGGCTTGCAAGGAATGCCTTTGCCTTCTCGAGCATGTCATTCTGCATTGTCTCAAGTACCTCTGCGAGCTTCTCATTTACCTCATCGAGTGAGACAACGATTTTCTCTCTTGTGTCTCGGCGGACGATAACGCACTGGTTTTTCTCGATATCCTTTGGTCCAATCTCGATACGTGTTGAGATTCCCTGAACCTCCTGTGCTGCGAACTTCCAGCCAGGTGTCTTGTCGGTTGCATCGATTTTCACGCGGAAATCCTTTGAGAGCTTGTCCTTGAGGTCGTATGCCTTGTCAAGTACACCATCCTTCTGCTGCTGGATTGGAATAACCATAACCTGTGTTGGTGCAATCTTTGGTGGAAGCACGAGTCCTGAGTCATCTCCGTGAACCATGATAATAGCTCCGATAAGACGTGTTGAAACGCCCCATGATGTCTCATGACAGTACTGTAATTTATTGTCCTTGTCTGTGTACTGGATGCCGAAGGCCTTAGGGAAGCCGTCACCAAAGTTGTGTGAGGTTCCTGACTGGAGCGCCTTTCCGTCATGCATGAGTGCCTCTATTGTGTATGTAGCCTCTGCTCCGGCGAACTTCTCCTTGTCTGTCTTTCTTCCCTTTACCATAGGGATTGCAAGATATTTCTCACAGAAATCCGCATAGATGTTTAACATCTGTACTGTACGTTCCTCTGCCTCCTCGGCTGTTGCATGAACAGTATGTCCCTCCTGCCATAAGAACTCTGATGAACGGAGGAATGGACGTGTTGTCTTCTCCCAGCGCACTACTGAGCACCACTGGTTATACACCTTTGGAAGGTCTCTGTGTGACTGTACTGTTTTGCTGAAAAGCTCGCAGAAAAGTGTCTCTGATGTAGGTCTTACTGCAAGTCTCTCCTGAAGTGTCTCAAGTCCGCCCTGTGTGACCCATGCGACCTCCGGTGCAAAGCCCTCTACGTGATCCTTTTCCTTCTGGAGCAGGCTCTCCGGAATGAACATTGGCATGTATACATTCTCTACTCCTGTCTCTTTGAACATTGCATCGAGATTCTTCTGTATATTCTCCCAGATGGCATAACCATTGGGTTTAAAGATCATGCATCCCTTTACAGATGAATAATCCATCAACTCTGCTTTCTTCACAACGTCTGTATACCATTGTGTGAAATCTTCCTCCATGGAAGTGATGGCCTCTACTAATTTTTTCTCCTTAGCCATTGCTTTTCTCCTTTTTTATTTAAATATTCTATGATATACGAGGCTTTTATATCTCATCCGGCCCCTGCACCACGCATAATTTTACTAACATATATTATTCCATAAGCGAGCTGATGTCAATAAGCCTGAAAACTTGTTCTGCAGTGTTTTTCATATTTTTTTGAGCATTTTTGATATCCATAGCCTCATTAAGCGTTGTTGCCCCTCTTATAATAGGGAAAAACGCATCTATGCCTTCTTTATTACATGCCACTGCATCGTCAGTGACACTCCCTGCAAGTGCGATTACTTTACAGCCGTTTTTTCTGCCTGCTTTTGCCACTCCGACAGGCACCTTTCCCATGGCGCTCTGTCCATCAAGCCTGCCCTCTCCGGTCACTACGATATCGGCATTTTTCAGTTCCTTGTCAAGCTGTATTGCGTTTAGCACTATATCTATGCCGGATTTAAGTTCCACGTTCTCAAGTCCAAAAAGAAACGCAAAGCCAAGACCTCCCGCAGCGCCTGCTCCCGGTGTCTCGCTGAATCTTTTTCCCGCATACTCCTCAACACAGTCTGCATACTGTCTCATCATTTTATCCATCTGTGCCTTTTCATGCTCCTGTACGCCCTTTTGCTTTCCAAAAATGTATACGCAGCCCTGCTCTGTGCACAGTGGATTAGTAACATCACATGCTATTTTGAAATGACACTGCTTCAATTCTGAAGGGACCTTATCAGCCTTGATCTTTCTTACCCTTGCAAGCGAGCCAAATACCGGTGGAAGAATATTGTCATCCTCATCATAAAACTCATAGCCGAGCGCCATCAGCATTCCTATGCCGCCCTCAGTGGTTGCGCTTCCGCCTATTCCGATTATGAAATTCCGACAGCCCTTGTGCACGGCATCCAATATCATCTCTCCCACACCCAATGAGGTCGCTTTCCATGGATCAGGTTTACCTTCAACAAGTGTGATTCCTGATGCTTCTGCCATTTCCATAACAGCCGTATCATCCTCAAGTACTCCATATGTCGCGTGCACCTTTTGTCCCATCGGTCCTGTTACATCAACATGTTCATATGTGCCATTCATGCCCTCTACCAAAGCGGTTACAGTTCCCTCGCCACCATCTGCAAGTGGTCTGACCACCACATCTGCTTTCGGTATTGCCGCCAATATGCCTTCTTTACAGGCCATCCCTGCCTGTATGCTTGTCATGCTTCCTTTAAATGAATCAATTGCTACTACAACCTTCATTTAACCATTCCTCTATTTTTTCTTAATATTTATTCATCTTTCTTATTCAGATCAATTATGTTCATTTTTCTTAAAATCGACTCTTTAATTGCTCCACTTAAATATGCCGGATTTAATTTACGTTTTGCATATGCCAAATAGGTGTCTTTTGTTTGTTCAATCAGAATAGCTGTAAAAAACCTTTCCCAACTGAAATAAAGCTTGCTCTCTACATACTCTGATGGATTACTCAATATGCTTCTTACTGTATTATTCTTTAAAATATCGGCATCCATAATCATCCATTCAAATGATTCAGGCAAATATAAGGCCACATTTTTTCTGCCATGGATAACCTGCAACACCCTGTCAATCTCGGAACCAAATGCCGCCCCATCTGCAATGACAAGTATTTTTTCACCTTTATGTTTGTTCAGATAATGAAAGACATTTGATTTTCCATTCATAGATTCACATTTCAAACCATTTTCTATACATACATGTTCAAAAAATTGATATCCTGAATTGCTGTCTTCCGTAATAATAATTTCCGGACTCACTTTATCTTCATATGTATCTGTTCCATATATCCGATAGAATTCATGATAACTTTGTTTCAATGTCCCATATCTTCCAGATGTACGAATTCCATAGATTTCTTCTACGCTATATGGCAATGCTGGTAAAGCTTCCCTAGTAACAATTACATAATAATTATCTGTTTTTTGAATTTTATCTGCAAAATCTACTGTTGTTATGAATTCATTTCCCTCATCAATAAATACAATACAGTCTGATATGCCTGACAACTGCTCTTTCCATAAACTTCCTTCAACCACATGACATTTTTTATCACATATCACCTCTACAGGTGTGCCGGTTGGATTATTCACGAAATCACGAATCATATCTACAAGTGTAGTTTTTCCAGTTGCACTGTCTCCCTGGATAATCGTCAGATTTCTCCGAAGTTCAAATTCATACTTTAAACGTTTTGTTGATACAATAACTTTATGTTTTCCTTTCATCGTATCCTCCTGCCATCAAACAAATTCACCTGCAATTGATACCAGTTCTTCCATGGTATGTACAATTTCATTCGTGTTAAGGATTCGGATGTCAAACGGTTCAACTTCAAATTTCATCAAATGACGTAAGTTTATTGTTCTGTCTTCTGTTTCTGCAATTTTTAATAACCATTTTGCACAATTATCTCCACAGGTCGATGCATTGAAAATTTTATTTTTTTCAAACTTCACCAAAATCAATGTTTTAACACCACCTGATAACCCCGTAGGCGGTATTTTTCCTAACACTGGGCTGTCGATTACTCCACTGTCCAAAACAATCGACTGATCCACATCCTTTATCATTTTCTTCACAAATGGATCTGTAATCCAGTTATCTTCATAATCATATTTAAAATACGCTGCCGTATTATATACTGCTTCTTTCATATCTCCATAAAATATATTCAGCATACAAAATCTACTCCTCCTGTTAGATTAGCCTTGAATGAATTTCACCTCACTACAATACAAATGTATTTTCCAAAACCTAGGTAAGTGCTTACCATATGAACCTCCACGAAATCCATCAATCCGCTGTACTTAGCTACAGTATAGCGGATTGATGGGCAAATTACAATTATTATTACCGGTCTTTATGCAGTTACATGATGCGCAACTGCAAGATTGTAAAGTGGTACAAACAATTTGAAAGTGCATTTTCATGAAATTTGTGCTAGAATAACATGTTGTTGTATTATGCTAAGGAGAATTTAGAATGGAAAACTATAAACGAGGACTGACAGCAGGAATCCCGATTGCGCTGGGATATCTGTCAGTTTCATTTACTTTTGGAATTATGGCGGTGTCATATGGACTATCCTGGTGGCAGGCTGTGCTCATTTCGATGACCACTGTCACATCTGCCGGACAGTTTGCAGGCATCGGAATTATGATGCATCCGGGACAGTATTTCCAGATGCTTATTTCGCAGATTACTATTAATATAAGATATTCCTTTATGTCGATTTCGGTTGGTCAGAAGGCGGATTCCAGATTTAGCGGAATTTCCAGATGGATACTCGGCTTTATGATGACTGATGAAATTTTTGCCGTGGCAAGCCAGGAGGATTCTGTGAGTAGAAGCTTTTTTGCAGGACTTTCAACTCTTCCATACATCGGCTGGGCTGTCGGTACGCTGATAGGTGCTATACTGGGAAGCATTCTGCCGGATAGGCTTATGAGTGCGCTGAGTCTTGCTATTTATGGCATGTTTGTGGCTATCGTGGTTCCTGAGATGAAGAAATCGCGTGCGGTCGTGTTTGTTGTGCTGCTTGCACTCGTGCTTAGCTGCATGTTTTACTACGTACCGTTTTTGTCAAGGATTTCAAGCGGTATCACCATCACTGTTGTAGCCATTGTGGCTGCAGTTATCGGTTCGCTGCTGTTTCCGGTTGCAGATGATACTGATAAGGAATGATTTATTAAATATTTGATAATAAGCGTATAAGGAGATTTTACATAATGAAAAACAGTGTATTTTTTATATATTTACTCATACTCGCGGGCTCCACATATCTGATCCGCGTTATTCCTTTTATCGCAATAAAAGAAAAGATCAACAACAGCTTCGTGCGATCTTTTCTATACTATATTCCGTATGCAGTTTTAACCGCCATGACTATTCCGGCAGTGTTTTATGCTACTAACTGGTGGGTTGGTGCAGCAGCAGGACTTATCGCGGCGGTGATATTTGCATTAAAGGGCAAGGGGCTTACAACCGTGGCCGTGGCTTCCTGTGTAGCGGTATTTATTGTAGAGCTGTTCCACTAATTATTTATTTTCCAACCTGAAAGATTCCATCAATACCATATCCGGAATGATGGAATCTTTATTTTTAATTTACTTTCTCCTGTCTATGTCACTGTCACTGTAATAGCGCGCCTTGCTTGCATACATTCTCCTGTCTGCTTCCTTCTCAATATCGTGTACAAGCTCCCAGTCTTCCTCCAGACTTCTTACACATCCATATGAGATGGTCATGGAATCGACGATTTTTCCTCTCCATTCGGCTACACTACTGTCGAAATGCTTTGTCATAGCATCAAGCTCATCCGGCTTTTGAGTGACTATCACAACAAACTCATCTCCGCCTATTCTGTATACCTTGCCAAACTCACCAAAGCTTGCCATCATGCAGGCTGCGGCTGCGCAAATCATCTCATCTCCCACATCATGTCCATATGTATCGTTTATGTGCTTTAAACTGTTTAAATCAAGCGATATATATACCCACTCTTTTTTCAAATCAAGCTTATTGATATCTGTCTCATAGGCATGTCTGTTCAGGCACCCTGTAAGTGCATCAGTATTCGATACATACAACAGCTTTTCTTTCTCATATTTTTCCTTCATAATCTTCGAAAACATATACATAATACAGCACGATGCTAGTATAAGATATATGCCAACTACAAGCAGTGCTACTACGCTGTTCATCCTATAAAAGGATTTGTCAATGGTGACAGCCACTATATATTTGTCACCTCTCCTGATTACACATCTGCAGCCCGAATCATTTACGCTAATCTGCCTTACTGTTGGCTTATCGCTTTCCTTAATATCTGTTGGAATGCCTAAATCGTGGAAGGTTTTTCCTATTTTGTCACAATCTGTGGCCCCCTTAACCAGTTCTGTATCTGCATCTGCCACATATAGTTCCATGCCCTTGTACACAGGCATGTCAGAAACCACTGTAGATATTTCATTCTGCTTCAATTCATCTAAGAGCCTTTGCGGCTTCAAGCCCACCTGTACCATCATTGTGCCAGCCTCATTCCAGGTAATGGCATACATCATTGCCTTTCCCTCTGATGTATTCGGTGTGACATCCTGACACATCGTAAGGCTCTTATCGGTGAGCATTGGTTTAAAATATGACATCTGAGTCCCCGAATCAAAGCTGTAGCCAAAGTATTTTGGCACGCTGCCGCTGGTTATACAACCTGTTTCATCAAACAGATGTATCTCATCTACCGACATCAGCTTTGCTATCTTTTGCAATTCCTCCACATCATTTTCTACCTGTGGCTTTGCATCTACGATATATGACACTGCCTTTGCCCTGACTATATAATCGTCCTTTAACGATTCTATAAGCTCCTCCTCACTCTGGTCATTTTTATCGAGCACAGTGACAACACGATCCAGAAGCACCTTTGATAGCCTATATGCATTTGCATCATTTACATATTTCAAAATTCCCGCCTCGAGAAGCAGTGCTACTACGATTACTGCAACTGAGACCATTGCAAATCTTCGCTTATTTTTCATATCCAAATTATACCAAATATATGCTGATTACGCTATATTTTTCTATAAAATTACGGACCGCAGGTCACCGCCTGCCGGGGCAACGCACATACTCCCCGTAAGCTACGCTGCGCGGCTAAGATTCTGTACGAAATTATGCTTGAAGGGTTTCTATGCTTGACGAAACCGTCGAAACGCGCCATCCGTGGCGCGGTTCTCCTCGCCCCTGCATCCATGCAGGAGCGTTTCTGTGTTTCATGGCATAATTTCTACAGTATCTAAGCCGCTTCGCTATTCGCTTGCGGGGAGTATGTGCGATGCCCCGGCAGGCGGTGACCTGCGGTCCTTACTCTTTGCTAAAACCCAGGTACTTTATTGTGGTTTCGGTATCTGACAGTCAACATACAGGATATGGTTTATCAGCCAGTCTGTGAGATATTTAAGGATTCCCATAATCTGCTCATCCTGATCTATCTCCTCATCACTGTGATGCTCAATGAACTCATCCAGCTTTTGTACAAATTCCATATGCTGAACCTTCTGTGTAAACATCTTCTTGTAATGAATTGATTCCATGTACTGCTCCTCGTCAGCAAAGTGCTTTACCGTGTAGTCGCGCAGCTTCTCCAAGATGATATCCATCTTATCATATTTATCCGGTGTAAACTCATCATGCAGCAGTTCATATGCCTCATCTGCATATTTAAATAACTGCTTGTGCTCTTCATCAATCATATCTATTCCGATATAATATTCTGGTTTCATTTCATACATAATTTCATCCTTCTTTCTTATGTAGTAATATATAAACTTTATGTTTTATCATTAGCAACACTTTAACATTCCAACCAAAATGACTTATGATGTATAATGTAAACAGGTTGCTGGGCGACTATTTCAAGCGCCAGAACCATAAAATATGGTACTGCCGGTCACATCACAGTGTGGCCGGTGATAACCGGACAGTCATTAATTTATGGATTTTATATGCTTCCGGTTGTAGATCAGATGCAGATACATCGCATCGTGGGCACGGACGGCATCGTGGGCTGCAATTGCATCTGCAATTTCACGATGAGTTTCGATGGTTTCATCACGCATGGTGAGTTTTGCAGACTCACGGATCAGAGGAATTGAACTGTTGATGATAGGAACCAGCTTTGGAACAACTATATTTTTGCTGCTTAAGGCAATAGCAGTATGAAATGCTATATCCTTTTTAGCGTGATTTTTATTTGCAAGAAGGAGCTTTTCGGTATTTTCACATGCAGTAAGTATGTTTTTGATATCTGTCTCATCTGCACGGATAGCGGCCATGGCAGCTATGGATGGTTCGATTAGAAATCTGATTTCCATCAGATCTTTAATCATCTTTTGTTTATCTTCAACAAAGGTCAGGCCGAATGGATCATCAATCATCCCGGGAGTGGCGGAAACATATGAACCGGAGCCCTGGCGTATGGTGATTACATTACGTGATGCGAGTGCTCGCATAGCTTCACGCAGAGAGCTTCTTCCAACATTCAGCCGTTCACACATTACGGTTTCGTTCGGAAGCTTGTCACCCGGCTGCAGGTTTTCCTCCAGTATGTATTTGATAATTCTATCTGTAATCCTTTGGGAAAGAGTTTTTTCTTTGGAATTTTGCATGTGATTTGCCTCCTATGTATACTACTTTACGGCTCATATATTGTGGCACAAAAGCCACCCTGTTTCTTACTTTTATACATTGCCTCATCCGCTTTGCAATAAAGCGAATCATAGCTGATATCTGCTATTCCGTCATAGAAGCATGCTCCAAGGCTTAGTGTTATCCTCCTGTCGCCCAGTGCCTTGATGTTTAGTTTTTCTGTTCGTTTAAATATTCTTTCAAATATTTCATTGGCATTCTTTTTCTCTGTAACTCCCGGAAAATACATAGCAAACTCATCACCGCCAAGACGCATGATAATATCATTTTTTCTGCAGATATTTTGCAATGTATGGGCGATTGCAATAATCACATCATCTCCCACTGAATGACCATAGGTATCGTTAATCGACTTAAATTTATCGCAGTCGATAATACACATCATGCCCTTTACCTTGTTATGCAATGACTGTTCTATAAGGCTTTCACCATGTCCACGATTATAAATTCCTGTCATAAGGTCTGTCTGTGCCATGCTTAAGAGACTGTTTTCTCTTTCCTTCTGCTCTTCAATGCTCTCTATACAGTATATGACATGAAGCAATCTTCCATCGTTGTCGTAATCAACCGGTATAAACCTGCCACGGCACCAGCCAAATGCTGTTCCATAAAATTCACTGACTATTGACGACCTTCCGTCAAGCCTTTCCTCTATAGTATCTATATCCACGAATGCAAGTTCTTTCGACAGATATTCATTTGCGCAGCAATTTTTTAACAGCTTTTTTATATGTATTTCAAAGCTGCCATCTGTAGTATCCCGAAATCCATTATCCGTGTTTTTGATCACCTCATATAGATGTGTCTGAACATTGATGTAATGAATAAACATGTAAATCTGCGCAAAAGCAGCATATCCCATAAATCTTGCCTTACGGGTTTTTGTGTTGTGTGTATCGCGTATTTTAATCATCGAAATTATCAGAGTGGACATCATATCCAGAAACAGCGCGAGCCCCATACTGTCGGTATCAGGCGGATTATCCACGCCAAAAAAGCCACTGATTTCATCTTTATATCTGAATGGTGCAACAACGAGCCTGTGTATATTCTGTCCGCTGAGAAGCTCATACGAATCCGGATGTGTTTCCTTTATGTTCTCCATATCATCTATGATGACGTTTTTTTTCTGTTCAAAGAGATCATACCACCAGCCTATAAGCTCCATTGGTACATTCTGTAGATTATCAATCTCAGGCTTCACAGCATCTGCACACCATTCGTAAGTGTTTTTCGTAATATTTTTCTTAGGACAATCCTCAAAAATATATATTCTGTCAGCTCCTATATGCCTTCCCAGATATCTGATAAACTCATCAATCTGTTCATCAGGTGTTCCATAGCTGAGTGCTGACCTCATAGCTTTATTGAGGGTCAGTTCATATTTAATAACTGTTTTCATTCACTATATTCCTTATATATTTATATCCCATAGTTGTTTAAAAACGCGCCTTTTTCGCATGGTCTGCCATACAGATATCCCTGCATATAATCTACATGGATTTCTTTCATTGCGCAAGCCCACTCTTCCTTCTCAATTCCCTCAATGCAGATTTTTATATTTATACTGTGAACCATCTCTATAATTTTTCTGAACAGCTCATGGTCCTTCTCACTGCTCATCGCCCTTGCCGTAAAATCCTTATCTATCTTTACATAGTCCGGGTTCATCTCACTGATATAGCGAAGATTTGAATAGCCTGTTCCAAAATCATCTATTATGAACTGGATATTATTCTCATCAAGCTTTTTCCTGAAGCTGCAAAAACATGGCGTCATATCCATGAATCCACTCTCTGTCATTTCGATACAGATGGATTCAGGTCTCAGATTGTTTGCCCGGATAGCAGTAAGGATTTTATTTGCCATACTTCCACGCATAATCTGTATATATGATACATTGATATTTACCCTGAAATCCGCAATATACTGCTGCATTTCACGGCACATTTTTGCTGCTTCGTTCAATACAAACTCTCCAACCGGAATGATGAGCCTGCTCTTCTCCAGTAAAGGAATAAACTCAACCGGGGAAATCATTTCATCGCCCTCATCCGAATGCATGAAAAACCGTAAAAGTGCCTCTGCACCGATTATTCGATCAGCACTATCTAAGATAGGCTGATAATATACCTCAAAGCCTTCAAAATCATTTACAGTTGCGCTACGAAGCGCACTCAGGATGGTATTTTTGCGCAATGACACTTTATAATCCTCTTCCTCGAAGAAATAAAGGCTTCCTCCGCCTCTTTTTTTTGCGCATTTTAAAGAAAAATCCGACTTTTTCCTGCACTCTATTGCGTCCTCTGCCAGTGTTGATATATCTGTCACTCCGGCAGAAATCGAAAAGATTGATTTATAGTTTTCATCAACTATAAACTCATCAATTTTTTCACCTATCCTTTTGATCAACTGCACCACATCATCCTGCGATTTGCTAAGCATATCCACAAGCATATACTTATCTGTAACAAGATGATATATTCTCTGACCGCTTGAGAGACATTCTGCTATGCATTCGGCCACTCTTTTAAGTATGTAGTTGCCATATATCTGACCCTGAACATTATTGATTATCCCAAAATCGTCAATTCCAATCTGTATGAAATAACCTGACAGCTTCTCTTTAGGCTGTGAATAGAGATATGATGCCATCTCCTTTTCACCTAACAGCCCACTGATATTGTCAGCTCGCTGCCTTGTTCCTGTCTCGTTCATGCAGCCTATAATATATCGTGGTTTCCCCGCCTCGTCATTGATGACCTCCCCACGGCAGTTAATCCATACCGGGAGATTTTTGCTGTTCATCAAACGACATAGCACGTTGTACCTTTTTTCTTTTCCATCATATATTTTACGCTTGTGATTTTCGAGCAGCTTACGGTCTTTCTCATAAACCAATGTACGAAGATGCTTTGTTGCATCATTCATAAATTTATCAGGAAGCATAAAACGCTCTACCGCTGACTGTGATATCCTCAGTGTATCATTCTTTAAATCTATAATATACAGATAATCATCCATACAAGGTGCAATTAAGTCTATCAGACTTCCTGCCTCCTGCTCGTCAAGTATTTTATATGCATCAAAAGCCCTCATTAAATTTCACCTTCTATTATATTACTCTTCAATGTCTGAGATTTTGAATTTTGCTATCATTTCACTCAGATTTTCTGATTCACTGCTCATCTGCTGGCTCGCAGCCGCACACTCCTGTGATGTTGCTGAATTGGTCTGTACAACATCATTGATCTGCTCAATTCCTTCGTTAATCTGCTTGATCTCACTGGTCTGGGTCTCCAGTGTATCAGCTATATTAGTCACCTCTTTTGTAATCACCTTAGAGTTCTCTGCTACTTCTTCAAGCTGTGAAGCTGTCTGCTCTGCAATATTCATGCCTTTTTCAACAGCCTGCACAGATGTCTCTATAAGCGCAGCTGATTCCTTTGCAGCCTGTGCACTTTGATCGGCAAGCATATTTACCTGATTTGCCACAACCGCAAAGCCTTTTCCTGCCTCCCCTGCTCTTGCTGCCTCAATAGAAGCGTTTAATGCAAGCAGGTTGGTCTGTGATGCAATCTCATTAATGGTTGATATAATCTGATCTATCTGTTTAGAGGCTTCGTTTATTTCATGCATAGATGTAACCATCTCCTGCATCTTTCCATTGCTTTCCCAAATTGCACCTCCAAGCTCATCCACTCTTCCACTGATTTCCTTTGCACTCTTTGAATTCTGCTCCACCTGCTCTGAAACTCCCTCAACCGTCGCTGTCAGTTCCTCTACAACCGCAGCCTGATTGGTTGCACCGTCTGCAAGGTCATTTGAGCTTGCAGCTACCTGCTCTGCCGCACTTGAAACCTCGCTTGATACATTCTGGATTCCCTTTATGGTGACTGCCATACTTTTTTCAAATTCCATAAATGAATGTAAAATACCTACAAAATCGCCTCTCCACTCTACTTCCGGCTGTGCATCAAAATGTCCGTCCGCAAAGAGCTTCATCGACCTGTCTATATCATCCACATATGAGCCGAGAATACGGATAGACTTTCTCATGCTGTGTGCCAATCTACCGATTTCATCCTCTGAACGGTAATCAAGTGTGCTGTGAAGATTTCCTTCTGTCAGCTCCTTTGCCACTTCCTCGATTGCATGTAATGGCTCAAGGATTGTATCAAGCACGATCTTTCCTGTTCTCTTTGTCAACTGCCATGCACATATCAGACAGATAATGATGACTATGAGTCCGACTGCAGCACATACATATGTCCTTACAACTGCCTGATGGCTTCTTTCGTCAGTCAGCTTGTTGATTTCCTTTGCAAGCTCAACTGTTTTATTTAACTTTGGTGTACACTCATTGATAATCTGATCAACAGCCTCATCCTTCTGTCCGGCTTTAATCTTATCCATGATTGAGTATCCGATATTCGCCCAGTCAGAAAGAGCCTTTGAATATTCATTATACTGATTCTCAGGAACGATACCTGATTTTTTTATTGTTTTTAACTGCACATCAACATCTTCAAGCTTTTCTTTTGCGCCCTGCTCATAGTCGTCATATGTTGATTTGTCAGGATTAAGTGCCATCTCTCTTACATTTCTAGCCGCTGCATTTACATTTATTCTACATGTCTTAACCGCCTGATCGGCAGCATTTACCTTGTTTACATAGTTTAACATATTGAAAAACAACACACCAATGACCGCAATCGAAAGCAGTCCCGAAATAAGCATCATGGTAATAACCATTCTATAGCCATAGTTAATCCTTTCACCCAAATGCATGTTTTCCAATTTCTTTTTCATCGCATCTTTTTTTGAAGACATAGTTTGTTATTTCCTCCTATCTTATGATACCTTTTGACCATTTAATTATATTATTATTTATACTCAAGTCTAAATTCATCAGACAAATTCAGTATAGTACTATTTTTCTAAGGGAGCAATACTATATTCTCAATAATCTTTATGTGAATCTTTCCATTAAATATGTGGATTTGCACAAAATGGTAGATTTTTTCGCAATCCCCTTAAAATACATATGATGATTTTATCTTGTTTTATGTAATGATATAAGTCCCGGTCGGGCAGTCGGGGCTTACAGTTATATATTCAAGAAAAATCAGCTCAGAAGTGAAAATGCAAATACCACGATGCCAAGTATTACAAGCACAATACCTGTGGCACGGTTTAAGGTTTTTGCGGATGCCTTGTTTGCAAAGACCGCTGCAATTCTCGCCCAAAGGAGTGTAAATGCAATACATAAAAGCAGCACAAACCAGTCCGGTTTTCCACCGATGGCAAAGTGCGAGGCAGCTCCTGTAAAGGCTGTAAATGCCATGATAAATACGCTCGTTCCGACTGCAGTCTTAAGCTCATAGCCAAGCACTGATGTGAGGATGAGGAGCATCATCATACCGCCTCCCGCACCTATGAAGCCACAGATAAATCCGATAAGCACGCCGCAGATGATTGACTGGACAGCTCTCTTTTTAGCTGAAACTCCCTGCATGGTCTCCTTTGTTGTCATGACAGGACGGACTATAAACTTGATTCCGAGTAAAAATGTCATAAATACCGAAAAGTTGCCCATTGTTGCTGACGGCACGAGGCTTGATACATAGCTTCCGACAACCGTGAAGCATAAAACCGTGACCATCATTATGAGCCCGTTTTTTACATCAAGGTTCTTGTTCTTTCCATATGTATAGGCTGACACTGCGCTGGCAAGTACATCAGACGACAGGGCTATTCCCACTGCCATATAAGGATCCATTCCCAAAAATGTAATGAGCATAGGGCTTATTACTGCTGCTGCGCTTAGTCCCGCAAAGCCGGTTCCAAGGCCTGCGCCCATACCGGCAAAAAATGTTACTATTATAGTTATTAATGTGCTCATTTGTGTGATTTCCTCCTGATTATTTCATCCATATTATTCTCAAGCTGTTCCATAACAATCGTCAGCTGCTTTTTCTGCTCCTCATCTATCCCTGCAAACAGATTTGCTGTAAACTGCTGCTGTATACGCCTTCCTCTTTCAATGACAGTCCCGGCCTTTTTTGTACAGACAAGCTCCGTCTTCCTCCTATCATTTTCCACAGGTTTTCTCTCCAGATAGCCTTCATTCACAAGCTTATCAACATTTACAGACACAAGATTTGCCTTGATTTTTCTTATTTCAACTATATCCCTTGCCGTCTTATATTCCGGATTGTTCGCCAGAAACATGAGTATATCAAAGGCTGTCTGCGGAAGCTTCAGCTCATGACACAATGGTCTGCACTCATCGCTGTAGGTTCGCGAAATCTTCTCTGCAAACTCAAAGTTAAATTTCATATGTGATATTCCTTCTTTCCTTTTCCTATTTTGCTGCTTTGTTATACATTTTTGAATTATTCATTTTTGAACCAATTATATATATCTCTCTGTCATTTTGTCAAGCGGTTATCGTAATTTATACCCTGCAATGCTATACTTTTTGAGGCATTTTTTCATTAACTATTATGATATGATTTAACAGTTATATAATACCTTGAAAGTATCCTGCAGTCATGGTATTATATGTAATTGGCGCTTTGTTGCACATTTCAAACACCGGCTAATCTACCGGTGATTTTAATTTTAATAACTAAAGCTTCGTACATATATAATGTAGGAGTTTTAAATTAGCAATCATTTACAATAGGAGGAATTATGAGTCAGGAAACAAATTCAGCCCCTGTAACAGAGAACAAGATGGGAACCATGCCTATCGGCAGACTTGTATTTAACATGTCTCTGCCTATGATGATTTCCATGCTCGTACAGGCTCTATACAACATCGTGGACAGTATTTTCGTTGCAAAGCTGTCCGAAAACGCACTCACGGCAGTTTCACTTGCCTTCCCTTTGCAGACACTCATCATTGCTGTCGCAACCGGTACAGGTGTAGGTGTAAACGCGCTGCTGTCAAAGTCACTCGGCGCCCATAAATACGACGAGGCCAACAAAATCGGCATCAACGGTGCCGTACTATATGCATTCAGCTATGTAATATTTCTGATTCTCGGACTTACAATCGTAAAGCCTTTTTACATGAGTCAGATTGGAAATGCTGATGTCGAAATCATGGATATGGGTGTGAGCTACCTGAGTACTGTTATGATTTTTTCATTTGGTATTTTTGCCGAAATCTTTTTTGAGAGGGTGCTTACCTCGACAGGAAGAACTATTTTCAGCATGACCTCACAGCTTTGCGGTGCCATCACAAATATCATTCTGGATCCTATCATGATCTTTGGACTGCTTGGCTTCCCTAAACTCGGTGCTACCGGTGCTGCTGTGGCAACCGTTGTGGGACAGTGCGTGGCCGCCGTTGTTGCTTTTGTCTGCAACCACAAATTCAATCATGATATCAAGCTGAGCTTCAAGGGCTACAGCCCGGATTTCAAAATCATGGGAACCATTTATGCTATCGGTATTCCGTCGATCATTATGCAGTCTATAGGCTCAGTAATGACATATTCCATGAACAGAATACTTATCGGCTTTTCATCGACTGCCGCTGCTGTTTTCGGTGTTTATTTCAAGCTGCAGAGCTTCTTCTTTATGCCTGTATTCGGACTGAACAACGGAATCACACCTATCATCGCCTTCAACTACGGTGCACAGAACAGAAAGCGTATGGTTAAGACAATAAAGGTCAGTCTGATAACAGCATTCTGTCTGCTCTTTGTTGGCTTTGCCTGCTTTGAGTTCATACCACAAGTGCTTCTTGGAATGTTCAGCGCCTCTGACGATATGCTCAAAATCGGTGTTCCGGCGCTCAGAATAATCGGAGTGCATTTCCTCATCGCATGGTTTTGTATTATCGTCGGCACAGTATTCCAGGCTTTGGGAAAGGCTGTCTTTTCCATGATCGTATCAATCATGCGTCAGCTTGTGGTTTTAATTCCGGCAGCATACATCCTTTCAAAGCTCGGTGGACTTCACGCTGTATGGTGGGCTTTTCCTATAGCAGAGGTGATATCCCTTACTGTTTCGACATTATTCTTAATCAGGATTAACAGAACTATTATCTCAAAGATTCCTGATGGAAGTGATGTGCTATAAGAAATTTGTGACTATTCAGAACAGTTACAGAGATTTAATAATTTGTACAGGGGCATTTATGTGCCCCTTTTTTAATCCCGTTATTTATATGGGACTTTTAAAAAATACAATTTTGTTATAATGTCATATTTTCACATATTTCTGATTTCTGCTGTTAGGCTTATCAGGTATTGTCATTCTGATAAGATTCTTTTCAACCGCCGGATGAAGGTAATTTCTTCTAAACCCTTCTCTCGCCTTTAATCCCAATTTTTCCATCAATGCTGTGCTAGTGTAAGGAACATCATATTCCATAATCTCCAACAGCTTACGAACCGGCTCAGAAAGATACTCATTTTCACCACTGAGCTGACTTGAAATATCATCTAAAATCTTATCAATCTGAGCTAACATAAATTCGATAAAACCTGTGGATTCTCCTGCAACATGACATTGTGAAATAGCCTCATAGTATTCATCCTGAAATTTTTCAATCTGGCTCTCAATAGGGATATATTCAAACACAGGCTTCCATTTTGCAAGAATAGCTGTATGCCATAATCTCGCCATTCTTCCGTTACCATCAGAAAAAGGATGGATAAACACAAATTCATAATGAAATACACTGCTCAGTATCAACGGATGAACATCTTCCTTTGCTTCCTTCATCCATGCAAATAATTCATCCATAAGGTGTGGTACAAACTGCACAGGAGGTGCCATAAAGATACATTGTTCACCCCTGAACACACCTTCCTCACCTGAACGAAATTTTCCTGACTCTTCTACGAGATACTTTGTCATTACTCCATGAAACCTTTTCAAATGCTCAATATCATACGGATTGATCTCCGAAAGATGTTCATATGCTTCATATGCATTCTTTACTTCCTGAATTTCCTTTTGCTTTCCAAGCACCGTCCTGCCATTTATGACATCCCAAACCTGTCCCAGAGTCAAAGAATTTGCTTCAATCTTCAAAGAAGAATGAATGGACTTTATCCTGTTATTCCTTCTTAAATGTGGTTTTGCCTCAAGGTTACCTGTTACAGTTATCTGTCCTATTTTTTCGGAAATTGATGATACATACGATAATATTTTATTTGTTATTTTAAATGGTGGTTTGTAATCTCCCATATAAGCACCTCTATCTTGCGTATTATCTTGCGTATTTTCTTCCTCTATTATACGTATTTTATGGAAAAAGTTCAATCTGCAGATACAAACCTCTTTTAAAAAATGCGATTTTGTAATTTTATTAGGAAAATGTCATGTTTAAGCGAAAAATATATGATAATTTATTGCAGTGATATGGAGGATTAAGACATGAAATTTATATCGTGGAATGTAAATGGACTGCGCGCATGTGTCCAGAAAGTTTTCCTTGATTTTGTTGTTTGACGAAAATCTCTATTTGTTTTCTATTTTCGTTTATGAGTATTTTGAAACGATAACTTTTTCCTATTTCTTGTAAACTGCTGTTTTCTCCAGTATGTAACAGAGCTGTTTGTCTATAACTTTTATCCGTTCATTGCTCTTGAGCATTATAAAAAAATCTTAGGGGATGCTTTTTATTATGATGAAGATACCGACATTCTGATGCCGGAAGAAGACGGTGGTTTGTATGACATTGCAGAATTTATTAACTACGGCATACGCATGACCACAGCTTTTTTAGATTACCAGAAGGATTTATTACAGTGTGATTTTGATATGTTACTTATGAAAGATAAACTATTTGCAGAATATGATACCTTGCAGTATCTCTATCTCATGGAGTCCAAGGACAATATGCGTGATACCTATACCGGTACAAGCTTCAATGCCCACCTTATGCCTGTCCGTGAAGTTTATGACATTAACTCTGTGCAGGACTGGCGTACACAAAAGCATACCGCCGGATGGACTCCAGAAAACGTACTATGTATATTTCCAAGAAAGAATTTACCGAATGGAGCAAAACTGCCCGTGAGAAACGTAAGCTGTGCGAAGAAGGGCAAATTTCCCTTGAGGAATTTCAGACTTGGCTGGATGAGAGTAAGTGTAGATAAATTTGCCTTACCCCAAAATAGGCGGACCATAATAGTCCGCCTTGTTATAAATCTCTTATAAAGTGTTTAAAAGAATTTCTTCAAACTCTAAAAACTACATCCTGAAGCAAATGTTTCAAACACTTGTACTAATTTTTCATCTATCTTTTTTCTACTATTCGGTTGATGAATTTCCAGTCCACATTCTAACAACAGATCATCTTCCATTTGTAACATATAAGATATTCTGTGTGTATTTTTATTTTTCATTTCCACACGCATATTAAAAATTCCGTGCTTAACATCTTGGACTGCAAATAAATCTGCTTTCCCATATATTTTTTCCCATGTACTACGAATATTCTCTACACTAGTATCACCATCCAATTCAGGTGCAATTCCTATAAAAATATCTGCCAACGGATCCTCATTTTCATTCAAAATATACCTATAACATAGATATATTTCCATTGCAGCAATATTGTTATCTTCTTCAAAATGAGGAAACTCAAGTTTTTGAACATTAAGCGTTTCGTTATTTAAGAGTTGTATTTGTTTTATTATATTCCTATTATTTCCCTTATAAAATAAATCTGCTGCATCAAGAACATCTTTAATTGCTTTTCCTATTTCGTATTGTGAAGAGTCATTTTCTAACGATATTCTTCTAATACAATTGCAATACCCACCTTTCACATCTTCTGTACGTTCTGTAGAATAAATATTATAACCTTTCTCTATACTATAATCAACTCGTGCCAACAGATTATTTTTCCAAAATGATAACCAACTTTTATATTTTGAACCATTTTTCCATGTTGCATTCTCTTTTCTTTCTATCGGTGTCATTGCTGATGGTTCACTATACATAGCGTATTTTATGGCATCTCCTATACACTCACCCAAAACTTCATATTCTGTAGAAAGCGGTAATATTTTATACCATTGCGACTCTACTGAAAATCCGCCAATATGCCTTATTTCCGGAATAATCAGAAATCGTTTTTCACCTTTATATATCGATACACCAATTCTATCATTGCCCATCTCGTCACCTCCTTAATATGCAATACGATACCATACTTCAATACCTTCTGATGCCATCGTTGCCTTAAATGTAGTCAATACTTCTAATGCATCTTCTGTCATAATAACATCTGGAAAAACAATTTCTAGCACTTTAGAATTGTAATCACTTTTACTTATTGTAGTACCATTAGTCCACTTGAATGTATCTGACGATTTAAAATATTTTTGTTTCAAAATTTTTCATTGAATCCACATATTTATTCAGCATTCTTTCAAGTGTTTTAGGATTTTGATAGCTCTGAGCTGCAATATCTAAACTCTTTGTACTAATTAGTTTATTACCATCTTTTCTATCAAATACTGGAAAATTTTCTCCTAATGAATTTCCTTTTGCTTTCCAAGCACTGTCTTGCCATTTATGACATCCCGAACCTGTCCCAGAGTCAAAGAATTTGCCTCTATCTTGCGTATTATCTTGCGTATTTTCTTCCTCTATTATACGTATTTTATGGAAAAAGTTCAATCTGCAGATACAAACCTCTTTTAAAAAATGCGATTTTGTAGTAAAATTGCCAAAAAGAAAATGCGATTTTGTAGTAAATCATCAAAATAAAAAATGCGATTTTGTTATTTTATTAGGAGATTGCAATGATATGGAGGATTAAGACATGAAATTTATATCGTGGAATGTAAATGGACTGCGCGCATGCGTCCAGAAAGGTTTCCTTGATTTTTTCAACAGTATAGATGCTGATTTCTTTTGTATACAGGAGTCCAAGCTACAGGCGGGACAGATTGATCTTGACCTGCCTGGCTATCACCAGTACTGGAATTACGCCGAGAAAAAAGGCTATTCCGGCACAGCCATTTTTGCCAAAAATGAGCCATTATCTGTGTCTTACGGCATAGGCATTGAGGAGCATGATAAGGAAGGACGTGTCATCACACTCGAATATGACAATTTCTATCTTGTAACCTGCTATACACCAAACTCACAGAATGAGCTGAAAAGGCTGCCGTACCGTATGCAGTGGGAGGATGATTTCCGTGAATACCTTAAGACTCTCGATGCCCAAAAACCTGTCGTACTGTGCGGTGATCTGAATGTTGCACACAATGAAATCGACCTGAAAAATCCAAAAACAAACCGCAGGAATGCAGGTTTTTCAGATGAGGAACGTGCTAAAATGACGGAGCTTTTAGGTTCCGGCTTTACCGATACCTTCAGATATTTTTATCCGGATGCTGAGGGTATATATTCCTGGTGGTCATACCGTTTTAAGGCACGCGAGAAGAATGCAGGCTGGCGTATCGACTACTTTATCACATCAAATCGCATCAACGATAAGCTGCAAAAGGCAGCAATCCATACCGATGTGCTCGGTTCAGACCACTGCCCTGTAGAGGTTGATATTGAATTTTAAATTTAAGGTTATGTATTTTTACAATCCCTTATGCAACACTTTCTTCTCAAGCTTATCCCCATCCAGGGTATACTCAACAGCATTGTACGCACCGTCTCTGTATGCAAACGTCTCATTGTCATCCTGATAATGCACGAAGCTGCCCTTGCCCGGATATGTCAGTATACTGATCTTATCCTCTGTAATGTCCTCTGTAGAGCGGATTTCTCCGTCTGCTACAGGGATAATGGCTCCTGCTTTTATGAAAACAGGTACTTTATCCAGTGGTGCATCTGCTAAAATATATCTGCCGCCACTGTATTTTTCGCCTGTGTAGTAATCATACCAGTCGCCGTCAGGCAGATAAACCTCTCTTGCCTCCTTGCCCGGTGCGATCACAGGTGCAACCAGTACAAAGCTTCCGAGCATATATTCATCGGAAATATTTCTCACATGCTTATCTGCAGGATACTCGTATACGAGCGGGCGCACGATAGGTGCTCCTGTCTTTTCACACTCATGTGCCAGATCATAGATATATGGGATAAATCTGTATCTGAGCTTTACTGTCTTTCTGACTGCATCTATCGTAGTCTCGTCAAACTGCCAAGGCTCCTGTCTGCGTGTTCCCATAGCTGAATGATTTCTGAAAAACGGCACAAATACTGCTGCCTCATAAAATCTGACAAGAAGCTCCGGTGTAGTATCACTTCCGAAACCGCCTATATCGCTGCCGCACATGGCAAGTCCGCTGACTGACAGATTGCACACCTGCTCGAGTGAAAGTGCTATATGCGCCCAGATGCTGTGATTATCTCCGGTCCAGCCACCGCAGTATTTCTGGCTTCCGGCATATGCAGCCCTGGTAAGTACAAACGGACGTTTTCCACCATCATTTTTCGCAAGTCCCTCATATGTGGCTTTTGCCATAAAATGTCCGTAAATATTGTGAACCTTTTCATGTGCTCCATACTCAAACTGCACATCATCCGGCAGTGGTCCGTTGAAGCTTGCAGGCTCATTCATATCATTCCATATGCCACTGATACCGTGCTCGAGAAGTATCTTTGTCTTGTCTCCCCACCAGCTTCTGACGCTTTGCTTTGTGAAGTCCGGAAATACCGATGTTCCCGGCCAGACAGCATTTTCATATACACTGCCATCTGTATCATGTGCAAATGCATCCATCTCCATGCCCTCTTTGTACATGAAATAGTCCTCATCCTTTTTCACACCCGGGTCAATGATGGATATGAGCTTTACACCCCTGTCAGCAAGCTTCTCTGAAAGGCCCTTTACATCCGGGAATTTCTTGTTATCAAAGGTGAATACCCTGTAGCCGTTCATGTAATCGATATCCATATGTATCACATCGCATGGGATATCAAGCTCGCGGAATTTATCAGCTATATCAAGCACCTCATCCTGTGTGTAATAGCCCCAGCGGCTCTGATGGCTGCCGTATATCCATCTCTGATAAAGCGGTGTGGTGCCTGTCAGTGATGTATAAAGTCCTACCACCTCTGCCATATCATTTCCCGGCATAAAATAGTAGTCCAGCTCACCCTTCTCATGCTCGACGAAATAGTAATCTGTGTTTTCATAACCGAAATCAAAGGTTGTCTTGTAGGTATTATCCGCAAAAATTCCATAGCAATATTCATCGCCCAACACGATAAAAAACGGTATGGATTTGTACAGCGATTTGAAGCTGTCCACATGTGGCGCAGGATCATCCGTGTTCCAGTTTACATATGAATATCCACGCTTGTTGAGGCATCCCGGCTTATCTCCCAGACCGTAAACAGCATCATCCTTTCCAAGCTTTTTGATGATGGTAACAGCGTCAGTTTTTTCTTCATCTTTTCCGACAGTATGTCCCTCAAGCTCTGCGATGGCAAGATCCTCGTACGGATTCTTCTCACTCTTTTTGCGTGCTGTTTCATAATCTGAAAGCACAAGCTTCCCTTTGTAATAAATATCAAGCTTCTCGTTATCCTTCACATATACAGTAATATCCCTTGCGCTGATGACTGCTTTAACTGCTGCATCGCTTACACCGGCTTCTGCTGCGGTCCCCTTGACATCAGACGTATCCTTGCAGGTCACGTCCGGTGTGGCGGTCTTCGGAATAAAGCCCTCCTCTATTGCAACACTTTCGATGCCGGGTTTTTGTGCAACATGCACTATGTTATTTTCAAATATGGTAACAAACAGACTGCCGTTCTCGTAGATCAGCTCTGCTGTGTTGTCCTGTATTTTACAGTTCTTATATGAATTTCCCATTGCATAATCCTCCCTTGAATTATATAGTTTCTCCTGATGTTTCTTATAAAAATACTTCTGTTTACTATAATAGTATCATCCATTTTTTATTTTTACAACAAAGAAAGTCACCGGTCACACCTAGTATGACCGGTGACTGCCTCAGGCTGTAAGTATCTCTGTCAATACACCATACAGCTCTGTATCAAGCTCCTTTGCCTTGAGCTCTGATAAAATCACTGTTGTTTTCTTTCCCGATGTAATAAGACCGTAGATTTCATCCTTTAGCACAAAGCCTATCTCTGCCTGATTCAGAAAATCAAAGCATCTTTTTTCGATTTGATTATCAAGCGCTATTGTGTCTTTCGATATTGCAACGCTTATTTTGCTTGCTGTCGATGCAGTTACAGTAACGATGAGATTTCTGTTTTCTTTATCATATTTATTCTTTGCCCAGACCTCTTTACCGTCCACAGATACCTTTACCTTATCGGCTGCTGCCTCAGTTCTTCTTTCAAAGACAAGCTTATAGGTTCTGTTGTCAGGTATTAATGATGTATCTCCATCTGCCGGAGAAATGACAAACATATCTTTATCCGCAGAATATTTCATAGCTGTGGTCACACATCTGCCATCCACATATCCGCAGGATTCATTGTCATCCTCGTATAGCTCAAACTCACCATCAGCCTCCGGGAATACCCTGACACATAATACATCAGGATTTTTGATAACAGATCTTGCATCAAGCTCATCAGCATCTGCACACACAAGTATGCCTCCCGCCTTCGCAAACACCGGTATGCTGCTCAAATCCCTGTAAACCTCCAGCATTCTTCCACCATCATAGCGCATGCCTGTATAGATATCATACCAGATGCCCTCCGGGAACCATACTTTGGTTTTTGCCACATTAAGTCCCTTAATACGTGGAGTTGTAACAGGTGCTACCATAAGCTGGCTGCCAAAGAAATACTGATTCTTTACCTCATAAGCCTCTGCATTTTCAGGATACTCATAATACATAGGCTCAATCAGCGGCATATTCTCGGCATAGCTACGATAGTTCATAGTATACAGATACGGAATCATACAATGCCTCTGTCTGAGCGCTGCCTCCATCGCTTCCTCAGTCTCTTTTTTAAATCGCCACGGCTCCTTGCCGTTAAATTCGCTGCATGAGCTGTGCAGACGCATTATCGGAGAGAATATACCATATTGTGTCCATCTGGCTGTCAGCTCATCATCCTTGTAGCCAAGCATATGTCCGCCAATATCATGGCTCCACCATCCATATCCGATGTTTGTCGCTGTCGTTGTAAAATACGGTTGAAAATCAAGCGACTCCCATGTAATATGTGTATCTCCCGAAAATCCAATCGGATATCTATGGCTTCCCGGACCTGCATAGCGCGAAAATGTCATTGGACGCTTGCCGTCTCTTTTATTATCGAGATAATGAAAATGATTAAAAATCCATAGCGGATCCAATCCTTCAACCTTGCAGTTGCTGCCCTGCTGCCAGTCAATCCACCAGAAATCCACACCTTCAGCCTCTCTCGGATGGTGAAGATACTTAAAATATGCATCCATAAACTTTGGGCTTGCCGGATCACATACAACCGGGTCCTCATTTTCATAGTCCACGCCCATTTCCTTTGCCATATCAACATACATTTCTTCACAGCCCTGCACACCATCCGCAGGGTGTACGTTCAGGGTAGTATGCATTCCTCTGTCATGGAGCTTTCCAAGAAAGCGCTTCGGATCTGGGAAAAGCTTTTTGTTCCAAGTATATCCTGTCCATCCGCTTCCGTATTTAGGGTCCACATCAACCTGATGCCAGTCCATATCTATTACAGCTACTGTGAATGGGATATTCTTTTCATCGAATTTGTCCATCAGCTCCATATAGCTTTCTTCTGAGTATTTATAATATCTGCTCCACCAGTTTCCCAGTGCATATCGTGGAAGCATCGGAGTCTTGCCGCAAAGCCTGTAAAAATCATTGAGCGCCTGTTTATAATCATGTCCATATCCAAAGAAATACAAATCAGACACACCTTTTTTTCTTGGCTCAATCCATCCATCGTCAAGTAAAATCTGTGATTTACTGTCATCAAGAATTGAATATCCAAAGCGTGAAACGACACCGTGTCCAAGCTCAACCTCTCCGTTTACGTCATCAAGTGTACGCGCTGTACCCTGCAAATCATGCACCTTCTCGCCATAATGCCAGATGCTGTGATATGCGCTCAGGTTTCCCTTAATCTGTATACTCAGTCCGTGTGATGAGAACTCCTTCTCATTATATATCAGGTGCAGCATTGATGTATGAACTTCAATTCCATCAGCGTTACGCACCACATGATAGCCGGTCTTTGGAAAATCCCTGAACAATACTGTCTGTGTTGCCCTATCCTCGAATACGCCATCTTCACTGTATTCCAGACGGACAAGGGCTTCTGTCAGAACTGTAATCCTGTATTTTTCACCTATTATCATATTGTCCGATAATGCCACCGGACTTGTCTTTACTCTGTATATTTCCTGCATGAAATACTCCCTCTCATATAAATTACGCTATCCCTTGACAGCCGATGCCGCAATTCCTGCGATAAACTGCTTCTGGAAGAACAGATATATCAGTAAAACAGGTATGATAGATATTGCCGTTGCCGCAAAAAGTGCGCCATAATCTGTTGAATACTGTCCGTTAAACATCTTAAGACCAACTGCCAATAGCTGCTTTTCCTTGGTATTAATTACAAGATAAGGCCACAGATAGTCTTCCCATGTCCACAGGAACTGAAAAATAGCTATACTTGAAATTCCGTTTTTTGCCATCGGAAATATAATCCTGTGAAAGATATAAAACTCATTAGCGCCATCCATTCTGGCAGCTTCAATAATCTCATCCGGGATGGTCTCAATGTGCTGCTTCATCATAAATATTCCAAATCCGCTGAACATAGCCGGAATAATAAGTGCCTTATAGCTGTCCATCCATCCGAATTTCTGAATCATAGTGTATTTTGGAATAATTGTTACACACCATGGAATCATCATAGTAGCCAATACAAAGCCAAATAGGATATTTCTGCCCTTAAACTTATATTTGCTTAATACAAAACCACAGATTGTACTGGTGTATACCACAAGCAGGGTTACAACAATCGTGATAAACAAACTGTTTCCAAAAAACCTCATGAAATTGAAATGCGAATTCATGCTGATGTAATTGTCTATTGTAAACTCTTGTGGAAGCAGATGTTGCTGCAACGCCATTATTTCCTTATTCTGCTTAAATGATGAGCATAGCATCCATATAAACGGATAAACTGTAACAATGCCCAATAATAGAAGGAATACATTTAAAACTATACTGCTTACTTTTTTTCTCATGATATTCTCCTCCTACTCTTCCTTGCCCGATACTTTGAAAGAAAGCACGGTAAGCACTGCGGTAATCACAAAAAGCACAAATGAAAGTGCTGATGCATATCCAAAGTTGTATTTGACAAAGGCCTCATCGTAAATAATGTAAGAAGCCAGATATGTTGATGTTCCCGGTCCACCCTCTGTCATGATGAGTATCTGAACATATGCCTGGATATACGAAATAATTGATGTAATGACTACAAAAAGTGTCATAGGCTTAAGCAACGGCAATGTAATGTATCTGAATTTCTGCCAGCCACTCGCTCCGTCAACCTGTGCTGCCTCCATGACATCTGCCGGAAGTGAGTACAGGCCTGCCATATACATGACAACCGCATATCCAAAATCCTTCCAGATGGTCATTATAATTACTGCAATCAGAGCAGTTTTGGGATTCATCAGCCAGTTGATATCGAGCCCGAATATTTTGTTGATGATTCCAATCTGTGGATTGTACATGAACTTCCATACAAATGCCACTGCAACCATAGGCGTTACTACAGGCATATAGTAAACTGCCCTGAAAAAGCTCTTATGCTTTATAAGCGTTGAATAAATAGCATACGCGATTCCCAGTCCCAGACCGACTCTGAAAACAATTACAACTACCGAAAAAATTACGGTATTGAACATTGATTTGCCGAACAATTTGCTCGTGAACACCTGCTTATAATTTTCCAGACCCAAAAACTTGTATGTTCCGCTTAACGGATTCCACTCATGAAAGCTTCCTGCAAATGCTATACCAATTGGTATTATCAAAAACACTATAAAGAAAACTACCATAGCTAAAACAACTATGTTTCTTAAAATTATTTCACTTTTACTTTGTAATGGATGTGTTTTTTTAAACATTAATAATCCTCCGTGGTGAATCTCTACATGTTATTTTGCAAACTCATATAGATTCTCGACTGATTGGAATGAACTGTTCTTCATATCCTTTATAATATCAGCCTGTGCCTTGTCTAAAGCCGTATCAATATCTACTCCATTGTAGAATATATCCTCTCCGGCCTTTTTCATATCCTCCTCAACACATGAAGGCATCGGACCCGGCCAGATGTAGTGGTCAATGTGCTCTGCAAGTACCTTAAGCGATGGGTTTTTAAGTATTTCCTCATTGTCTGCAAGGGATTTCTTTGCAGGGAAGGTACTCATAGCAAGATTGAAATCTACCTGAGACTCATCATCGCAGAGGAAAAACTTTACAAAATCCTGTGCAACTGCCTGCTGATCCTTTGGTGCTTTTTTGTTTACACCGAATGTTGACTCACCGTTATATCTATTGTATGCATATGGATTTCCGTCAAATGTAGGAATTTCAAATACGCCAAAATCTATATCGCTCCATGTGGTCTTAAGTGTATTGTAATAATGTCCCCACTGAATAACCATTGCCGACTGTCCCTGTCCAAAGCTGTCTGCGCATTTATCGCCAAAATCCTTTGAACCAATCTGATCCTTGTCGTACATATCAACAAGCATCTGCATTACTTTCTTCATGGCATCCGAATTGACATTAGGTGTCTTTCCATCCTCCTTAAAGAGGTTCTCACCAAGCTGATAATTAAGACCAAGCAGATAATTCTGGTGGAAATCATTATTGAAATTGAGTCCGGCCTGGACTATATTGTCTCCATCCTTGATTGTGAGCTTCTTTGCCACCTCAATCATTTCATCCCAGGTCTTTGGAATATCATCATCTGTTAATCCGGCTTCCTTCCACATCTCCTTGTTGTAATAAACAGAGCCTGTCATCATTCCGTAATCAATGTAATAAACCTTACCATCAATCACATGAGCGCTCACTCCATTGAAGTCCTGCTCCAAATCCTCAACAGGAATATCAAGCGGAGCCATATAGTTGATAAGATTCTCATGATAGCTGTTATGTACATCGAAGAGTGCCGGTCCGTCCTCACCATCGAGTGCCAGAGGAAGCTTTGTCCAGTAATCTTCCCATGGATTATCCACCAGGTTTATAGTTACATTAGGATGAATAGCTGTGTATCTGTCAATAACCTTCTGAAATAATTCATCGCTTCCCCACTCCCACAGGTCAATTGAGATATCCTTTCCATCATTAATCTCAACCGAAGGGTCATACTTCACCGTATCGCCAAATGGCTTTGTTGGTACCTTTATGTCCTTTTTAGCTGATGAAGCCGATGAGCTGCCACAGCCTGTAAGCGCTGTCACTGCCATTGTAGCTGCCATAACTGTTGCAATAAGTTTCTTCTTCATAGAAATCCTCACTTTCTTAATTCAATATCCTCTTTTTCGTTCAAATTAGTTTAGCGCTAAATCTAACTATAATCTACCACCACCTTATACATTCGTCAATAGTTTTTTGTTTTTTTATCACTTTCCATATTATTTTCATATATTTTTTGTGCATTTTTACATATAAATTAGGGTTTTATGTAAATATTTGCAAAAACAGATTGCTATTTGCAAAATAAAAATGTATACTTAAGATAATTTATAAACCTATATTTTGAATCATATTTGGTTTATGCATAAACTTATCATTGTTTATGTATAACTTATTATAGTTTATGTTCAAACTTATTGTGGTTTATGTATAAACTTTATAGTAAAAAATTATAATACTGAATAAAATGGAGTTTAATATGACACTTAAGGATGTTGCCGAAATGGCAGGCGTGAGCACGATGACCGTCTCAAACGTAATCAACGGAAAGACAAGCCGTGTTTCACAGAAAACAAGGGATAAAATCAATTCAATTATAGAGGAATATAATTATGTTCCGAATATGAACGCAAGAAGTCTTTCAAACAATTCCTCACACATTATCGGAGTTGTTACATTTCTGGAGGATAAGGATTATGCTTCAGGATACAATTATTTTGAGAACCCATATGTCAGTACAATGATTGGTACGATAGAGACAGAGCTTCACAAAAACGGATACTTCACCATGCTTCAATCAGTATCCAGAAGCTCCGACATATTATCTTTGGTTAAGAACTGGAATGTCGATGGGATGATTCTGGTTTTCCCCACCTCTGCCCAAAATCTTGAAAAGCTGATGGATGCAGCCAACTGCCCTATTGCTACCTTTGACAGCAATTACTCTCACCCTAATCTCATAAATGTAATATCTGATGACGAAAAGGGCTTATATTTGTCAACCAGATATATGATAAATCACGGTCACACCGAGATTGCATTTGTAGCTGATTATGAGGGAAATATCGTCCTCACCAAACGTTTTAACGGATACAAAAAAGCTTTGGAGGACAGTCATATTCCTTTCCGCCCTGAATATATTTTCAGCTATTCACCTTCATATGAGGGCGGTATCGAAGCCGGCCGTGCCATTGCAAGCAGCAAGTCACCAATCACAGCAGTGGTAACAACTGCTGACATATGTGCTATCGGCATCATGGAGGGTGCGCGTCTCGGCGGTTACCGTGTCCCGATTGATTTATCTGTCATAGGCTATGATAATTTGAATCTATGCCAGTACACCGTACCGAAGCTTACATCGGTATCACAAAATGTACCAAAAAAAGCCCGGCTTGCAACCGAGCTTCTCCTAAAAAAAATACATGACAATGAATCAGACAGTAATTTCGGTGAGATTATGGATGTCGAGATTGTTGACAGGCAATCAGTTATCTCGCTTTACTAATCCCTGCGCACACGCTTGTTTTCATACATTTTCTCATCCGCCTCACAGATAATCTTATTGATATCGGCGTATCTGCCGCAGGCATAACCTACTGACGCGGAAATTGGGATTTTACTGTCCTTTTGGATTGGTTCCATCAGCTTATTCCATCTGTCAATAAAGCTAAGTGCATCGTCCTCAGTCCCATCCGGTATGATCATGATAAACTCATCGCCACCATAGCGGTATGTTCTTACATTATCATTATCATTTGCTGCAACAAGTCTGATAGTTCCCGCTATTCTCGCTATTAGACGGTCTCCCATCTCATGTCCGTATGTATCGTTCACAAACTTAAGCTCATTTACATCCCAATATATGACTGCAACCCTTCTGTCAGGTTCCTGTGGCTTTTCAAGGTCATCAAGGAGCTTATTTTTATTGTAAAGGCCCGTCATATCGTCTATTGCTGCCTCTCGCTTGATACGGTGCGCTTTTTCCATTGTTCTTCGAAGCATTTTGTTTACGCCATTGCTGACACTGTAAAATCCTGTTGCTATAAGCGAACGTGGAAAGACATAATACATAAAAAGCGTAAGTCCGGGATTTTTATTCACCTCATTCAGCAAAAATACTCCATCCTTTTGAAGATGCTTAAGTGATGTTGTAGTAAGCAATACCATATTTGCATCGCACACTCCAAAATAATAACCCACATATGTACTAAGCGCTATATTAAAAATCGAAAAAACAAATGCAAATCTCGACAGGTACTTTGACGAGTATACACCTGCAATTACAATTGGTAACATCGCAACTATTACCATATGATATGTAAGCGATGAGCTCGTTATCAGCACTATAAAACCGGCATCTGAAATACACAAATACTTTGCACAGGCGTGATCCAGTCCAACTATCACCAGCAGTGCAATAAACACCAGCAGAAGAACACATGATAAAATATATCCTGTGGCAAAAATATGCTTATCGACAATAAATATATTAAGGCAATTGAGTATGAATACAAATGTATATAGCAGATGCCACACTAAAAGCATACGAAACACAAATATATTCTCCACAACATCCTTCTTCTCATATATAGGATCATCATCTGTAATTTTTGAAAATAACAGCTTTAATGTCTGCATTATCCTCATCCTTTTCCCTTATCTGGTCAAATCCTTTACCCACTTGTATTTCTTAAAATGTATAAGTGTCCACGGTATCTTTCCAACCTCATCCACACAGGTGCACGCATACACCACAACCACCGGCCAATCCAAGAAATATGTGCCTGCAACTGCAAGCGGTATCGCTATGCCCCACATCGTAACAGCAAGAGAGTACATATCAAACATCGTATCTCCTCCCGAACCAAAGACACCGTTTATGATGATTTCATTTACCGAGCGTCCAATCATGTAGAGGGCAAGTACACCGAATAACTGCTTCAGATACTCTGCAGCCTGCGGTGTGAGCTTTACATAATGTAAAATCACCGGTGCTGAAACCGCCATAAGCACTGTCATAACAGCGCCACATAAAAATGACAGCTTTGCCATTCTGATACCATATGCTTTTCCACGCTTTAAATTTCCTGCGCCAAGCTCATTTCCTATCATAATGCCTGCTGCACTTGATATACCTGCACTGAGACAGCATATGATATCACGCACAACCGCTGCGACGGAGTTGGCCGCTGCCGCGTCTGTTCCCATGTGTCCCATAAATGTAGAGTACGATGTAAAGCCTATTCCCCATACAAGGCTTGCTCCGAGAATCGGTCCGGAGCACTTCATAAAATCTGCTGACAGCTCCTTGTTCCTCACCAAAAGCTCTCTAATTTTAAGCCTGATATATCCCGGTCTATACGAAAAAGTGATTGAAAGCATAAGCTCCAATACTCTTGATATGAGCGTGGCAAGTGCCGCTCCCCTCACATTCATGCTCTCGATGCCAAATGCACCATAGATAAAGACTGCATTCAGCACGATATTTATAAGTACTGTAATAGAACTGACTGCAGCCGCAGTACCCGCGTGCTCTGATATCTTCATCATGACTATATAACACTGTGAAAAACCTGTCAATAAATATGAAAAAGAAGCTATTGTCAGATAGCTTACACCATAATCTATAAGCACCGGCTCGTTTGTGAAAATAAGCATCAGATATCGTGGAAAAAATGCACATGCCACGAAAAACAGCACCGATACTATGCCACATATCCTGATTGCAAGAGCGAATATGTCATCGAGCGCCTTTATGTCCTGCTTGCCCCAATACTGTGCTCCGAGTATTGCAAGCCCTGCTGTAGCTGCTGATAGAAACATGTTCTGGATGAACTGTATCTGTGTGGCAAGCGAAACCGCTGACATATAGTTTTGGTCCAGTCCTCCAAGCATGAAAGCATCTGCCACCGCCACCAGCGCCAGCATCAGATTCTGCACCATTATCGGAACCATGAGTGTCCACAGCTTTTTGTAAAAATGTGTATCAAATTCTATTGTTTTCATGTGTTTTTATATATTCTCCCCAAGTATTACATAATTTTTCAAAGGTCCATGCCGCATTTGCAGGGCTTGTGGACGGCAATGTAACTGCCTCCATTCCTGTCAGAGGAAGCTGATATTTCTTATAAAGCGCCCCTGCTTTATTTCCGTTTGCATATACCTGTTTTATATCGGCTGTTTCAAGGATTTTCCTTATATCTGTCGGTTCGACGTTTTTGATGCTGCTGTCGCTCGAACCCTTGATGTCACAGCTTTGTATCACATCCCATATGGCTATGTGGTTTTTAAGCAGCATATATTTTTTCTCATCTATCGTCTGTGGCACCGGTTCATCCAATAGATACGCAAGCAGCTTCCAGAAACGGTTCTGCTTGTGTCCGTAATAGAAATTGTTTTCCCTTGATGCAACGGACGGCAGAGTGCCGAGGATCAGTATGCGGCTGTTTTCATCATAGACAGGCTCGAAGGAGTGGGTTATGTGTTCGTATTCCATATTGTTACCTCTTATATCTGCAGCAGCTCTTCCGGCTTATCAATACATTTTAACTATACTACAATGCCGTTGTTTTTTACAACAATACGCATAGTTCCCAGAAAAATAACTTATGATTATTATACTTTATCCATCTTGATTTCACAATCTTTTGTTCACGACAAAAAAAGTAGTCGTTTCACTTCCACATTTTTTGACGTTATAACCCATTATAACCCATTGATGTTTCACTCAAAATGGGTTATAATAGATTGTAAGAAACGGGGTGATATTATGGATATCTACAAACGAATTTATGAATTAGAAAACGAGATAGCAGCCTTACCACAAGGTTCTATCAACATGAAGAAAATTTACGGCAAAGAGCAGCCTTATCTGCAATGGACAGAGAATGGAAAAAGCAAAAGCAAGTACATTAAAAAGAACGAACGCGAAGAAATTTTTGCAGGTGTTGAAAGGCGCAAACAGCTTCAAGAAGAATTGAAAGAACTGAAACAACACAGTTCTATTGATCCATCTAAATCTACAGATTTTGAAACTTCTGTCATTATCGGAGAACGTCTTCTGGCACTGACAAAAGGTGTAAAAAACTGGGGAAAACGTGATTGTTTCAGACAGTTACAGGCATATTTAAACAGTGAGGAAACAGATCGTGTATGCTTGGTATTTGGTCTGCGACGAACAGGAAAGACAACAATGCTGCGTCAGGCTGTTTTAGGAATGACTCCATCACAGTCCGCAAAATCAGCATACATCAAAGCAAAAGGGAGCGATACCATGGCAGCGATGAATCGTGATTTGGGCAAACTCCTTGATCTGGGATATGAATATGTTTTTATTGACGAAGTAACCCTAATGCCCGACTTTATTGATTCAGCAGCACTATTCTCTGATATCTACGCTGCACAAGGTATGAAAATTGTTTTATCCGGAACAGATTCTCTTGGCTTTTGGTTTGCGCTTCATCAGGAACTTTATGATCGAGCTGTTACGATTCACACTACCTTTATTCCATTCCGTGAACATAGTCGTTTACTCGGTATCGACAGTATTGACGAGTATATTCGCTATGGCGGCACACTTCGTGCAGGAGAACTGGATTTTGATGATAAAGACGTTATTTCAGAGGATGCTTCGTTCCGTGATGACGAATCCACACGACGTTATATCGATACCGCAATCTGTAAAAATATCCAGCACTCCCTGAGTTGTTGTCAAGACGGAGGATATTTCCGTCATCTCCAATCACTCTATGAGGCAGGTGAACTAACAGGTGCTATCAATCGAATCATTGAGGATATGAATCATCGTTTCCTTATTCGTATTCTGACCGACAAATTCAAATCTCATGATTTGGGTTCAGCTGCTGATGTTTTGCGAAGAGATCGTAATCCCAAACAGCGTACAGATATTTTGGATAAAATCGATACAGAAGCAGTAACCAAACGATTAATGGATATGTTGGAGATTCACAATAAAGAAGAACAATCTATTGGTATTACAAATGCTCACATAGAGGAAATCAAAGAATATTTGAAAGCACTTGACCTGATTGTTGACGTTCCACGAGAAACGGTAATTCCAAGTGCCGAACCACTAGAGAATATTTTATTCACGCAACCAGGCATGCGTTATTGCCAGGCACAGGCATTGGTTCATTCTTTGACAAAAGATGAATTATTCTCTACATTGAGCGAGCACGAAAAAATGTTAGTTTCTGAACGTATTTTGGAAGAAGTGCGTGGTCGTATGATGGAAGACATCGTACTTTTAGAAACATTCAAATCGGCTAAAAGGCATCAACGTGTTTTCAAATTGCAATTTGCTGTCGGCGAATACGATATGGTAATTTACGATGCTAAACTCAATACATGTGAATGCTACGAAATAAAACACAGCTCGAAAATTGTTCCAATGCAAGCCCGCTTCTTAGTTGACGAAGAGAAACTGAATCAAACAAGTCAGAGATTTGGCCAGATTACCAAGCGATGTGTGCTCTATCGTGGTGAAGATTCCGTCATGGAAAATGGCGTTGAGTATCAGAATGTAGAAAATTATTTGAAACATTTATAATTTTCCCCTAAAGAAAGAGAGGTCCATGACATTTAACATCATGAACCTCTCTTTCTTTATTATCCTCTATGAGCCATCCACTTCTTTTGCTTCTTCCAGCAACGGCTGTAGCTCGTTTGCTTGAGTGCAATATAAACACCAGAAGTACAGGTTTTCAAAGCTAATTCATGAAATCGTTTACACATACTTAACAGCTGATAAATACTGGAATGTTAATAATTCTACGCAGCAAAAAAGGAACCGGAAAATCCGGTTCCTTTTTGATATCGCATCTTTTATGATAAATATATTCTAACTGCTTCATATAAGTAATACACAAATCAGCTCAGCTCTATCTCATACGCTCCGGCTTCAAAATCCACCGTTAGAAGCGCATATGCTTCACCGTTATCATAGCGGATTGAAAGCTTTGGTCCTTCTCCTGCTACTGTGATGACAGCTCCCTTCTCAAACGCCTTATGGGTGTTTCTCATGCGAAGCAGCTCAAGCTGCTTTGCAACAACATCCTTTTTTAGCGCCTCCTCAATATCGGAAGCACTGAGGTTTGTCCTGTTGATTTCCTTGTGTCCTGATTCTCCTGCGCGTCTTACTGCCTCATGGTCATTTTTGCCTGCAAAGAGATCCAGATACCATACCTGCGGCTTCCCCGGCATAAACATCTGAATGGCACGGGCCAGAAGCATTTTGCTGTCAGACTCACCAAGCGCACTGTAATATGTGGCATTGACCTGATAATATATATTCTTCTGTCCGTGAAGATTTTTGACCATGCCGCCACGAGATACAATCAAATCTATAAGCGAGCGAATATCGTCCTCCGGAAGCAGACCCTTTAAGTCCAGAAGAGGTATGCCGTCATGGCAGCCAAGCATATTGACTGTTGAGATTTTATCTTCCACAATCTCACGCGCCCATTTTGCAAGGTAATCTGCTCTCCTGTTCTCAATCGCATCAATTACCAGTCCCGGTAAAAAGAAATCATATGTGGCATAGCCCTTATCTGCAAGGGTTTTGTATATTTTCTCCTCATATGCCGCATGTATTTCAGGCAGCAGAGTCAGCCCAAGCGGAGCTGCAAGCTCATGGATCTGCTGTAGAAATTCCCAGGTCTCAGGGTCATTCAGGAAATTCTTTTTCCCCGGTGCTTTAGGCGCATAGGCAAATGCATCAAGCCGCACAATAGCCGCACCGTAAGATGCTATTTTTTTAAGTGTTTCACGATAGAAATCCCACACCTTTTCGGACTTTATATTTAAATCCATCTGTCCCAGATAATCTCTGCCATGCACCTCCTGGTAAAATGTGTTCCAGTATGGCACCCTTCGTCCATCCGGAAACTCAACCATGAGAATCGGAAGCCCAGGCTTTCTGAAAAACATCTGCTTTAAGCATGACTCATCAGGCTGTATGTAACCCTCGTCCGTCATGACTCCATGACCTTCCCAGAATTTGTTCCAGTCTATGAAAAAGTCGCGGTACTCCGACTCATCGCCCTTTTCCACAAGATCCTTGAACTGTGGTGACTGTGCCGAAGCATGATTTAAAATAAAGTCAAGCTTTAAGTCAATCCCCAGCTCCTTCAATTGCGATAAATCCTCTATTGTCGCAAGCTCCTCATTCAGATTGTAGTCCACGACCGAAAATCCGCGGTCCAAATCCGAATGATACAGACTTGGCAGAATATAAAATGATGAAAATGTGTCCTGCATTTCCTTCTTTTTGAGCAGCGCTGCGATATCGGAAAGCTTACCGCCCAGACTGTCAGGATATGCATTAAGCATAGGTTTATTGTTCATAGACTTTGCCATCCTTTCCAACTACGATACGCGCATTTTTACTCTGTAAATCAAGCTTTTCCTGCTCCAACTCTACCACGCGGCATATGAAAGGGCTTGCGGCATTTTCGTCACGTCCTCTCTTAATGCGGCGCGCCTTAGTCTCCTCAGGCGAACTCTCCAAAAATACAGGTATATCAACACCCTTAAGGTATTCGCTTCCTCCGTGGGTCCACTCCAGGATGAGCACCTTAATTCCTGTAAAATCAGTTTCATCATATGAGATATCACCGTCCTGGCGGCCCATATGCTTTATCTCAATTATATCTTTTCCTGCCTTAAACTCTGAAAGCTCCTTGTTAATCCTGTCAAAGTCAATCTCCTTAGGTGTTCCAAGATATCCACGTAAGCCATCCTCGCCGGACTCGTTATACACATTAAGGCGTTCTTCGTCGTTTCTCATCGGGATACGGTGTGGATAATTGTCCCCAGTCAGCACATAGCAGGCTGTATTATCCTTCAAAAAATACTGCTGCAGGGCTGCTGCAATCGTTGTCTTTCCTGAGCCTGAGCCGCCGTAGATGCTTATTACAATACGTTTATCAGAAGAACTATCTGCAGTGTCAGCCTCACTTAATTTTAGATTGCCGCACACCTTCTTTATCTCATCATACAGCTTCTTTGCCTCATCAAGCCTGATAAATGAAAACTGATATGCCTCATACTCCTTTACGGCAAACGGAAGCGGTATTCCTGCATTCATCAGTGCTGCACCTGTGTACTGCCTGCCGGTATTTTCCTCAATATACACTGCATCCGACTCCAAGCCCTTAAGCTTCACATAGCAAGCAGCCGCGTTTGCCTCCGCATACAGACGAACCACGCTCACAAGTGCCCTGTCCTTTGCCCTTGAAACAGACATCCACGCAGCCACCTCATCCTCAAATGGGCTTGTAAGGCGCCAGTAGGTGCCCTCATTTATAAGCATCTCATACTTCTTAAAGGTCTTGATCTGCTCTCTGATTTCTTCCTTTTCCTCATCTGAAAGAAGGGCCGGATTCAGCTCATAGCCAAAAGTTCCTGCCATGGCTGTGATGCCTCTTGTTTTAAGGCTTGTCACTCTGCCTGTCTGATGATTTGGCACTGCCGATACATGCGCTCCCATGGATGATACCGGATAGAAGAACGATGTGCCATACTGTATTCTTGTGCGGTTTATGGCATCTGTATTGTCACTGCACCATATCTGTGGACTGTAGTAGAGCATGCCTGCATCAAATCGTCCACCGCCACCGCTGCAGCCCTCAAGAAGTATATCCGGATATCTTGTCACCAGACGCTCCATAAAATCATACACTCCAAGCACATAGTCGTATGCAAGATTTCCTGCATACACATCAGCCATGCTTCTGTTCATATCCCACTTCACGTAGTCGATTTTTCCCTGGTCAAACACTGCGCAGATCTGATCGAAAATATTGTCCCTGACTTCTTTTCTCGAAAAGTCTAAAATAAGCTGGTTTCTTGAGCGTACAGGAAGCTTTCCCGGAATCTGGATAGCCCAGTCAGGATGCTCTCTGTACAGATTACTGTCCTCATTCACCATCTCAGGCTCAATCCATATTCCAAATTTCACTCCCTGTGCATGCACTCTGTCGATGAGCTCAGAAAGTGTTCCGCCAAGCTTTTTCTCATTCACAAACCAGTCTCCGAGTGATGAATTATCATCATCTCTCTTTCCAAACCAGCCGTCATCCATGACCACCATATCTATGCCCAGTGATGCGGCCTCCTTTGCAAGGTCTACTATCGTATCACCGGTAAAGTCAAAGTAAGCAGCCTCCCAGCTATTGATGAGCACCGGTCTTACCTCATGTGCAAATCTGCTTCTGCACACATGCTCACTGATGCAGGTGTGGTACTGATGGGAAAGCTGTGAGAAACCGTCTGCCGAGTATGACATAATCACCTCAGGCACTGTAAAGGTCTCTCCTGCCGCAAGCGGATATGAAAACAGCTCATCGGAAAGCCCCATTAAAAGGCGTGTCTGGTTAATCTGATCCTTCTCTGCCTCACATGAGAAGTTGCCACTGTATACAAAAAGCATACCATAGCAGTCTCCTGCATTTTCTGTAGTATCTCGCTGTGCGAGAATAACTGCCGGATTGTACTGGTGGCTCGAGGTTCCTCTGCGGCTTCCGAATGAAAGTGTGCCGTGTCCTAAGTGTGTGCGCTCAAGATTGCGCTCCATGGCATGCTTACCGTAGAATCTGATCACATCATAATCTCCGTAAACCATATCCAGGCAGGCAGCATGAGCCTTTTCAATTGTAATATTTCTACTACCTGTATTTTTAATGAGCACACTTCTTGTGATGACATCACAAGCCTCGAGCACGCCATAAAGCAGATGCACCTCAACGCCTGCGATATCATCGCCAAGAACTATTTCAAGAGTCTGCGCTTCATCATCAGATGCCCACACTGCCGGAAGTCCCTTTAGAGCGTATTTTCCGTCTCTGATTTCATGACTCTTATAAAGAAGCTCAACACTCTCAGTGCCCTGTTCGTTTTTGATATCAAGCGCAATATTTCTGAAATCGCCTGTGCCAAGAGTCGGATACTCCTGTGGCAGCGTATCAAGCGAATATGTACGGTTCATGCCTGCTGCGTAAGGATTGCCTGAAAAACCTCTGTCAGCATATGTCAGCACATAGTCCATATCACATGTGCTTTTTGCTCCGTAGTACAGATGCAGCAGATAGCCTAGTCTGTCCACCTGCATCTGATATGTGGTGTGAGCTGTCTGTAAAGTAAAAATTTTCTTGTTTGGATTAAATATAATTGCCATAAAATCACGTATAATCCAATTATCTTAGATGGTAATTGGATTTTTCCTTTCTCCCAGTTAAC
>ENA-OUPO01000032-OUPO01000032.1-human-gut-metagenome-genome-assembly--contig:-NODE-32-length-98467-cov-42.2504_pt1 | contig 98467 bp, 116 predicted proteins | sample MGYA00237940_ERZ548809 | MGnify/ENA primary metagenome ERZ548809 (study PRJEB26490, sample SAMN05194695) | human gut metagenome | biome: terrestrial biome; feature: human-associated habitat; material...
CGGCACAAGCCGGATACGCGGCCCGACCAATTGGAAGGAAAGTAATCCATGACCGAATTCAAGGAGACCGAGCTGGACGAACGCGCCATCAAGATGGCCAAGGTCCTGTCGGCCGACGCGGTTGAGCGTGCGGGACACGGCCACCCGGGTTCCCCCGTCTCCCTGGCGCCTATCGCCTACACCCTGTACCAGCACTTCATCAAGCATGATCCGAACGACCCCAACTGGGAAGGCCGCGATCGCTTCATTCTTTCCGGTGGCCACGCCTCCCTCACCCAGTACGTCCAGCTGTACTTCTCCGGCTACGGCCTGACCCTGGACGATCTGAAGAACTTCCGTGGCGGCGCCGACACCCGTACCCCGGGTCATCCGGAATACGGCCTGACCCCGGGCATCGAAATGACCACCGGTCCGCTGGGCCAGGGCTTCGCCTCCGCCATCGGCTTCGCCTATGGCCAGCGTTTCCAGCGTGGCCTGCTCGATCCGGAAGCTCCGGAAGGCGAGTCCCCGTTCGACCACAACATCTGGGTCATCTGCGGTGAAGGCGATATCGAAGAGGGCATCTCCGGCGAAGCCGCCTCCCTCGCCGCCAACCAGCAGCTCGGTAACCTGACCGTGATCTTCGATGCCAACCGCATCCAGATCGAAGGCGACACCAACCTGGTGCTGGCCGAGGACGTGCTCAAGCGCTTCCAGGCATACGGCTGGTACACCGACGAGTTCAGCTTCATCCAGCCTGACGGCTCCTACAAGGAGGACGTCGAAGGCCTGGCCGACACCATCGCCAAGGCCCGCGCCGCCGCCCCGAACCAGCCGAAGCTCATCAAGGTCGACACCCTGATCGCATGGCCGACCCCGGGCAAGACCAACGACCCGTCCTCCCACGGCTCCAAGCTGGGCGCCGAGGCCGTCGCCGGCCTCAAGAAGCTCCTCGGCTACGACCCGGAGGAGTCCTTCCACGTTGACGAAGAGGCCCTCGCCCACGCCCGCAAGGTCGCCGAGCGCGGTCTCGAAGCCCACAAGGAATGGGACGAGAAGTACAACGCATGGCGCAAGGCCAACCCGGACAAGGCTGCCCTGTACGACCGCATCAAGGCCGGCGAGCTTCCGGAAGGCTTCGACAAGGCCATCGATGACCTCGAGGCCACTTTCGAAGTCGGCAAGAACGTCGCCACCCGTGGCGCTTCCGGCTCCACTCTGAACGCCATCGCAGCCGTCATGCCGGAACTCTGGGGCGGCTCCGCCGACCTCGGCGGCTCCAATAAGACCGACCTCAAGGGCGCTGAGACCTTCGCCCCGGCTGAGTGCGCCACCAAGCAGTGGCCGAACTGCAGCAAGTACGGCCGTCAGCTCCACTTCGGCGTGCGCGAGTTCACCATGGGCACCATCACCAACGGCATCCTGCTGGGCTCCCACACCCGTCCGTACGGCGGCACCTTCTTCATGTTCTCCGATTACGAGCGTTCCGCCGTGCGTCTGGCCGCCCTCATGCAGATTCCGAACCTGTACGTGTGGTCCCACGACTCCGTCGCAGTCGGCGAAGATGGCCCGACCCACCAGCCGGTGGAGCATCTGGCTTCCTTCCGCGCCATCCCGCAGCTCGAGGTCGCTCGTCCGGCCGACGCTTACGAGACCGCTGAAGCCTACCGTTACTTCTTCGAGAAGAAGAACACCCTGCCGACCGCTATGGTTCTGACCCGTCAGGGCGTCCCGGTTCTCGCCGAGACCGCTGAGAAGGCCAAGGACGGCGTGAAGAAGGGCGCTTACGTGCTCGTCGACACCGAGGGCACCCCGGACGTCATCATCATGGCCACCGGTTCCGAAGTCCAGTGGGCTGTGTCCGCTGCCAAGACCCTGGCCGGCGAGGGCATCAAGGCCCGCGTCGTGTCCGTGCCGTGCGTGGAATGGTTCGAGGAGCAGGACGCCGAATACAAGGAGGCCGTGCTTCCGGCCGCCGTCAAGGCCCGCGTCTCCGTCGAGGCCGGCGTTGCCATGCCGTGGTACAAGTACCTCGGCTCCTACGGCAAGCCGGTGTCCATCGAGCAGTTCGGCCTGCAGGGTGATGGCGCTCAGAACATGATCGATCTGGGCATCACCGCCGAGCACGTTGTGGAAGCCGCCAAGGCCTCCATCGCGGAAGTCGAAGCCGCCAAGTGATGATACGGGGAGGGACACGACAGCATGCGCCCCTCCCCTTTCACCGATAAACAAGATTTGATCCAAAAAGGTATCAAGGAGAAAAAACAATGACTGAAGCAACTCAGCGCACCTCTGACTCCGGTGTCTCGATCTGGCTGGACGACCTGTCCCGCTCCCGCATCGAGTCCGGCTCTCTGCAGGATCTCATCGCCAACAAGAACGTTGTCGGCGTGACCACCAACCCGTCCATCTTCCAGAAGGCTCTGCACGAGGTCGGCCCGTACGATCCGCAGCTGAAGGAACTGGGCAAGGTCGACGTTGAGACCGCCGTGCGCGAGCTCACCACCACCGACGTGCGCAACGCCACCGACATCTTCCGTGAGGTTGCCGAGAAGTCCGATTTCGTTGACGGCCGCGTCTCCATCGAAGTGGATCCGCGTCTGGCTCACGAGACCGAGGCCACCGAGAAGCAGGCCGAGGAACTCTGGGCCAAGGTGAACCGTCCGAACGCCATGATCAAGATTCCGGCCACCCTCGAAGGCCTGCCGGCAATCACCGCCACCCTGGCCAAGGGCATCTCCGTGAACGTCACCCTGATCTTCTCCCTGGAGCGTTACGAGCAGGTCATCGACGCCTACATCGAGGGCATCGCCCAGGCTGACGCCAACGGCCACGACCTGAAGCACATCGGCTCCGTCGCTTCCTTCTTCGTCTCCCGCGTGGACACCGCTGTGGACAAGCTGCTGGAAGCCAACGGCTCCGACGAAGCCAAGGCTCTCGAGGGCAAGGCCGCTGTGGCCAACGCTCGCCTGGCTTACGAGCTGTTCGAGAACAAGTTCGCCAACGATCCGCGTTGGGCCGCTCTTGAAGCCAAGGGCGCCAAGAAGCAGCGTCCGCTGTGGGCCTCCACCGGCACCAAGAACGCCGCCTACTCCGACTGCAAGTACGTCGACGAGCTCGTTGCTCCGTTCGTCGTCAACACCATGCCGGAGAAGACCCTGAACGCTCTCGCCGATCACGGCAATGGCGCTCCGTCCATCAAGGGCACCTACGAAGAGTCCCACGCCATCATGAACAAGCTCGCCGATCTGGGCATCAACATCAAGGATGTCACCGACAAGCTGGAAGCTGACGGCGTAGCAGCCTTCATCAAGTCCTGGGACACCGTCCTCGCCGACGTCCAGGCTGGCATCGACCGCGTCAACGGCTGAATCATTCGCTGATACAGCACCGTTAAACGGATAAAAGCCGAGAGGTCTCCATCTTTTGATGGAGACCTCTTTTTCGTATGCCGAAATAATACGCGCAGAAGACATACGGAAAGACAAAAAGGCCGCGATATCAGATCGCGGCCATAATCGAAAGAAAAGCGAACCGAAAATCAAGCCTGCCAATACGTGCTGAAGAAGTCGCCGATTTCGCCGATGGTCTCCTTCAACATGCTGATGCGAGGCAGATAGACCACACGGAAGTGGTCCGGTTCCTGCCAGTTGAACGCACCGCCGTGGCTGATGAGGATATGCTTGTCATGCAGCAGGTCAAGCGCGAACTGCTCATCGGAATGGATGTTGAACTTCTTCACATCGATCTTCGGGAAGATGTAGAACGCCGCTTTCGGTTTGACCGCGGTGATGCCTGGAATATCGTTGAGCATGTTGTACACCAACTCGCGCTGATCGTAGATGCGGCCGCCGGGCACCAGATAATCCTTGACGCTTTGATGGCCGCCCAATGCGGTCTGCACCACCGACTGCGCAGGCACGTTCGAGCACATACGCATGTTGGCCAGCATGTTCAGACCCTCGATGTAATCCTTGGCGAGACGCTTGTTGCCGCTCAGCACCATCCAGCCGACACGCCAGCCGGCGATCATATGGGACTTCGACAATCCGGAGAACGTCACGCAGAACAGGTCAGGCGCAAGGGACGCGATGGAGATGTGCTCCAACCCATCCATGACCAGACGGTCGTAGATCTCATCCGAGAAGATCATGAGCTGGTGCTCTCGCGCAAGATCGACAATCTGCTGAAGCACTTCCTTCGGATACAGCGCGCCGGTCGGATTGTTCGGATTGATGATGACGATCGCCTTGGTCTTGTCGGTAATCTTGGAACGCATGTCGTCGATGTCCGGATACCATTCGGAATCCTCATCGCAGACGTAATGCACCGCGGTTCCGCCGGCCAGATTCACGCAAGCTGTCCACAGCGGATAATCCGGCGACGGCACGAGTACCTCGTCGCCGTTGTCCAGCAACGCGGATAAGGACAGGTTGATAAGTTCGCTGACGCCGTTGCCGGTGTAGATGTCGTCGATGGACACGTTGGGGATGTTCTTCAGCTGCGCATACTGCATGATGGCTTTGCGCGCGGAGAACAGGCCCTTCGACGGCGAATAGCCTTCCGTGTCGGGCAGCTGCTGCGACATGTCGTAGACCACTTCATCCGGCGTGCGGAAGCCGAACGGTGCCGGATTGCCGATATTGAGTTTCAGGATGTGCGTGCCGGCGGCCTCCATGCGCGCGGCCTCGTCGGCGACCGGTCCACGGACGTCGTACAGCACGTTGTCGAGCTTGTGGGATTTCGTAAAAGTGCGCATGGTTCTTCCTTCTGTCGGTTGCTCGGATGCATCGTCAACATGGTCGGGCTGTTCACCGGCAAAATCCGGCAAAATCGCGGCATGCTCTTCCATGGGAACATCCTTGCCCATCAGCCAATCCTCGTTGACCCGCAGATACGCGGCAAGGAAATGCGCGATATCGGCACGGGGAACGGTTTTGCCACTGACGTATTGGCTCATATGGCTTTTGCCGAGCTTGATATTGAACTTTTCCGCAGCATGAACGAAATCAATCTGTTTAAGCTCGCGTAATGCCATGGCATCATTCAATCTGGTCGAGAATGATTCCGTCATGCCTATCCTTCCAGTTCAATTTAAACAAAAGCTAGTTCAAAGAATAGCACGACAGGGCACCAAGAAAGACAAAGAGTTCAATTTTGGTGGATGTGTTTCATGCCGCTGCATGAATGAGTTCAATTCCGTGAAAAGACTCCATGTGGGGGGGGTCGGTCAAAGCAGATTGTTCTCAACCCATTGGGCCACGCCGTCATCATTGTTCGAAGGGCAGATCTCATCGGCGATTTTCAACACGTCGGGGTTCGCGTTGGCCACGGCCACTCCCCTGCCGGATTCACGAAGCATGGCGATGTCCACCAAATCGTCGCCGAATGAGACGGTCCGTGACAACGGCGTCGACATGCGATCGGCGAGGATGCTCAATGCATGCTCCTTATTGGCCTGCGGATTCATCAGCATCCACAGCGAGCCTTCGGAGATATGCACGTCGAAATCGTCGGGGATGAGCCGTCCCACACGCTTCCACTGCTCCTCGTTCGGGAACAGGATCAGCTTGTCCGCGGTGCCGTCCGGAACGTCATCGAAATCCGTGTATCGCCAGGTCTGCGTCTTCCAGTATTTCGTGACGTCGAAATTCGTGTACCTGACATCATCCATGACGATGCCCACTTCCATGCCAGGCAGTTCCTCCAGCAGGTACTTGCAGACCTCGCAGGCCCTTTTCGAAGAGAATCCGATCTTCTGCAGATGTCCGTCCTTCGGCAGTGTCGGTGAGGTGAGCATATCGTAATCGGACGAGACGGGGTTGAAATCCAACAGCGCCCCGTTGAGATAGGCGACGGCGTCAACCGGAAGCTTCTGCACGAACGAGTAGCCGGTGCTGACCGGTCGCGCGGTCTCCACCACGAATTTGATGCCGGCGTCGTGCATGCGGTTGATGCTGTCAATGGATCGTTGCGTCAGGAAACGGTCCTCGAAAGTCTTTCCGTCGTGCAGCAGTGTGCCGTCCAGATCGGCGACGACCATGGTCACGTCATCATAGGTGTTGTTTGTCGAAGTCATTTGAATCCTTTGCGGGAGCAATCTAGCCGGAGACAAGTTTGGCCCATGACCGTGAAGCCGGTCATGGGCCAAACCAAATTACGTCAATCAGATGAGGTTGAATTTCGTCATCAGACCGAGGGCGATGATGATGGCCACCCACAGCAGGGCGATGATGACGGTCCAACGGTTCAGGTTCTTTTCCGCGACACCGGAGGAACCCGCGTTCTGGGTGAGTCCGCCGCCGAACATGTCGGACAAGCCGCCGCCTTTACCCTTGTGCATAAGGATAAGCAAGGTGAGCAAGAGGCTGAGGATGACAAGAAGAATCTGCAGCACAAGCTTGACAGTAGCCATAGCGGACACGGGTGAACCTCCAGTTCGTAAACACTGTTTCTGATAATAGCGCATGGTGTTGAAAAAATCGAGCGTCCAACCATGCTTTTTAAAAGTTTTCAGGCGGTTGTTTCCAATGTCAGCTTGCAGATGCGTGTGAGTTCATCGACCTTCAACGCGGAGCCGCCGATCAGGAAGCCGTCCACATCCGGCTCGTTGATCAGTTCCACCGCGTTTTTCGAGGACACCGAACCGCCGTACAGGATTCGCACCGTTTCGCCGACCCGTGTTCCGAACGTATCGGACAGGTCGTTTCGGATCGCCCTGGCCGCGTCCTGTGCCGACTGAGGCGTAGCCACCATGCCGGTGCCGATCGCCCATACCGGCTCGTACGCCACAATCAGCTTCGCGGCCTCCTCATCGGACAGGTCCCGCGTCACGTCGTGCACCTGGCCGACCGCGAAATCGAGCTCTATGCCTTTGCGCCGTTCCTCGTAGCTTTCTCCGACGCAAAGTATCGGCTGCATGCCGGCAGCAAGCACGGCCCTCACCTGGTCGACGATGTTCGCGTCGTCTTCGGGATGGTATTTGCGTCGTTCCGAATGGCCGACGATCACGTACGAGCAGCCGAGATGGGCGATCATATCGGCGGAGACGTCGCCGGTGAACGCTCCCTGCGAGGTGACTGAGACGGCTTGGGCCCCGTAGCGGATTTTCAGATTGTCCGATTCGACGGCGACCTGCACGCTGCGGAGTGAGGTGAATGACGGCATCAATGCGATTTCGCAACGTTTGTAGTCGAAATGGACGGCCCGAAGATTCCATGCAAGCTGCTGTACGAAATACGTCGCTTCAAGATGATCGAAATTCATCTTCCAGTTTCCGGCCACCAAAGGAATCCGTTTCGGCCCCATAATATTCGTCGTCTCCCGTCCGTGCTCGTCAAAGCGAAAGGTCGTTCTTGTGACATTGTATGCGAAATACGCAAAAGGTGCTCCCCCACCCACTGATGAGGAAGCACCCCTTCATGATTCTGAGATCAGTCGAGCACCTTCAGGCCCGGCAGTTCCTTGCCCTCGAGGAACTCGAGGGAGGCGCCGCCACCGGTGGAGATGTGCGAGAAGCCATCCTCCGGGAAGCCGAGGTTGCGCACTGCGGAAGCGGAATCGCCACCACCGACGATGGTGAATGCGCCGGCAGCAGTGGCATCGACGAGAGCCTGGGCCACGGCCTTGGTGCCTTCAGCGAAGGTCGGGACCTCGAACACGCCCATCGGGCCGTTCCACACGACGGTCTTGGAATCGACGATCTTATCGTGGAAGAGCTTCTGGGATTCCGGACCGATGTCCAGACCCATCTTGTCGGCCGGAATGGCATCGGCGGCCACGACTTCCGGAGCGATGTCCTCATCGGATTTCGGGAAGACCGGGTTGATGACGACATCGGTCGGCAGCACGAGTTCGACGCCGTTCTTCTCGGCGCGCTCCATGTAGCCCTTGACGGTTTCGATCTGGTCCTCTTCCAGCAGGGAGGTGCCGACCTCGTAGCCCTTGGCCTTGAGGAAGGTGTACGCCATGCCACCGCCGATGACCAGACGGTTGGCCTTGTCCAGCAGGTTGTCGATCACGCCGAGTTTGTCGGAGACCTTGGAGCCGCCGAGCACGACGGTCAGCGGACGCTCCGGGTTCACGGTGGCGCGGGACAGTGCCTTGACTTCCTTCTCGACCAGCAGGCCAGCGGCGGCCGGCAGATCGGCGGCGACATCATAGTTGGAGCCCTGGGCGCGGTGCACGACACCGAAGCCGTCGGAGACGAAGACCTCACCGAGAGCGGCGATCTTCTTGGCGTATGCGGCACGCTCCTCCGGATCCTTGCTGGTCTCCTCCGGGTTGAAACGCACGTTCTGCAGCAGCACGACGTCGCCATCATTCATAGCGGCGACCTTGGCCTGGGCGTCCTCACCATAGGTGTCGGCAGCCAGCGGAACGGTGATGCCGAGCAGCTCGCCGAGACGGGCGGCGACCGGAGCCAGGGACAGTTCCGGAACGACCTTGCCCTTCGGACGGCCGAGATGAGCCATCAGAATGACCTTCGCACCCTGTTCGCGCAGAGCCTTGATGGTCGGCAGGGCGGCCTTGATACGACCATCATCGGTGATCGTGGTGCCGTCCAGCGGAACGTTGAAATCGGCGCGAACCAGAACGCGCTTGCCCTTGAGATCTCCAAGATCCTTGAGTGTCTTCATGTATATCCTTTCCTAGCCGCTTGTAAGCGTGGAATGGCCATATTGCCACTTACGCATAATACAAGCCCAAACGAACAAAAAACACCATACGACGGAAAAGTCGCATGGTGTTTTGTTTCCGGAAACGAAAATCAGGCCGCTTGACGGCGTGCCTTCTCCGTTTTCTCAGCCAATTGCAGCAGTCGACGGATACGTCCGGCGATCGCGTCCTTGGTGATTGGCGGGTCGGCGAGACGGCCCAGCTGCTCAAGGGACGCGTCGGCATGGTCGAGTCGGAGCTGGCCGGCGGATTTAAGATTGTCCGGAACGTCGTCGCCGAGGATTTCAAAGGCCTGGCGGACCTTATCGCAGGCTTCCGCGGCGGCCTTGGCGCTACGGCGCATGTTGGCGTCATCGAAGTTCGCCAGACGGTTCGCCTTGCCTCGGGCCTCTCCGTCGGAACGCTTTCCGGTCCATTCGCGGGCGGAATGAGGGGCGCCCATGAGGATGAGCATGCGTTCGATGGCATCGGGGTCGCGCAACGTCACACGTTCGGAGCTGCGCAGCTTACGCGGCTTGGCGGTGATGCCGAGACGACGCGCGGTGGAGACCAGCGCCAGCGCGGCCTCATGATTCGGACATACGATTTCGAGATAGCTGGCCTTGCCCGGGTCGGACAGGTGTCCGCCTGCGAGGAACGCGCCACGCCAGGCGGCCTTGATCTGGGCGATCTTGCCGTTGATGATGTCGCCCGGCAGACCCAGCACCATGTTTTTGGTGTAACGGCTGTACAGGCCGGTCTGCAGCACCAGAGCCGCGCTGCCCTTGGGGACGCGGACTATGAAGCGCTGCACCACGCCGGTCGGCGTCTGCCTGGAAACGGGGGTAAGCGTGGCTTCGTGGCCGTACAGATTTCTGATGGTGTCCTGCAGCCATATGGCCGCGTCTTGGGAATCAAGCTGCGCCTGCACGAGAATGTGGTGATCCACCGAGTGCAAACCATTGCCGAATCGAATCATCGCAGTCGCCTGTGCCTTTTTGGCGATGGGCAACTCGTTGTCGATTGCGGCCAGCTCGCTTTTGACGTCATCCAGAAGAGCCAAGAGCCAACCTCCTACTTTCCTGTTCTTCCCTATAATTTCAGGCGAGTCGCGGACTCGACCCGCACTGCTACCGGCTTACTGTGATACCGAATAACTTGGACAAAGCCGGCAGCTTTTCTTTGTATTTGGATACTGTCTTCTCACAATGCGGTCATCAATCGGCCGAACGCTTGTCCAGCTCGCGGGCCGATACGGAGACCGTGAGACCACGCGCACGCAGGCGCTTGGCCAAGGCCTCGCTCATGGCCACGGAACGGTGCTGGCCGCCGGTGCATCCGAACGCGATGGTCACATAGTGCTTGTCTTCCTGCGCATAACCTTCGATGGCGATGGCGATGGCTTTCTCGTAGGCGTCAAGGAACTCCTCCGCGCCCTCGCTGGAGAGCACGTAGTCGCTGACCGGTTTGTCCTTGCCCGTCAGCGAACGAAGCTCCGGCACCCAGAACGGGTTGGGAAGGAACCGGACGTCCGCCACGAAATCGGCGTCTATCGGAATGCCGTATTTGAATCCGAAACTGAAGATATGCACGGAAACCGTGGTCGGTCCGGAACCAAGCAGACCCTCGTACAGTTTCGTGGACAGCTGATGGATGCTCAATGCCGAGGTGTCGATGACGATGTCGGCGTGCTCTTTGAGGTTCTTCAGCAGGTCGCGTTCCTCAAGGATGCCGTCGATCAGACGATTGCCCTGCTGCAGCGGATGGGGCCTGCGCACGGATTCGTAGCGCTTGATGAGCACCTCGTTGCTGGCGTCGAGGAACAGGATGCGGGTCTTCACCCCAAGATCGTCCAGATGGCTCAGCACGGCGGACAGGTCGTCGAAATAGTCACGTGACCTCACGTCGATGACCGCGGCGAGTTTGTGGATGTTCGAACCGGAGCTGGTCATCATGTCCACCAGCGGGACAAGCAGTTTCGGCGGCATGTTGTCGACCACATACCAGCCCATGTCCTCGATGCTGTTGGCCGCGTGGGACCGGCCCGCGCCGCTCATGCCGGTGATGAGCAGCACTTCGAAGCCTGCGGCCGGAGAAGGCGCGCTCGTATGTCTGCCTGCCTGGTTGACGGCGTTGTTCTTTTCGTTCATCACAGGGCCTCCTTAAGCGCGGAGCGCATGGCATGCTCCAATGCTTCGACTTTCTGATGGCTAGTGGGCTCGGTCGGCGGATCGTTGTCCCATATGCCGGTCATCAGCCAGACTTGAATCATGGCTTGGTACAGCAGCATCTCCTCGCCGCCGATGGCGGTGCCGCCGCATGACCTCCAGGCCTGCATGAGCTTGGTCGGGCGGGGATCATAGACCACGTCGAGTAGCGTGCCATTCGTGACTATGCCGGCTGAGGCAAACGCCTCGGCGATCGGATCGGCGGCAAGGCCGGGGATGGTGTTGATGACGACGTCCGCATGGGACAGCAGATTCGCCGCATGGTCCATGGCGACGATGCTTATGGAGCCGACGCCCATATGGCTTTCCGCCAATGGTTCAAGCGCCTCGTTCTTATCGGGATGGCGTGCCACGACGGTGACATGTCCAATGTGGGGCATCTCGGTGCAGGCCGCCAAAGCCGAGGTGGCGGTGTTGCCATTGCCGATGATCACCGCCTCGCCGTCTTGTCCAGAATCCATCCGCATGCCACGTGCCCGATACGAGTGCTCGAAGGCGAGCTCAATTCCCTTCACATCCGTGTTGTAGAGCCTGATCGCAGGGATGGCGGCGTTCTTATCGTTCGCGCCAGACCAGTCGAAGACGGCGGTGTTGGCCACCTTCAGCTCTTTCGCCCACGCGTTGCATGGCACGCCATATGGCTGGATGGTCTTCTTCAACGGCATGGTCAGGCTCAGTCCCGCCCAGCTGGAATCAAGCGACTCCAAAAAATCCTCAAGCTCCGTCTCGCCGACCTCGTGCCTGCCATACGACCAGCTGTCAAGTCCTAGAGCTCGATAGGCCGCATTATGCAATACAGGGGAAAGCGAATGCGCGATGGGTTTGCCAAGGACCGCGCACCGATGGTCCACCTCGGTCATGTTCCCTCCCTTACTCTCACCATTCATCATGCTAGCAACGCAGAAGCGATTGCTCGTTACAGATTCTATTTCTTTTCATCTTTCGGACTGTTTCCATCCGATTTCACTGTTCGGAGGGCATCCTCCGCCTTCGAAGCAATGTCAACGGACGAATGCAATGCCTGGTAAATGTTCTCGGCCTTGGCATGGCCGATGCCTTTGACCTGTTCGAAATCCTCCACGCTCGCCTCACGCATGGCGCGTACGGAGCCGAAATGGTTGAGAAGCCGTTTCTGATAGGCTTCGCCGATGCCGGGAATGTCGTCCAAAGCGGAACGCAAAGCTCCTTTGCGTCTGGTCTGACGATGGTAGGTGATGGCGAAACGATGCGATTCGTCACGCACCCGCTGCAGCAGATACATGCCTTCGGATTGTCGCTTGAGGATGATCGGATAGTCGTCATCCGGCACCCAAACCTCCTCAAGACGCTTCGCCAATCCGCAGACGGCCACATCGTCCACGCCGCAGTCGGCAAGCGCCTCGGCCGCCGCCATCACCTGCGGTTTGCCGCCATCGACCACGACCAGATTCGGCTTATAGGCGAAATGGCGACGGTTGGTGTTCTGCTGCACGGCATCCGTTTCAGGACCATTCGTGCCATCCGACCTATCATTTTGCGTGGCCATCCGACGCTCGTTGTCCATGCTTTCCCCGGAATCGCCGGCGATGTTGCCATGGCGGAAACGACGGGTCAACGTCTCATACAATGCGCTCAAATCATCCAACGCGCCCTGCCCGTCCGCACCTCGGATGGCGAAACGGCGGTACTCCGACTTTTTCGCGATCGCGTCTTCGAACACCACCATGGACGCTACCTGGAATGCGCCGCCGACTGTGTTGGAAATGTCGTAGCATTCAATGCGCAACGGCGCCTGTTCAAGCCCAAGAGCCTTCGCCACATCGTTCATCGCATCGGAACGTGCGCCCATATCGCTGATACGGCTCATCTTGCTGCGTGCCAACGCCTGCTTGGCATTGTCGTTGGCACGGTCCATAAGCTGTTTCTTGTCGCCTCTGCTGGCTACACGGATGGTGACGGCCGCTCCACGCAATCCGCTTAGCCATTGCTCAAGCCCTGCGCTGCGCGACGGTTCGATTGGAACGATCACCTCACGGGGAACAGGCGCGATTGGAGCCAGCAGGTCGGCACGTCCCGTCTGCTCCTGACGTTCGTTGCGTTCCTTCGTGGCCTGCGCACGGGCGATAGCATCCGTTGCGGTCACGATCTGTGTCGAACCGATCGCATTGCGCTGCTCGGTCACGACGGTCGAATCGGAGACGGCCGCGCTCTCCCCCGTGGTTTCCGAATATACCTGAGTGATCAGATCGGCGATCAACTCCGCGTCGCTCACATCTTCGACTCGCTCCACACTCCAGTTACGTTCGCCGCGAATTGATCCGGACCGCACGAAGAACGCGTGCACGCTGGCTTCAAGCTCGTCGGACGCGATGCCGAACACGTCGGCGTCGACATCCGAATCGAACACGACGGCGTTCTGCTGGACCACGGTCCCGAGCATTTTGATCTGATCGCGCAGCCGGGCCGCCTTCTCGAATTCCAGTTCGGCGCTCGCCTGCTTCATGTCGCGGGTCAGTTGGGCGATATACGATTTGCCGATTCGGCCGGTCATCACGCCGACAAGCTGCTCGCACATCCTGCGATGCTCGTCAGCGCCGATACGGTTCACGCATGGAGCGGAGCACTTGCCGATCGATGCCAACAGACATGGACGGCCCGTCAACTGCGCCTTGTGGAACACGCTCTTCGAGCATGTGCGCACGGGAAACGTTTTCAGCAACGCGTCGAGGCTGTGCCGAAGATCCCATACCTTGGCGTACGGGCCGAAATATCTGGTATCGCGACGTTTGCGGCTGCGAGTCACCCATACGCGTGGGATGTGTTCGCCTGATGAGATGGCCAGATACGGGTAGGTCTTGTCATCGCGGAACACCACGTTGAATCGTGGGTCGAACTCCTTGATCCACGTGTATTCGAGTGCGAGCGACTCCAGTTCCGTACCCACTACCGTCCATTCGAGGCTGCGAGCCGTCAACACCATGGTCTGGGTGCGTGGATGCAGCTGGTAGAGCGGCTGGAAGTAGTTCGTCAGCCGGTTGCGCAGGTTCTTGGCCTTGCCAACGTAGATGACGCGCCCCTCGCCGTCACGCCACTTGTATACGCCCGGCTGCGCGGGAATGTCGGAGGTTTTCGGACGGAACAGGTCGCGAGTATCCCCCAACAGGGGCGCGCCGTTCTTGTTCACTCCCCTGCCGTCGGATTGGGTGCCGGCGTCCGATACTGCGGTTTCCCGTAACGCATCCGCCGTTTTGCGCCACACGTCCGGACTGTGTCGTTCGAAATCAGTCACAGCATATCCCTAAGGAACTTGCCCGTCCACGACTGTTCGCATCGCGCGACCTGCTCCGGCGTGCCTTCGGTGACGATGGTGCCGCCGCCGTCACCGCCTTCCGGCCCCAGATCGATGATCCAATCCGCGGATTTGACCACGTCGAGATTGTGCTCGATGACAATGACGGTGTTGCCCTTGTCCACCAATCCCTGCAATACGAGCAGCAGTTTGCGCACGTCCTCGAAATGCAGGCCGGTGGTCGGCTCGTCGAGGATGTACACGGTTTTGCCGGTGGAACGCCGTTGGAGTTCCGTCGCGAGTTTCACGCGCTGCGATTCGCCGCCGGACAGCGTCGGCGCCGGCTGGCCGAGCCGGATATAGCCGAGACCGACCTGCACCAGGGTGTCCAGGTAACGCGAGATGGACGGGTACGCCTTGAAGAACTGCGCGGCCTCCTCGATGGGCATGTTCAGCACGTCGGCGACCGATTTGCCGTTGTACTTCACTTCGAGAGTCTCGCGGTTGTAGCGCTGGCCGTGGCATTCCTCGCAGTCCACGTACACGTCCGGCAGGAAGTTCATTTCGATTTTCAACGTGCCGTCGCCGTGGCATGCCTCGCAGCGGCCTCCCTTGACGTTGAACGAGAACCGTCCGGGACCATAGCCGCGCACCTGCGCTTCGGGCGTCTTGGCGAACAGCGTGCGGATTTTGTCCCATACTCCCGTATAGGTGGCGGGATTGGAACGCGGAGTGCGGCCGATCGGATTCTGGTCGACGTGGATCACCTTGTCGCACTGGTCCACGCCTTCCACGCGCGTGTGCTTGCCGGGCACGATGCGCGCGCCGTTCAGCTTGTCCGCAAGCACCGGATAAAGGATCTGGTTGACCAGCGTGGATTTGCCGGAACCGGACACGCCCGTCACGCAGGTGAACACGCCCAGCGGGAAATTGACGTTCAGGTTCTTGAGGTTGTTCTCGCGGGCTCCGACCACGCGCAGCTGCTTGGTCTTATGCGTCTTGCGGCGTGCGGCGGGCACTTCGATCTTCCGTCGGCCGGCGATGTAGTCGCCGGTGATGGAGCGTGGCGCTTCGGTGATTTTTCTGGCGGGGCCGGAATACACGACCTCGCCGCCATGTTCGCCGGCGCCCGGACCGATGTCGATGACCCAGTCCGCGTTTCTGATGGTGTCCTCGTCATGTTCGACGACGATCAGCGTGTTGCCGAGGTCGCGCAAATGATGCAATGTGCCGATCAGCCGTTCGTTGTCACGCTGATGCAGGCCGATGGATGGTTCGTCCAGCACATACATGACGCCCACCAGGCCGGAGCCGATCTGGGTGGCCAGTCGGATGCGCTGCGCCTCGCCGCCCGACAGGGTCTTCGCCGCACGCGACAACGTCAGATAGTTCAGGCCGACATCGTTGAGGAAGCCGAGTCGTGCGCGAATCTCCTTGACGACTTCGCCGGCTATCTGCGCGGCCGAGCCTTCGAGTTCTAGGCCGTTGATCCATGCGAGGCTCCGTTCGGCGGACATGTCGCACACGTCCGCGATGGACTCGTCGCCCACGGTGACGGTAAGCACTTCCGGACGCAGACGCCGCCCATGGCACGCCTGGCATGGCACCTCGCGCATGTACGACTCGTAATACTGCTTCATCTGGTCGGAATCGGTCTCGTCATGCCGGCGCATCAACGTGCGCACCACGCCTTCGAAACCGGTGGAATACTCGCGCATGCGACCCCAACGGTTGCGGTACGAGACCTGCACCTTGAAATCGCGGCCATACATAATGGCGTCGCGCGCGTCCTTGGGCAGATCCTTCCAAGGCGTGTCCAGGTCGAAGCCCATCTCATCGCCGAGTCCCTCAAGCACATGACGGTAGTATTCGCCGGTGCCCTTGGTCATGCCCCACGGTTCGATGGCGTTCTCGTTCAGCGTCTTGTTCGGATCGGGAATGACCAGTTCGGGATCGATCTCCAGCTTGTATCCGATACCCGTACATTCAGGGCAGGCGCCATACGGCGCGTTGAAGGAGAAGGTGCGCGGTTCGATCTCGTCGAGTTCCAGCTGATGGCCGTTCGGGCAGGCGCGTTTCTCGGAGAACGGCTTGCGGCGGTCCGGATCCTTCTCGTCCAAATCGACGAAATCGGCGACGGCCACGCCTTTGGAAAGCTTCAACGCCGTTTCGATGGAATCGGTCAGACGCTGGCGGATACCGTCCTTGACCACCAGACGATCCACCACCACTTCGATGGTGTGCTTCTTCTGCTTGGCGAGCTTGATGTCATCGGACAATTGCCGCATCTCACCGTCGATCAGCGCACGCGCGTAACCATCGCCACGCAGCAGTTCGAGCAGATCCTCGAATTCGCCCTTGCGGCCGCGCACGACCGGCGCGAGAATCTGGAAACGCGTGCGTTCCGGATACTTCAGCAACGTGTCCACCATCTGCTGCGGTGTTTGCGCGCTTACCAGGGCGCCGCATTCCGGACAATGCGGAATGCCGGTGCGGGCGAACAGCAGTCGCAGATAATCATAGATCTCGGTGATTGTGCCGACCGTCGAACGCGGATTGCGGTTCGTGGTCTTCTGGTCGATCGAAACCGCGGGGCTCAGCCCCTCGATGAAGTCGACGTCCGGCTTGTCCATCTGCCCCAGAAACTGGCGCGCGTACGCCGACAGCGATTCGACATACCTGCGCTGGCCCTCGGCGAACAGCGTATCGAACGCCAACGAGGATTTGCCCGAACCCGACAGGCCGGTGAACACCACCATGCGGTTGCGAGGAAACTCCAAGTCCACGTTCTTGAGATTGTGCTCGCGAGCGCCTTGGATGGTGATTTTGAGGTCGTTGGGTAGGTGGGTGAGGTCTGCTATGAGTGAGTCGCCTGTTGTTTTCATGGGGGCTTTTTTGATTTCGCGTGTGAGGAATGCGTCGCTGGTGAGTACGCGTTCGACCACGACTTCGTTGTGTGTCGTGTTGTTGCGTTTGGTTGTCATGGTGTTCTTCCGCTTGGTGTTGCCTGTTCTGTTGTATAGGATAGCGTATTTTTGTTGTGGGTTCGAACAGGTGTTCTATTTGGTGTTGTTGTTTGGTATGTCGTTGCCGGGTATGTCGATTGGCCAGTGGTGTTGGTCGTGCAGGATGGTTGTGGCGTCGCGTATGGGGATGCGTTCCTGTTCGATGCGTAGGTATTGGATGTCTGTTCCTGTGCAGAGTGTTTCGTAGAGTTTGCGTTCTTCGGTGGTGAGTCCGGGTGTGGGTTGTGGGGTTTGTGTGGTGAGGGGTTTGTTTTTGGCGTCGAGTTGGGTGCCGTATTGTTCGTATGTCCGGTATGCGGTGGTGTCCATCAGTATGGATGTGCATGGGATGCCGGTGGCGCGTAGTTTGGAGAGGATGTCGAGTCCGTTGGCGTCCATGTCGCCCCAGTAGATGATGTTGGGGATGGTGGTGAGCCATGGCAGGAGTGTTGTGATGTGTGATGTTGCGGCGTATCCGTTGCCGAGGATGCAGATGGCGTGTTCGACGGTGGGCATGGCCTGGTAGGTGTCTTTGTTTTCGATGATGATGGCGTGTTCGATGTCGGTTGGCTGGTTGCGGACCCATGGTTGGGTGACGATGAGGTCGGGTTGGTCGTGGTGTTCGGCGTCCATGAGGCGTAGTCGGAGTTCGTTCGGGCGTTCCTGGAAGGTGAGGTTGTCTTGTCTGGTGAGCTGGCGTATCGCTTTGCGGCGTTGGGAGTTGGGTGTGCCGAGCCATTTGGCGCTGAATCCTGGGATGGGCGCCATGCGTGGGGTCATGGTGTGGCAGTCGTGGTTTGCGAAGTAGTGGGCGGCTTGGATGACGAGGTGGAAGTCGGTGTCGTCGTGGTCTTTGAGGGTTTTGGCGACGTTCATGGCGTTCGCTGGTTCGAGGCCGAATTCTTTGGCGAGCGCGCTCATGCGGTCGTGTTCGCGTAGGTAGCGTTCGCGGGTTTGTTTGGTGGCGATGCGGAGGGCGGTGTCGAGGTCGGGTATGGTCACGGAGTCGATGAGCGGGCTTTTTTGTTGGATGAGTCCGCTGGAGACGATTTTGGTTTTTTCGCTGGTTTCGCAGTGGTGTCGCCGCGCCCAGTCGCGGATGGTTTCGTTTTGGGCGCGGATTTGGTTGTAGTGCTGCTCCAGTTCGGCTTGTTTGGGCAGTCGGATGGTTTTGCGCAGCGGCCAGGATTCGTCGGTGTCGTACATGTGCCTGGTGAGGTGGGCGTCGACGTATTCGTCGAGTTTCCGGCGGATGTCCGTTTCGCCTGTGGTGTTTCTGGCCGCTGCCATATTATGCCTCCGTCGCGGGTTGCGTCTGCTCGACGGTGGCGTCTTGTGTTTCGGCTTGCGTTGCCGGCTCGCGGTCGAGCTCCTGCAGGTACGAGTTGCCGGTTGCGGGATCCTTGTATGCCACGTACGCCTTGTCTGCGATGCTGAGGATTTCGGCGGTTTTGCTTTCCGGCGCGGATACGATGATCTGGAAGCCGAGGCGCGGCAGCACGGTCAGCGCGCGTTTCGTGTAGCGTCCGTCGGCTTTGATGAGGGCTTCGTCCAGGAACAGTGTGGTGTAGGTGGGCTTGCCGGTCAGGTCGCCGCCGAGCAGGTAGATCAGGGCCGCGCCGTAGACGAACGAGGTGAGTTCCTGCAACGCGCCGCCGGACTTGCCGCCGGTGGAGCTGATGCGCTCGTCGGGCAGATCGTTATGGTGCACGATCGCGTAGAACGAGCTGCGCACGCGCGGATCGAGGTTGCGCGCACCGTATTCCTTGATGCCGTTCGTGTCGCGGATCTGGCCGAGTTCCGCCTGGAGCCTGCCGATGAACGTTTCGCAGCCTGCGAACGCCTTGCGCGTCTCCATGGGATTGCTGCGCGCGTTGCGTGTCCAATCGTCGAGCTTCGACATGATGCGGCCCAACGAGGTTTTGAACTGCCGGTCGATCGGGTGGAAGTCCACGTGGAGCGAGAGCCTGCCGCCGCGGGGGCCGAACTGTTGGCCTTTGAGCATGCCGTTGATGCGGTCGAGCTGCTCCCTGACGTTCTCCTCGTCGGTGTTGAACGCGCGGTTGAGCTGTTGGAAGCTCATATACAGCTTTTCGACGCTGTTCGCATACTCCTCGTCGGTCGCGGCGCGGGTGACGAGCATGTTGAGGTTCTTGAGCTCGTCAAGGAAATACGGATAGTCCTCCACGCTCGCCATGACGGTGTCGCCCTCCGTGGAATGGTGCTTCAGATAGTCGCCCATGGCGCGTTCCGTGTCGGCGCGCAATTGGACGGCACGCTCGTCGATCTGCTGGAGTCTCGCACGCACGGTGTTGCCGATTCTGCGCAGCACGCGCACGTCGAACGGCGCCGTCCCCTCACGGTCGAAACCGCCGGCGATGCGCTGCGGCCGTTCCTGCGGACGCGACGTGTCGAAACAGGTCTCATACGTGTCGGCCAGCAGATTCGACACCATGTCGGGCAATGCGGCATCGTCGAAATCGGAGTCGCCATGCATGTCGAGCCATGCCTGTTCGGCCTGGACGGCATGCTGCGCGTTTTCCAATTCCGCTTCGGCACGGTACCTGGTCTTGCCCTCGTCGTCCTTCTGCCGTAGCAGCTGTTTCAACTCGTCCTGCAATTGTGCCAGTTCCGGATCGCTTTCGATCCGTTCGATCTGCAGACGGATCCGTTCCGCCTTCGTCTCGAGCCCGTCCACGTCGATCTTGCCCCATGGCAGATCCGCGACGGTCAATGCGAGCTCATGCTCGTCCTGCAGCAGAGTCATGGCGTTGGCCATCTGCCTGCCGCGGCGGTCGGCGTCCTCCAACGCCCGTTCCGCCCCGTCAAGCTGGCGTTCCAATTCGGCCAGATACCGTTCGTTCACGAAGCCGATGACCTGACGCAGGCCTTTGACGCCATGGAAGCCACGGTCGCCGGATTTGATCTGCCCGTCGACCTGCACCTGCCGTTCGGCCCGGTCCATGTCGTCGATCGCCTCCACGCAACGCGCGTCGAACCGTTGCGACGCGGTCTGCTCCTTCAACCATCCGACGAACGGCGAATCCTCCTTGTACCGCAGCTTCGACGACATCCACCCCTCGTTGCAGGCCGAATCGTATTGCGCGTCGGTATCGACGAAACGCCAGGCACGCCGCGTCATACGCGTCGGATCGATCGCGCTGACCTTCGCGGCGAACCCCTGCTCATGCCGCTTGTCCACGAGAATGGTCTGCGCGATGGGCGCGTACGTGACGTCCATCGCCAGACGCCATTGCTCGTCCCCCTCGTCCACGTCCATCAGTTCGGCCACGTACGGCAGTTCCGTCTCGTCCAAGCCCGTCGCCCGTGCGATGAGCGTGCGCGCATGGTCCATGTCGTCGCTGATGCGCGTCCTGTGTTCGATCTTGCGCCGGTAATCCTGCCTCAACAGGTCGCGTTCGCCCTGCCGGGCGTGACGTTCCACCACCATTCGCTGGTATTCGGATCGCGCGTCTTCCAAACGCTTGTCGTACGTGTCGAGCGACAAGGCGAGCGCGGCGCGTTTGGCGTTCCATGTCTGCTCGTCGGCGGGGAGTCTGCCTTCGACGCGTTCGAACCGTTCGGCGATGGCGTGCCGTTGTCTGCGCGCCTCGTCGGCGTCCTGGCGTGCGCGTTCGAAGTCCTTGCCGAGTTGCTGCAGGCTGCCGCCGTCGATGCCGTTCATGCGTTCTTTGACGGCTTCGATTTGCGTGTCGAGTTCGTCGATGCGCTGCTGAGACCGGTCGATGGCGTCCTGGGATTCCTTGGCTTTGCGTTGCGCCGATGGCAGTCCGGCGCGTACTTCGCTGGCCATGCGCGACCATGTCCATGCGGCGAGCGTCGTCTCGCCTTGCTCGCGGTCGGGGTCGATGGGCGTGTATTCGCGGCGTTCGCTGGCTTGTTTGGCGTATTCGCCGTAGCGGGCTTGTATGTCCTGCAGGATGGCGACGCGTTCCATTTTGTCTTCCATGCTGTGGAAGTTCTCGCTGAACCGGTTGTAGTCGTCGACGGTTTCGCGGGCGAGCCGGATGGATTCGGGCACGTCGAGCACACCCTGTTTGAAGATGTCGTCGAGTTTGGAGGGCGCGTCGGCGGATTGGATCTTGTGCAGGAGCCTGCATGCTTCGGCGCTTAGGCCCATGTCCTGCCAGATGGAGGCGTGGAACGCCTGCGCGTTGACGTGCGTCGTGCATCCTGGGTAGGTCTGTTCCATCAGTCCTCGCGTGAATGACGTGTCGCGGTGCCGGTCCATGAGGCGCGGGTCGATGGTCTGGTTCCAGGTGACGTATTGGCGGCGCAGTCCGTCCGGCCCGTCGCCTGCGGTCAGGTAGAGGAATTTTGCGCAGGACAACAGTCCGCCGTCGCTGCGGTTCGCGTATGTGTCGACGATCGCGCCCCAGATGTTCTGCGGGGTGCCGTCCGCGTCCCTGCCGCGCAGGAAGATCGGGGTCTCACCGTTTTCGCCGTCGCTGATGCCGATCATGCCGCGCAGGTACGTGTAGTCGTTGCGTTCCGAACGTCCCGAATTCGACGCCTTATTGTAGGGGGTGCCGGATGGGTAGAGCAGCGAGATCTGCGCGTCGACGAGCGTGGATTTGCCCGATTCGCTCGCGCCGGCGAGCAGGGTCACCGGCATCGCATCGTCCATGGACGGGCGGAACACGTGGTAGCCGCCGTAGGAGCCCCAGTTGACGATCTGCCGGCTTTGCAGCATCCAACGGTCGGAAACGATTTTCATGCCGTCTTCCATCAGTGTTCCCCCCCATCAAAAGCGTCATCGGCCGAATCGAAATCGAACGCGTCCTGCTCGACGCCGGATGAAACCGTCCCGGTCGAATCGGAAGTATCGCCACCATCCGCGCCGATGGACGAATCGTCATAACCATCGCCATCCGCGTCTTTCATACCATCGCCGTCCGTATCATCGGAGCCGAGCCACCGGTCGGCGAGCTTCTGGTCGAGCACCATCGGCACCAATGGCGTGAGCACGTACATGTTCTCGTCCCCCGTTTCCGCGAGATACCCGTAGGTGCGCATGCGCGAGATGACGGACGTGATCTTCTTCGCCGTGCCCTCCTCGTCGTTGCTGGCCGTGAGGAAGCCCGCTCCCGTGGCGAGCAGCGCGCGGATGTCGTCGAAGCTGATGAGCCAGTCGCCCGGCTTCGTCTTCTGGTTCTCGTACTCCAGCACCTTGATGCGCAAGGCCGCGAGCGTGGCGGCCTCCTCGCGGGTGAGGCTCACACGCGTCTTCAACGAGCGGATGTTCGTCTCCGCGTCCGTGACCGGCGACGCGTACATGATCCGGTATTTCGTGTTGTCGACCAGTCTGAGCATGTCGTTGTTCAACGACCGTTCCACGGCCTCACGGTACTGGCACGCCCTGTCGTACAGGCTGCCGTCGATGTAGCGTTCGCGTTTCAGCGCGATCGCGGCCATACGCGCCTCAAGAGGCATGTCTCCCGTATCCCCGTCGAACAATGCCGGCCTGTCCCTCGTCATATCCGGCCCTTCGGACGGCATGCCGGATTTCGGGCCTGTCTCCTCTTCGATGCCGATGCCAGTGTCGAATCCGTCGGTGTTGTCCGTCATGCTCATCCCTCCTCGATGATCTCGTCAAGCGCCGCCTCGGTGGTGAGGATCGGCCTGGTGCGCCACACGCGCTCGCCTCCGTCGATGGATACGCAATGCCATGCCACGGTTGCCGGTCCGTCCTGCGTGCGTAGGGCGCTTAGGAAGCCGATCAGCTCGCTTTCGCGCCGTTCCTCCCGGGGCAGCCGGTTGAAGCTCGCCGCGAAATCCACGAACCTGCCGTCCGCCGTTTTGACCGGATCGCGCCTGATGAGTCCGATCATGTGCGTCAGCCGCGGGCCGCACATCTCGACCATGGCCTTCAGGTCCGGCGCGTCGACGTTCGTCGAAGGCGCGTCGTCCAATCCGGCCGTGGCCGCGCGCGCCATCGATTTCGCGGGCCTGGACGGCAATGCCTGGAATTGCGCCGTGCCGGTGTCCGTACGGTATGGGCGTTCGTCCGAGCCGGGGTGCGTCTTCGCGTCGTCGCTGGCCCGCACGAACAGTCTATGGAGCTTGTCGAGCATGGTGCGGTAATGCGTGTCGGTCTGCTGGCGCACCAGACGGCTCACCGCCTCGTCGGATATGCGGATCTGCCGGCGCACGTCCTCGATGCCCTCGTAGATGCGTTTGAGTTCGGCGCGTACCTGGGCGAGCAGGATGCCGGGCTCGCCCTCGAGATACGGGTTCTGGGCGATGTCTCGCACCGCCTCGTCGATTTCGCGGCGTCCCTCGTCAGTGACGATCACCTGGAACGCGTCCTCGAAACGCCGGCCGCTGTCGGATTCGTGGAACGACCTGTGGTATTCGTCATGGTAGGTGCCGAGCGCCTGCTCCACGCTGATGGAGCCCGACTGCATGCTTCGGCGCAGATTGTCGCCGTTGTCGCGTTCCTCGAGCGCCAGTTCGCGCAGGTCGATCGGCACGCCGCGCAGCGTGTTGTGGATGACGCCGATGATGTCGCCCACCTGCTGCGAGGTGAGCTTGTCCAACGTGTCGCTGTGCTTCAATTCGTCGATCTGCTTTTGCCGCTCCTCGATGTCGCGTTCGAGCAGGCGGATGCGTTCGCGGGGGTCGGCGGTCAGCTGCATGCGCGCATGCTCGATCTCCATGATGATGCTGTTGGCCTGCGCGCCGGACAGCGCTTTCGTGGTGTCCTCGAGCCGGTCGAGCGCCTCGATCGCACGGTGGGCGCGCGCCGTGAGACGGTACAGGTAGCGGTGGGCTGCGACGTCGAGCGAATTGGCGAGCCAGGCGTAGTCGCCTTCGCCTTCCTTCGTCAGCTGCTGCAGGATCGTGTGCGCGACTTCCGCGGACGTCTGCCCTTCCTTGGGCGTGTAATCGCCCGTTTCCGCAAGTCGGGTCAGACTGCGGGAGAACCGTTCCTCGACGATCTCGCGTGGCAGCTCGCCGGTGAGCGGGTCGAACGTGGAGCGCAGCAGCGCGACGTACAGCATGGAATTGCCGCGCAGCAGCAATCGCAGCACCCCGGTCTCATACACGGGCCGGAGCCGTTCCATTTCCCGTCTTACATCCGCCAACGGCGTCCCGTCCTTCCCTTAGCCACAAGTTTCCCGATGCGCATCCATTGTAAGATAGCATGTCCGTTTTCCCGTGATCGCGGCGGGAAAACCGTCCGGCGCGAACGTCATTTGAAGATGACGTAGCGGCACAGCAGGAAGCCCCAGACCGCCTGCATGCCCATGGTGACGATCTTGACCGCCATGGTGGGCCAGCCGAGCAGTCCGGGGATCCAGGCCATCATCAGGTTGGAGAACAGCAGGTTCCAGCAGTACATGGCCACGAACATGGCTATCGAACGCGCGTAGTTCGACGAGGATTTGAATGTGACGTTGCGGTTCATGACGTAGTTGAATGAGCCGGAGCAGAAGACGGCCACGGCATTCGCCAGACGGAACGGCAGGCCAGCCAGCTGAAGCACGGCGAACACGCCGAATTCCACGAAGGTCTGCATGGCCGAAACGCCGCCATAGCTGAACAATTGTCTAACGATGCCGTTTTTCGGTTTTCCGTCCGTCGGCATGCGGTCTCCTCCCGGTCGTCTCAAACGCTACGGCTGGAAAGCATAGTCACACATGTGGCTACGGACGCGCCGGAGGCGTTTCGGCCCGGCGGAATGAAAAAACGGAAGGACGCCTCTTCCGGAGTTTCCGGAAGAGGCGTCCCCCACGTTTTCGGATCGTGTCCGCTCAGATGCTCATCGCCATGAGCTGGGCCGCATACTCCTCCACAAGCTCGCTGTCGCGCTCCGTCCAGGAATGGCTGGCGGAATCGTCCGGCACGAAAGTGGTGTCGATGTCGATGTTCTCGTTCATTTCCTTAATACCTCCGTTCGTCCCACTTGCCCCCGGCGACATTGCCGACTTTCATGGAACAGGCAAAAGTCTGGACCATAAACGCGTTCGATGCAAGAGTGTGTTCACATCGTGGTCAAACGTTTTTCCTCCACGCGTACATGCCGTGTCTCCGGCGTGAAGACGATACGATGGAGGCATCCCTGCCACCAACCAAAGAAGGACGATGATGAGCGACGAACGCAATGAGGCCGAACCGATCGAACTGGGATACATCGAGGACCTCGGGGACATGATTTCCGTTCAGGAGGGGTCCACCGTGTCCCGCACCGTCATGCAGAAGGCCGGAGGCAACGTGGTGTTGTTCTCCTTCGACACGGGCGAGGAGCTCAGCGAGCATACGGCCGCGATGCCGGTGTTCGTGCAGACGCTGAAGGGACGGCTTAAGGTGACGGGCAACGGCAGGACCGTGGAGCTTGTTCCGGGAGGCCTGGCCTACTTTCCCACCCGCATCCCGCACGCGATATACGCCGAGGAGCCGTCCGTCATGATGCTGACGATGGTCACGCCGGCACGCGACAACATCGGCGACTGAAAAAACAAGACCGCCGGCATCGGATTCCATTGGATTCGCCGGTGCCGGCGACTGCCGGAAATACAAGAAAAGCTCCCTCCCGGGAGCTTTCGTTTTGTGGAGCGGACAACGGGACTCGGACCCGCGGTCTCAACCTTGGCAAGGTTGCGCTTTACCAACTAAGCTATGTCCGCATGTTTTCCACCTTGGTGGGCAACGAGTTGAAAATATACAGGAGCGTCCGCCATCGCGCAAGCCCGGCGTGTCGCGTTTTTGCGGCGCCGGACTCGCGGCAGCTCCGCACGACGGTCAGACATAGTCGTACGGCATGCGCTTTTTAACGCGCCAGAACACGATAAGCGCGATGCCGAGCAGCAGCGCGTAGAAGCCACGGTCCGTCCACAATCCGTAGACCGCGCAATACAACACCAACGCGCGTAACGTATAGAACACGATCCTGCGCATGCCGGAACGCTCCCTGGTCTCCACCGTCATGCGCGTGAAACCGCCGCCCAACGTGCGGCCGGCGCGCCTCCACGGAATGATCCCTTCGAACAGGACGAACATGACGATGGTGGCCACGGCGGAGACGGCCGCATTGACGTTGTTCGCGCGGTTCACATCGAACAGCACGCCAACCAGATAGATAAGCGCCGTGACGGACAGCGACGCCGTTTCGACAAGGAACAGGTCGATCGCGAGCGCCACGCAGCGGCGCACGAAGCCTGGCTCGGTGGTGATGGCGTCTTCGTCGATGCGCTGTTGGGGTAGGAAGTGGGTGACAATGCTTCCCATGGCGTAGCCGAGTATGCCGCCGAGGGTGTTGGTGATGAGGTCGTCGACGTCGAATAGGCGGTAGGCGCATGGATAGATGCCCCAGATGCCGGTCAGCTGGGTGGTTTCGATGAGCAGCGAGGTGAGGAACATGGCCGGCAACGCCGTGGCGAATTTCCAGCGGAAGACGCGTTTCATGAAGTAGCCGAGCGGTAGGAAGAACACGACGTTCATGGCCAGTTGCATGACGCCTGTGATGCCGTCGGTTCGGATGTCGTGGATGAATTCGAATGGGTTGAGTTGTGGCCTGAGATGGTGGGCGGCGCAGTAGGTGGCCGGGTTTTCTGGCATTGGGTACATGGTGAAGCATGCGAGCGCGATGAGGTAGAGCACCACGAGATATGCGGTCAGTGCGGAGGTGAAGCGTAGCCGGTTGTCGCGGTGGTAGAGCAGTGCGAGCACGGGCAGGGTGAGTAGGAGTGAGAGGAATGGCCAGATTGCGATGGCGAGCGCGAATGGCTTGCTGAAGTAGAGGACGTATGACATGGCCGGTTTCCTTTGCTGGGCGTGTGGGATACGCGTGGTGTGTGTGCGTGGGTTTCGTTTCCGTTGTTGGTTTCAACGGTAGTACGGCTGGTCGTGTCCGTGGCATCGTCCGTCGTATTCATTCCTTGGCGTAAATGTTGGGGTGACTCATCCTCTGGTATGAGATGGCCCGGCGTGTTTCTTCGTGTCTTTTTCCTCTTGCTTTTTCCGTTGGATTGCTTGGCGTCTGATCCGCGCGGAACCGATTTCGGACATCGTCTTCGCCGTCACCGCGGGAATCCTGTTCATGGCGTTCACGCCGAAACTGCTCAGCGAATAACGGAAGCTCCCGCCTTCCACGCGGAAGGCGGGAAAGGCGGGAGCTCTTATGGGAAGACTAAGGCGGATTTTAAATCCGAGGAATAGTCACCTTTTTGGCACCGGTCATGTAATGCCAGAAATCTTCCGTCCCCGGAATAAGGTCATGCAGAACGCCTGATGTTTTTTCGACCGCTACGCTCGGTGTGCCCGGCACCGGATGGTCATCTGTTGAAGACGCGAAATCGAGTCCGATGATTCACGCATCGGCACTCTCCGCGGCACCAATCGCCTTCATTCCAGGATATTCGGCGAGAACGAGATTGATGGCATCGGCCAATATCATCTGACCCTCCTTGCAGCATTCCAGTACTGATTCGTCGGATTCGGCTTTATACGCTTTATACGCGTCAAAACGTCACCGTCCATATTCAAATACCATGAGTCGTTTGCCGATCTCGTTTGCGGAGCGGGGGAATCATTCCGCCTGTTTGACGCGTTCCATCGTAGTATCCGTTGAAGGGCGTTCTTGTTGGTCTTGGTATCCATTCCTCTTATCACGTTTCCGCTGTATGCTTTAGGGAAAGCTGTTATGTGGGAGGATCATGCGGACCACGAAAAGCAAGAAACCCATCACCGTCGTATCGGTATGCGTCGCCGCCGTGGCATGCGCTGTCGGCGCGTACCGGTTCGTCTACCTGCCACTCCGGCCTGCCGATGTCAGTCATGCTCGGATCAGCATCAACGCGACGGGCAAGTTCGACGAATCCCAGATCGACGGCGCGGTAAAAGCGGATCTTGCCAAGCTGAAATCCTGGAACGGGTGCCGCGTGGATGCCGTCCGATATGACGTAAAGCGTTCGGCCACGCTGCTTGCAGCCGAACGCGACGTCACGGCTTCCGGTGGCAGTTCTTCGATTTCCACGGCCATTGACGAATACGGGATGGACAATGTGATTTACCTCTCCAATGACATCTCTTGCCGTGCCGGCTCGCAGAACTCGTCCCAAGATGGCTGGGGAAGCTGGTACGCGTGGAATCCCGGTTCCGCGCGGGCGGAACACGGATGGATCTTCATCGACGAGGGATATTAAAGTTCAACGGAATACCGTGCACCATGCCATGATGTCGAAACCATACGATGACGATTGGCTTTAGTACAGCATTGATAAAAAGCGGGCCTACGCGTCCTGATCACGCGGAACGCAAACCCGCTTTCGATGGCATAGTCATCGCTTGGCTTATCTGACTACTTGGTCGAGGAACCACTCATCATGACTGGCCGATTTTCCATCCGTTGCGTTCGCGAGCGTATGTGCTTTGCACGGATTGATGCCGCTATACCCGTGCGGACCTGCAGTCGTGCGACTCCGGCCAATCAGTCAAGGATGATGCCGGCTTCACTCATCTGCCGACGTGCTGCGATACCGAGTTCCTCATTGACCGGTTCGGTCAGGTTTTCGATGACATGCACTTCGAAACCCAGCTTCTTCGCGTCGAGAGCGGTCTCCTTGACGCAATGCGATTCGGCCAGTCCGACCACATCGACCCGTGTGATGCCCGCGGTCTTCAACCCGTTGGCGAGTGTCCTGCCCGCGGCCATGGCGGTGGAGACTTCCTCACGGGTGGGAATGCGGTCGGTGTTGTCCTCAAAGCCTTCGAAGCCGGAATATGAGGGGGAATACTGGCCCTTCTTGAAATGATGTTCGATGTTCAATGCGGCGATGGCGGGATGCAGTTCGGCATTGGCGGTTCCGGCCTTGCCGTGCACCGGCCAGGTATCCACGAAATCAGGATGTTCGGACCAGTGGGTTCCCGGCTCGATATGCCAGTCCTGCGTGGTCGCGATATATGCGTATTCGCTCCGACGCGCGTTCACATAATCCGCAATACGTTCGGCGACCGCATTGCCTCCCTGCACGCCCAGTTCGCCTCCTTCGCAGAATGTTGGCTGCACATCCACCACAATCAAAGCCTTTGCCATGCTTCTTCCCTCCTGAAAGGTTCCGAAACCACTGTAGCGAATCGATCACGTGATTGGATAATTCGTTTCATCCACAACGTCGTCGTGATATATGCGCCTTTCCCCACGGCCCATCCTATAATCTGAAGAGACGATGGCACGTAGGAAAATATGAGACCGGTGGAGCCGTTGCGCGTATCGAGCTATGCCACCGGTCTGTAGGTCGGTTCTGCCGGATATGGAAGTGTGGTTTTGTTAAAAAGCATGGATGATCTGATTGTGTCGGGGCTGCGCATCGATTGGAATATGCTGACTGATTCATACGTCAGTCGAATTCCCTCATTGCGTTCGATTGACGAACTTGAATTCCACAAGAATGTCACCTTTCTGGTAGGCGAGAACGGTAGCGGCAAATCAACCTTGCTGGAAGGCATCGCCGTCGCCTGCGGCTTCAACGCGGAAGGCGGCACGCGCAACTACCGTTTCAGCACATACGATGACACGTCGGATCTCGCCAAGGCGATGACGATATACCGGCAGTATGCGATCGGCCCATCAAGCTTCTTCCTGCGTGCGGAAAGTTTTTTCACGCTGGCGACACAGGCTCGTGAATACAGTCGCGGATATGGCGACATGTCCCGTTTGCACGAGATGTCGCATGGCGAAGGATTCCTGGAGATACTCCTGTCCCACACGGGAAAGGGTCTCTATCTTATGGACGAACCCGAATCCGCGCTCTCGACACAGCGGCAATTAACTCTGCTGGAGCACATGTACCGAATGGCAAACGACGGATCGCAATTCATCATCGCAACCCATTCGCCGATTCTGCTCGGTCTGCCGGATGCGGAAATCCTGTCATTCGACGAAAACGGCGTCCATCCCTGCGATTATGAGGATACGGACAGCTATCAAATCACCAGGGTCTTCATCAACCACCGCGAATCACTGCTCCGGCATCTGCTTGGAAATGAAACGTGAGATGAGGTGAAACGGTTGCGGGTGTTCGCTATGATGTTCGATTGGCGTTTGAAGGAACATGAAAGACTAGAGGTATCACGGCATGGCGATTGAGGCGCAGGGACTTGAGATTCAGATCGGCGCGCGCACGTTGCTGCATCCCACCAACTTCCACGTTGCCAAGGGAGACAAGATCGGTCTGGTCGGCCGCAACGGCGCCGGCAAGACCACGCTGACCCGTGTGATCACCGGCGATATGCTGCCGACCGCCGGCAAGGTACGTGTCTCCGGCAAACTCGGCTATCTGCCACAGGACACGCATGCCGCAGACCCGGAGCAGACCGCACTGGACCGCATGATGAGCGCGCGCGACATCGCTTCGATCATCAAACGCATACGCAAGGCCGAAAAGGAAATGACCGATCCGGATCCGGATGTCATGACCAAGGCGATGAACCGCTACGACAAGGCCATGCAGGATTTCGAAAAGGCCGGCGGCTATGCCGCACAGTCCGAAGCGACCGCCATGGCGGCCAGTCTCGGCCTGCCACAGGAAGTGATGGGCCAGCAGCTGGGTACGCTTTCCGGCGGTCAACGCCGTCGTATCGAACTGGCCCGCATCCTGTTCTCCGACGCGGACACGCTGATCCTTGACGAGCCGACCAACCATTTGGACGCGGATTCCATCGAATGGCTGCGCGGCTATCTGAAAAAATACGAGGGCGGTTTCCTGGTCATCTCCCACTCCACCGAACTGCTTGACGAAGTGGTGAACAAGGTCTGGCATTTGGATGCGCAGCTCGGTCAGATCGACATGTATTCTCTCGGTTGGAAGGCATACCTGCACCAGCGCGTGGTCGACGAGGAACGTCGCCGCCGCGAACGCGAGGTCGCCGAGAAGAAGGCCGAACGTCTGATGCAGCAGGGCATCCGTCTGCACGCGAAAGCCACCAAGGCCGTGGCCGCGCAGAACATGATGCGTCGCGCGGAGAAACTGCTGGAGAACACGTCCGAAGCACAGAAGAAGGAGAAGGTGGCGGACATCCGCTTCCCGGAACCGGCGCCCTGCGGCCGCACGCCGATCATGGCAAAGGACATCTCCAAGGCCTACGGTTCGAACATCGTGTTCGCCGGCGTGAACCTGGCCATCGACAAGGGCTCCCGCGTGGTCATCCTCGGATACAACGGCGCGGGCAAGACCACCACCCTGCGTCTGCTCGCCCACCTGGAGGATCCCGACACCGGATCCGTGGAGTACGGGCACGGCTGCAAGATCGGCTATTTCGCACAGGAACACGACACATTGGACCTTGACGCCACCGTGTTGCAGAATCTGATTCACGTGGCACCGGAACTGGACGACACACAGGCACGTTCCATCCTTGGGTCGTTCCTGTTCTCCGGCGATGACGCGCTGAAACCGGCACGAGTGCTTTCCGGCGGCGAGAAGACCCGTCTGGCGTTGGCCACGCTGGTGACGAGCCGCGCGAACGTGCTACTGCTTGATGAACCGACCAACAATCTGGATCCGGCGTCCCGCGACGAGATTCTGAAGGCCATCGCCAAATACGAGGGCGCGATTGTGCTGGTCACCCACGACGAGGGCGCGGTCGAGGCGTTGAATCCGGAACGCGTGCTGCTCATGCCCGACGGCGACGAGGACCTGTGGAACGACTCCTACCTGGATCTGGTGGCCGAGGAATAATCCCACTTCCACCATTTCCGACACGCATATGGGAAAGCCCGGACGAATCAGATCGTCCGGGCTTTCCCATATTGAACGGTTCCTGTTACGCGGGAACCGGTTACGCGTGCACGTGTTTGGCGCTGTAGATGTCCGGCTCGACGTAGATCTCGAAATTGTACCAGGGCAACGCGGTGCGCACGGCCTTCTCGATCTTGTCGACGGTTTCCACGTCATAGTCGCGGTCGAGCTTGCTGGTCTGCACTTTGACGCACAGGAGGATGTCGTCCTCCGACATGTGCACGGTCTGCATGTTCAGCAATCGTTCGACGCCCGGCGTGGTGGTAACCGCCTCGACGATCTTCCCGCGCGTATCGGAATCCACGGCCTCGCCGATGAGCAGCGAACCGGATTTGAACGCGAGAAACAGCGAACCGACGATCAGCACCAGACCGACCATGAGACCACCCAACGCATCAAAAATCTCATCGTCGAGCAGAATCGCAAGACCAATGCCGAGACCTGCGAACGCCAAACCGATCAAAGCGAGCGTATCCTCCATGATCACCGAAGCCAGTTCGGCGGACTTGGTGTGCCTCCAGAAACGGAACACGCCCATATGCTTCGTGTTCGTGCGTTCCATACGCTCGTTGGCTTCCTTGATGCTCTGGTGCAGGCCGAATCCTTCCAGGCATGCGCTGATGACGACCACGATGAACGCGACAAGCAGTTCCATCCTGTTCACGTCACGCAATGCCGGATCGGCGCTGATCGCGACAAGCTTCTTCACCGCTTCGGACGTCGAGAAGAATCCACCGACGAAGAACAGCAGCGTGGCCACGACGAACGAAGCAAGATATTTGGCGCGATACAGGCCGAACGGATGGTCGCCGTCCGTCTTGCGCTTGGAGAAACGTCCGCCCACCATCAATACGATTTCGTTGGAGCAATCCGCGATGGAATGTACCGACTCGGAAAGCATGGCAGACGATCCGGTGAAGAACGCCGCGCACAGTTTCGCGATGGCGACGCCGATGTTCGCACCCAACGCCGCCTTGACGGCCGCGCCCTGATGTTCGGCTTCCCGCACCTCCCCCATGTTGTTCGTGGTCGTACTGTCGCCTGCGGGATCGCGCGATTCGCTCATTGCCTTCCATTCTCGAATGTGTAACGGATAACATCATCCATTCAAGCACGAATACTGGCCGAGAAGCCGTGTGCGCCCGTGTTTCGGGACGTGCGTGTAACCTTCACTAGGTATTTGTCGCTTTCCCAAAAAAAGGGGTATTCAATGGCATACTCGCATAACGCGCCGTTCCGCGCCGACGTGGTCGGCTCCTATCTCCGCCCGGCCGAGCTCAAGGCCGCGCGTGAGGATTTCGCCGCCGGCAAAATCGATGCCGCAGCGCTCAAGGCGGTCGAGGACAAGGCCATCACCGAACTCGTCGCCAAGCAGAAGGCCGCCGGCCTGCATGTGATCACCGACGGCGAATTCCGCCGCGGCTGGTGGCATTTCGACTTCATGTGGGGCTTCAACGGCGTGGACCATGCCGCCGCAGCCCACCGCGTCGCCTTCCACGACGAGGTGACCCCGGCCGACACCGCCACCGTGACCGGAAGGATCTCCGGCGAGAACCATCCGTTCGTCGAACATTTCAAGTTCGTCAAGCAGTTCGAGGACGAGAACACCGTGGCCCGCCAGACCATGCCCTCCCCCGCGCAGACCCGCTTCGTGCTCACCGGCAACGCGGCCGCCTACCCGTATGACGAGTTCTACAAGAACGACGACGAGCTGACCGCCGACATCGTCGCCGCCTACCGCCAGGTCATCGCCGACCTGTATGCCGCCGGCTGCCGCAACGTGCAGTTCGACGACTGCACCTGGACCCGCCTGTGCGATGCGAGCGTACGCGAACGTCTCGGCTGGAGCGACGAGGACGCGCTACGCCTGCAGCAGGAGAACCTCGACGTCATCAACGCCGTGATCGCCGACCAGCCGGACGACCTGGTCATCAACACCCACGTGTGCCGCGGCAACTTCCACTCCACCTGGCTTTCCTCCGGAGGCTACGCGCCGGTCGCGGCCAAACTGTTCGGCGAGGAGAACGTGGACGCCTACTACCTCGAGTTCGACGACGACCGTTCCGGCGATTTCGCGCCGCTCGCCGAAGTCTCCGGCGACAAGAAGGTCGTGCTCGGCCTGATCACCTCCAAGAAGCCCGACCTTGAGGATCCGGACACCATCAAGGCCCGCATCCAGGAAGCCGCCCAGTACATTCCGCTCGACCGCCTGTGCCTGTCCACCCAGTGCGGCTTCGCCTCCACCCAGGAAGGCAACAAGCTCACCGAAGACCAGCAGTGGGCCAAGATCGCACTCGTCCAATCCATCGCCAAGGACGTGTGGGGCGAGTAAACACAGCACGCCATCCACAATCAGCTATAAGGAAGGGCTATCCGTCTTGTTCGGCGGATAGCCCTTTGTTTGTTTGCCGGCGTTTTTAACGGGCAGGTCAGCCCTTCACAGCCTCATCGATGCAACGAATCGCGTTCAACGTACGCGGATAGCCGATATACGGCATGCACTGCGAGACCACCGCGATTAGAAACGCCTTCTCATTGCCGACGACCATATTCGCCTTGGCATGCGCCGTAAGCTGCGGTTCGCAACCACCCTGCGCGGCCAGGAAACACAACGTGACCATTTCGCGCTCGCGGGTGTTGAGTCCGCCGCGAGTGTAGTAGTCGCCGAAGCAGTTGTCGGCCAGCGACTTGTTGATGTGCCGGGTCTCCTCCGGTCCGGATTGCGCGAATCCGCGCATGTTCTCGCCGAAGATCTCGACCTGCTTGTCCTCTCCGGCCTGCGCGCGGGTCTCCGACGTGGTCGTGCCCTGCGGCTCCAGCGGCAGATGCACGTTCGCGGCTCCAAGGAAAACGTTGAGCTTCTTCAGGAACGGCAGGGTTCTCCCGAATCCGCAGTATGCGGTGGCTTGGTAGATCATCTCCTTGATGGCCACGGACGTCAGTCCTGTCTCGTAGGCGACCGGCAGCATCATTTCGAACGCGTCGAGACCCTGGCAGCCGACCAGAGCCGCGAGGATCGCCAGGGAGCGGGTCTGGTCGTCCAGATCGGGATGGTTCGCGCCCGGCTCGTTCACCACTTCCCCGTAAGCGAAGTCGGAAAACAGCTTGACATATTCCGGATCGGTCTGCGACAGCGTCCTGTCGTTGTTCCAGAACGCGTTCATCTTCCTATGCAGTTCCTCGAACATGGCTTCCTTTCCATTCGATGTCTTCGCGCCGCATGCCGCGTTCATTCTATCGTCGGAAATGTTGCGTGCGGATAGCGGCCATCGTCGTCTGAATGTTCAGCGTGCGATCGCGCCCTTGCCGGGCTGTTTCTTGACGTTTTCGATGACGTCTTTGTTTTCCTCGAGAATTCGGTTGGCCTCATCCTCGTGTCCTTCGGCGATGGCGCGCCAATAGAGCGATTTGAGCGACACGTACGCCTGCTGGATGCGCAGGGCCTCGGCTTTCGCGGCCAGACGCAGCGATTGCGCGTCGAGCAGTTCGATCTGCCGTCGGGCGCCTTCCGGACCGTCGAAACGGTTCTTCAGGTATTCGCGCATCGATTCAAGCGGCATGCCCGTCGCCGCCAGGCATGCGATGGTGGTCAGCGATTCGATGTCCTTGTCCGAATAGACTCGGTGGCCTGAACTCGGATCGCGGGCGATCGGATCGATGATGCCGATCTGCTCGTAATAACGCAACGTCGATTCGGGCAGTCCGGAAATCATGGACGCCTCACGGATCGAATGCCAGGTGGTCGTCGTATTGCTCATACCCCGCACTCTAAAAACTTAAAGTGCTCGAAGTCCATATTCCGGCGTGTCGTATTGGTCCGACGTCAAACGGCATTGAGCGGGCAATGGAAGAGCCGGTATCCGAAAAGTGGATCTGTCGCACGACTCCATTTTCATGTCCTTTTCGGCAATCGTGCGGCTTTTTCGTCCGTCTGTATGGGAACCGACGGACGAAAAAGCCCACGCATGCTCAGGCGGCGGTGATCAGCTCCGAGGAATCCATGTCGAAATCGGCCATCGCGTAGGAGCGGATGGCGGGATCATCATACGTGTTCATGTAGTACGTGTTGGTCTTGGACGAATATCCGCTGGTGAACAGCGTGCGTTCGAACTGGCCGTTGCCCATCTTCGCCATGCCGTCAACCATCTGCACGGAACCAAGGGTGTGGAACAGGCGAGACACGTTGGCCGCCTCGCCTTCCTGCTGCGGATAATGCGTGTTGGCATAAGCCACACGCACGAAACGCGACGGGGAGCTCACATCGCCCGGAATGCCATGCATGCTCACACCCGCGCCCCAAGCGGACAGGGACGCCTTGCCCCACGTGGCCGGCTCGGCCATCTCGTTGCCGACGCACATGTAGTTGCGCAGATTCTCCATATGGAAGCCAAACGTCGGCTGGTTGGTCAGCACGTCTACGTCGTCATGGTGCACATGCATGCCGTCCGCCATCTGTTCGACGACGATGCTGCGCTCGCTGTCGCCGATGATCCAATGCAGCAGCGACTCCTGCTGGCCGGGCACGATCTGGGAGACGAGGGTCACGTTCTTCAACGCCTCCTCGACTTCGTCGACGGAATCGAAATTGCGTGCCACCCACAGCGGGAATTCGAAGGTCGCGACGTTGTCGGTGCCTTCGACCGGCTCATGCACGAACTCCGCGTAGCCGGGGAAATTCAATCCCGCGATGGCCAGACCATGCTCGTTGGCGCAGTCGAAATACATCGGACGGTCGGCCATGACCACGCCCACGCCGATCACCGCGTTCGGCGTGGCTTTGCCGCTCGCGCCGAACACGTTGTCGTAGTGGTAGCCGCGTGGAGTGGCCAGGATGCTTTCGCCGTATGAGAAGCTCCAGTCGAGGTTGCGGCCGAAATACATGTTTCCCTCTTCGTCGGAGAAACGAACGCCAGTGCACATGATGGACTTCCTTCCTTTGTTTGATTGACCCGGTGCGTTCATCATACGCATGGACGGCTGGACGAACCACGGCTTCCGCCGACGGATAAACATGAAGGGTGGCCAAAAATGCCAAGAGTCGTTGAAAATGAAAAAATCCCCTTGTTTCCAAGGGGATTTTTCGAATGGCTCCTGCGACTGGGCTTGAACCAGTGACCGTCCGATTAACAGTTAGAGAGTTTGATAGAATACCCCTTGGAACGATTGGGCAAAACGGCTTCATTCCAACGGTTTAACCTCACTTGAGGGTCACTTGACCCGCAAGTGATGGTCAAATGGAAGTCTGAGAATGTCTGAGAATATGGAAGCAAGGAGGTAATCATGGCACGCAAAGCAAGAAACGGCATCGTCTACCCATATAAAGTCGAACGGAAAAAGAAGCTGGCCGATGGCACAATCAAGGCTTACCCCAGCTTCGAGTTCAAAATCGACGGGAAGACCTACAGCTGCAAGAAGTACGCCGACGCGAACCGGCGTCTGACCGAACTGCTCCAAGAGCGAGCCAAATTCGGCAGCACCAGCAACACGTCAGTCACGTTGGGCGCATATTCGGAACAATGGTTGGAACGACGGCAGAGGGATGCAGACCCGAAGACGTTCGCCAACTATCGAACCATCGTCCGCAAGCATCTACGCCCATACCATTCGCAGAAAATGGCGAACCTGAACGCCGCAGTCTGCGACCGCATCGTAAATGGTCTTACCGTCGTGAAGACCATCGATGGTAAGAAAATGCACGTGAAGGCCAGTCTCAGTCTCCGCCGTCAGACGCACACCACGTTGAACCAGATTTGCAATGCGGCCGTAGCGGATAGGATTCTTCCCACGAACCCGATGGGTGGCGTTCCTACTCCGAAGGACAAGGACATCAGTCTTGCCGACGAACGCAAGAACGAAGCGCACGAGCGTACCGCATTCACCGATGACGAGTCGAAGCGTATCCTCCAAGCTGCCAACGAGTTGGGCATCCGCAAGGGTGCGAGAGAATGGTTCAGACTATGCACCGGTATGCGCCCCGGCGAAATCTTGGGGGCTTCGCTCCAAGACCTCGAACTGACCACCACGGCAAACGGCATCCCCTACGGCGAATACACCGTCAACTGGAAACTGGAGGAATTGAAGAAGGAGCACGGTTGCGGAGAACCAGATCGTAAAGGCGTGTACCCGTGCGGATACAAGCGTGGTGCCGCATGTCCGCAATGGAGGTGGCGTATTCCAGACGGTTTCGATATGATCGAGCTGCAAGGCCGTTGGTGTCTCACCCCGCCGAAATCGAAGCGTGGAAGGAAAGTGCCAATCATTCCAGCATTGGCGCAGACACTCGAAGCATACTTGGTGGATACCGCTGAAATCCCGAACCCGCATGGACTCCTGTTCCGTCATGATGACGGCTCCCCTATCGAACCGGAAGAGGATATCGAACAGTTCCGCAAACTGTTGGAAGCGGCGGGAGTACCCAACGCGGAGCATAGGAGCCGTCATGAAACCCGTCATACGGTAGTCACCATCCTAATGTCGATGGGCGTGGATGTCGGTTTGGTGGAAGAGATCGTAGGCCATTCCAGCCGTCTGATGGTCGAACACTACCGTCATGCCGGATTGAAGGAACGGTTGGCCGCGATGGAAACGATGAACTCGGCATTGGATTTGAAGCAGATTGAACAGAAAGGTGACGAGAATGCCGCATCATGAGCTTGATGAAGTTTCATATAGGGAAGGATACGGTCGTGGATTCGATGAGGCGTTGAGGCTTGTCGAACGATATGCGTTCGTGTTAAACGCGCCCAGACTGGTGATAAATGGAGCCGGTTACGATACCTGGCATCCAGAAGACGAGTTCCCAAAGAAGATCACCATCACAGAAAACCAGTTGGACATTGAGAAACATACGGCGGTGCAAACTGTGGTGGATTACATCAGGGAAAAGTTTTGCAACATGTATCAAAACCGCTATTACGACCAAATGGGCCAACAAATAGACTTTGGTGATGGCGATAGAGCCAATCGAACCACAGAATAGAAACCCTAAAACGCAGAAAAGCCCCTCCCCCAGCGTAATCGCTGAGAGAGGGGCAACCATTCTCCTAACGTCAGGAAAATGGTGTATCAGGCCGAATACTTGGCCTTCAACTCGCTGGCGCCGATCAACGCGCCAACCAAGACGGCCAAAGCGTTCAACGTGGTCACGATCTGGTCAACGCATGGAAGGTTCCATGCTGGGCCTACCACATGCACGAACACGGCCAAAGCGGGCAACGCGATAAGCGCCAACCACTTCAGCACCTTGTACGCTTCGTCCGGCAGGATGTAGTTGTTTTCTTCGCTAGTTTCTTCCTGCGGCTTTTCGCCGTCATTCTGAGTCTCATTGACTTCATCGACCATAGTTACTCCAATCACCAGTAGAGTGTTTCGCCCGGATAGATCAACGCCGGATTGCCGGAACGATAACCGTGGATGCTGTACATGTTCACTCTGTAGTATCCGGCGATACGACTTAACGTGTCACCGGAACGGACGGTGTAACGATGCGTGCTGTAAGTGTTGCTGACCGGCTGTTGAGCGACGCCGGTGCCACGACGGCAGACCGTCTCGCCAGCGTAGATGATGTTCGGATTGCCGGAACGATAACCTGTGTACTGGTTCCAGCTGCCGCCATTACGGGCGGCGATAGTGCTCAACGTGTCGCCACTCTTGACGGTCACGCAGACGCTACCGCAGTTCGTGTTGGCCGGAGCGCTCACTGTCGAGCTTCCACCCAAACGCTGGTTCACAATCGCCATCACACGGTCGTAGGCACCGCCAAGAGCCTGACGACGATCGTTGCCATTGCCATACACGCCACGAATCACCTTCGTAGCCATATCGCCGTAGTCCGGCGTAGTAGTCACCTGCGGCTTAACCGGGTCATGACGAACCTCGGTCTTGGTCTTGCCGCGATCACCGTTGGCAATCTTCTGCCAAGCGTCACGCTCACCGAAGAACAGGTTGAGGTCGAGAGGTCCGACACCGTTCAGATAGCCGGTGGACGCATACTGCACCATGCCCTCGCCCTTGCTGCCCGCATTCCACGGAGTGGACTGCCAGCCGGTCGCGTTCATCGAAGCGTACTGGGCCTTCCACAACATGCAGTGGGAGCGCACATCGGACGGAATCTGATACACAGCCGAATCCTGCACGTAGACAATAGGCCACACCTTGGTACGCTGGTAGATCTGATTCACCCACTGTCGCACCCAGTCACCGTTGCCCCAAGCGGCATTACCGTTCGACTCCCAATCCAACGCCAAGACGCACTGGCCCACATAACCGTTGAACTGGTTCAGATAATGGTTGACCTCGGCGGTGACGTTACCACCATCAGCGTAATGGTAGCCGCCACACGCCTTATTGGTCTGACGCGCCCAATCAATCTGGCTACGCCACGACGGATTCGTATAGCCGCCACCCTCAGTGACCTTCACCACGGCGGCATCGGCATCCACCACGCGGGTCACATCAGCCGACTGCCAGCCGGACACGTCGATCACGTTCATGTTCGCGGACGCGATAGGCGCGATAATCATGCACAATGCGACAACAAGACCAGCGAACGGCAACCGCATGTTGCGTGGAATCTTCTTATGCTTAGGACTTTTCTTACCGAAAATCTTCAAGCAAACCTCCTTCAAAAATAGAAAAGCCACCCCACAGTGGGATGGCTTGTAAAGAGTTGGGTTGGGAGAAGTTAGTGGCGTTCTTCCAAGTATTTTTCTGCTGCTGCGACTATCCAGCAGTGCGCGTCCAATTTCTCCAATTTGGCGAGTTCGTATCGGACGGCCTCACTGTGGTCGTGTGACTGGTCGCCGTAGATCAGGGAAATCAACGTGTTTTTTATCGTGTCCCTGCACAATTCGTCCAGCCGCCCGTCAAACCGTTCGGTGCGCTCCCCGAGCATCCGGGTCTTGGCGAAATGCTGGGAAAGCACCGAATTGTATGGCAGTCTTTCGGGATTGACGTGGCTGTACAGGCCGGTCGCCAATCCTTCCAAAGCCCCCGGCCAGATTTTGAGACAGAGCGTGATTACCGCGCACGCGCCGCCCACACCACCAAAACCCGCTAGAAACGTTTGAAACACATCACATCTCCTTGAAATCGTTTAATCTTTTGGCATGGTGTCGCCATCGAAATAATTGCCCGGCAATCCCAACGAGACGAACTGCTGCCACTGGTCTTGAGGCACGCACAAGCCCTTGCTCAGATTGACCGTGCAACCGTTCAGACCGACGCGTATGCCGTGAGTGGTGCTGGCGGCGGGGAAGACGTAATCCACGCGACCATTCGAAAGGACCAGCCCACTATCGATGCCATTGGTGATGAGACGCAAGCGCGGATTGTCGCCACTCGTGGACAGCATGTAACAGACGACGCTCACATGGTATTTCACGCCCGCCGTCAACCCAGTGAAGGTGATGTCCGATGGTGTCGTGTCCGTCGTCTTGACGCTCACACCGTCTTTCGGCATGACGCAGTGATTAACGATGAGACTCATGCCACCACCCCCATAAGGATTAGGCGCGCGGCATCGTATCCCCGTCGAAAAAGTAAAGGCCGTCGAGCAATGCCTTGTTCGCCTGGTATTCGCCCAGCTCGCACATGACCATGTTCCACACCTTGACGGTCGGACTGCCGGACACGACCTTGTATCTCAGGCTCATCGGATTCGTGTTCTTGGACGTGAGGGACCATCCGATGCGTTGGCTCTTGCTGAGGGTGCCTGGACAGTTGTCTATCGTGATGGAGCCGTCCGACACGTCCAGCCAGACCGTGCACCAATATGAGACGCCAATCGTCTTCCCGATGGTCGAAATCGGCGTGTACTCGCCCGGCTTCAGCGTGACGTGGGCGCGTGGACTGCTTATCAGGTTCGTGACCATCATCGGACATCACCCGCCCGACGGACGCTCCTATGCGAGCGGCATCGTGTCCCCCGTGAAGAAGCGCGGAAGCCCCCACCCACGGCTTTATCGTAAGTGTCGGCCAATTCTAAAATCGGATGGGCGATATTCACACCAACGCCGTTCGGATAGGATTCGACAAGTATCCGGCCACTGTCGGTGGAGTTGAATCGCAGGAGCAAATTGTTCGTATCCTGAGAGATGGTGGCAGAAGCGATAATCTTGTTGCCGCTTGACTCGAGACTGTACACAACGAGCGGATGCGGATTTCTGTCGTGTCCCGTCCAGAGGAAGCAGGCGAATACGAGTGCCGCGTTTTTCGGCACGGTGAGATTGAAACCATAACCGCCATCGTCGCCATAGATGTTCAGCTGCTTGGTTGCGGCGTTATATTCTGCATTCGCTCCGCCATAACTGTTTATGTCGGTGAATGGGCCGGTGAAATTCGGATTGGTGAAATAGTTAATCCTCTGCATTATCCGTCTCCTTGGTCGCGTCGAGCACGTCGGCGGGGATCAATTTCATGGCCGCGTTGAGTTGACTGGTCAGGATTGCGGTTTGCTTGGTGAGAGTGCCGATTTGCGCGGAAAGCTGGTCGATGACTTCGTTCGCGTCGGCTGGAATCTGAGTCAAAATAAGTCTCCTTTTAATGCGAAACCCCCGCAATCCGTGTGGATTGCAGGGGTTGAAAAAAATTGGTGGAAAGCGGGATTAGTCGGCTGCTGTCATGGTGTCGATACGCGTCACGCCCTTAAGCTCGTCCAAGGTGAGGGTGCGGGTAACGTGAGTGACAATATCCTCCAACAAGACACTCTGGCCAGTATCATCAAACGTTGCACGCACGCCACGCGAATCATCCTGCCAAACCTCACCAGTATCCTGAGCAAACGTGAACCGCAAGCCCAAACGATACAGTTCAGCCTTCAAACTCTCCTTCGGCGGGCGCAAATCCAAAACGCCAGACGCAGACGCAGTAGTAGTTTCGGTAGTTTCGGCATTATCAGCCATAATCAATCTCCAATCATCAAAATCAAATAGTGAACATCATGAACACGGAAACCCACCAGGCGGTGAATTGCTGTCGGGCGCCGACGCGGAGGTGACCGCGCAGGTACACGCCGTCGCCGTTGATGTCCGGGTCCCCGGTGCTGGGGACCGTGTTTCCGGGAACGAACGCGCCGCCATACTGGCCGTTGTTGAAGATGCAGGGCACGTTCAGGCCGATTTTCGGGATGAATCCTCCCTTGAACCAGCCGATGTCGAGGTAGTCGCCTGCGTTGAACGTGACGCTCTTTTTGTCGGAACGCTGCAATTCCAACTGCATGTAACAAGTGTTGCCGATCACGGTCATGTGACTGCGGTAATCCTTGCCGCTGTCACCGGCATAACCCGTCCAACCGGACGCGGGGACGAACCAGTCGTTCAAATCCGTGTACACGACAGGGTCGATACGCGAACCATTCACGTAAATACCCAAGCCGCCGATATGTTTCGACCAACCATCCTCACCGTTGATGTCCACACGGCCAGCATTCATCTGAATACGTGAAGCGCCGGAATTGAAACGGACGACCGACAATTCACTATTCGACGGGTCAATACCAATGTTCAAACGCCGGTAAGCGCCAGGGTCGTTCTGACCCGACGGGTTGAAACCACGCGACTGTCCCTGCGTATACCATGCGACACCATTCGCGTCATAGCATTTCAGCAAACCATACACACTGCCGTCACTGTCCGTCGTATTGTTCAATTCCAATCGTGGGCCGGACAATGCGGTCTGGAACCTGCCGGAAATCAGATTGTCGCTACCGTTCAAATGGATGGTGCGATTGTTCGACTTGTCGTAGAAGTCCAAAGCTCCACCGGACAGTTTGAAACCGGTATTGGCGGCGGTGCTCGACTGAATCGTGCCACCAGTAATCGTTCCACCGGTGATCGTGCCACCCTCCAACGTGGCGGCGGTTATCTTACCGTTCGTCATCAAAGCGCCGTTCATCTGAATGGTGCCGTCAGACTTCAACGTGAACTTCGCGTTACCGGAACCGTCATAAGCCACAAGCCCACCGGAAGTGAGCTTCAACCCACGTTTGGCAGTACTGGAAGTCTGAATGGTGGAACCGGTCACGGTCACGCCACTCAAATCCGAACCCGACTGGATACTGCCCTTCAACGACAGCACGCCGGATTTAGCATCATACGAGAGTTTGTCTCCCACGTAGAAGCCGGAAGAGTTCAGTTTCGTCTTCCCGTCAGGAGACGTGAACGCGCTACCAGTAATCACAGCGCCGGACACCGTGCCGCCAGTGATCGTCGAACCCGTCACGGTGCCACTGAACGTCGCACTGCCGGACGCGGCATTCAACGTGACAGTGGCCTTGCCCTGCGTGTTCCGCAACACCAAGCCGCTATCGTTCAGCAACATGCGCGAGTTCGCGGTACGGAACTCGCTACCCACAATCGACGTGCCGCTGATCGTGGAGCCGGACAGTATCTCACCGCACAAGGCAACCGTGCCAGACTGAGAATCCAGTACGAACGACTCATCATCAGCCAAATCCACAGTCACCAGCACGGACGGACTATTGTTCGGCTCGCCCTGCCAATATGTGTAATACGCCTGACGTTTCCTACCGGATTTCGCCTTGGCGACGATACCAGCATCATTGATGACCATCCGCCCATCGGACGTGCGGAACACGCCACCCTGAATCGTCTTGCCATACAATGCGTCGGCCTTGATGTTCTGACCGGTCACACTATTGGCGGCAAGCTCACCGGCCTGAATCTGATGCGCCTTCAAAAGCGCGACGGTCATATCCTCAGTGACCTTGAGCTTCGCGGTCGTGACGGCATTGGCCGCGATCTTGTCGGTGCCGATGGCACCGGCCTGCACCTTACCCGCCGTAACCGCATTCGCGGCCAGCTTATCGGCGTTTACCGCGCCAGCAGCCAAAGCGGCAGTGGTCACGGCATTAGCCGCAATGTCACCCGCCTGAATCTTGTGGACGTTGAGCAACGCCACCGTCATGTCTTCCGTGACCTTGAGCTTCGCCGTCGTGACCGAGTTGGCTGCAATCTTGTCTGATGTGATGGCCAGTGCGACGATATTTCGCGCCTGCACCGAGTTGGCGGCGAGTTTCGTGGCGGTCACCGCGTCAGCCACCAGCTTTTCAGTGGTCACGCTGTTAGCCGCGAGCTTGTCCACCGTGATGGCATTGGCCTTGACCTTCTCGGCGGTCACTGAGTCGGCGGCGAGATGCTTCGCGGCCACCGTGCCAGCGGCGAGGATGTTGTTCGCCACGAGGTCGAATGGCTCGAAGCGCGTACCATCCCACGTGAGGACTTCCACCACACGATCAGACAATGGCACCAAGACGCTCGGGCTGTTGTTGGGTGTCCCGAGCCAGTAGGTGTAGAAGTCGGCAAGCAAGGACGGAGAATTATTCTTCTCCCCCTTCCAGCGAGTCCAATATTTCTGCGTCCTCCACCACATGTCCCCCGGCTTCAAACCGCCATGGGACGGCTCGTCGGGGCCACGGTAGATCAGATTCTTACCGTCCGCAGTGGTCTGCGCCTTCTTCGCGGCGGCCTGAGCCTGATTCGCCTGAGACGCGGCATTAGCGGCAGCAATATTGGCCTTGTCTGCCGTATCCTGCGCGGTCTTCGCAGCCGTATTGGCCTTGACGGCGGCGTTCGCGGCGTCGGTCGCGGCCTTGTCGGTCACAGCAATCCAAGCCGACCCATCCCACCTTTTCGGCGTGTTCGCGCCGTTCGTGGTGTCAATCCACAAGGTCGAAGCCTTGCGCATCGACGTGGCCGGTGCCGTGCTCTGGATGAGCACGTCGGCCTTGCCGTTCGCCACGCCAGCTGCGGCAGCGGCAGCGGTATTGGCCTTCTGTGCGGCATTGGACGCATCGGTGGCGGACTGGGCCGCACTATCGGCGGTGGCCTTGGCCTGAGTCGCCACGCTCGACGCATTGGCAGCGGTGGTCTTGGCATTGGCCGCATCCGTCTTCGCGGCGGAAGCGTCGGACTTGGCGGACTTGGCGGACTCATTGGCAGTGTTAGCCAGTGTCTCCGCATTGCCAGCGGTCTTCTTCGCGCTCTCGGCGGCGGTCTGAGCGGCAGTGGCCGCATCCTTCGCCTGACCGGCAGTCGCGGTAGCACTCTTCGCGGCAGTCTGGGCGGCATTGGCGGTATCCTGCGCGGTCTTCGCCGCACCATTGGCCGTGTCAGCCGTGCCCTGCGCGTTTTTCGCTGCGGCAGCGGCATTCTCGGCGGTCTTCTTGGCGTCGGTGGTCTTCGCGGCGTTATCCGCGATGTCGGACTTCGCCTGAGCGATTTCGTCGGCATTGCGCTCCACGTCGGCATAGCCCATGTGGTTCCACGCGGCACCATCCCAGACAAGCGTGTCAATCACACGATCGGACAATGGCACGAGCACGGAAGGAGAATTATTGGCTTCGCCCTGCCAGTAGGTGTAGAAGTCAGCCAAGAGCGACGGCGAGGCATTGGGCGTGCCTTTCCACCTCGTCCAATATTTTTGGGTCTTGAGCCACAAGTCGCCGACAATCAGATTGTCCTTCGGCTCATCCGACCCACGGAAAGTGTGATTCTTCGAGTGGGCTTCGGCATACGCCTGAGCCGCCGACTCCTTAGCCTTCGAGATTTCGCCATTCGCGGTGGTCAGGTCGGTCTTGGTCTGGGCAATGTCCTTCTGCGCCTGCGTCAAATCGGTCTTGGCCTGTGCCAGCGTCTTGGACGCCGCGTCAAGGCCAGTCTTGTTGGTTTGGATATCCTTCTGCGCCTGAGCCAGCTTGTCGGTGTTGTCCTTCAGCGTGGCGTTGGTCGTGCCGATGGCCGTCTGATTCGCCTTGATGTCAGCCTTCGCCTGTTCCAACTGTTTCGACGCATCAGCCAAAGCCGCCTTGTTCGCGGCAATCGTCTTGTTCGTCTCGACCTGTTGAGCGTTGATCGCATCCTGAGCCGACTTGTTATCCTCGACGGTCTTGCCAAGAGACTTCAACGCCGCGTCAGCCGTATCCTGCTGTTTTCTGACTGCATCGACGCCCTGAGCGTTCGCGTCGATCTTCTTCGCCGAGGCATCCAAATCGGAACGCAGTTGGGCCTGCTGGCTCTTCAAAGCGTTCGCAGCGTCAGTGTTTGCGTCAATATCCTTGCGGGCGGAATCCAACCCGTCGCTGACCTTCTTCACCTGAGCGGCGGCATCGGACTTCGCGGCATCCAGAATCTCCGACGCCGTATCATTCAAATCCTGCTGCGACACGATAGGTGCGATGATGACGGTCGCGTGCTCCGACTCGTCGGAGGCGTTCGGCTTGGACACGCCATTCACGTCATGCGCATTGTCATAGGCGACGGCCCAAACCTCGACCACATCACCGACCGGCAGCATGCCGGTGGCAAGCTCGCCCTTGCCACGCAACTGGCCCAAATCCAACGATTCACCAGTGCTATCAGGCTTCGCGTACAATTCCACATGGTCGAAATCGGCGGGAACACCACCCTCAAGAGTGCCGTCCCATTGGACGAACACGCATTCCGTCCTACACACTGCGGTCACACCGGTCGGCCTGCCCGGAGGCGTCGTATCGCCAACCCACGGGATGATGCCATTACTGCCCGGCATCGCCGCACCCGTATCACCGCCGCCAATCCACGTCTCCGTGCCGTCGCCGTTATCGACGGCGATGGTGCCGGACAGGTACGTCAACCGCATATTGCTGTTACGCAGGGCGATATCCGCCAAAGTCAACGGAAGAGAAGCGTCATCGGGTCTGATTTCAACATGGTCTGCCAAAACGCACACTCCAAAAACAGAAAACCCCACGAAAACGTGGGGTGGGTACAAGAAAACCCCACGAAAACGTGGGGTCTGATATCATGCGGTCGGGTCTGCCACAGGGTCGAACTTCACTGTCACCTTGCCGGTCTGGTCGCCGCTCATCTGCATCAACCGCATCGGATACACGCCGTCCGGCAGATCAGGGAAGCCGTCTATGGCGATGTCGAACATCTCCCCCGGCCAGAACGAACCCAACGGATGCAAAGGCAATCCCATCGCATCGCAGTCGTTCACGTCTATCTCGCCGCTCAACTGCATCAACGGCTGACGGTTCGCGTTCAACATGCCGTCAGCCGCAGCGGCCAACAGTTCATACGTTTTCGCGTCCGTGTCGCTCGTGGTGGTCTCCCGCAGCGGATACGGGTCCTGACGTTTCACCAGAGTCAAATCCTCGCTCTGGCAGCACATCGTTCCGGCATCAGAACCGGCGCCGGTCGCATACACGCGCATGTACGGTGCGGCACGGTCGATCTTGATGTTCTCCAACGTGCCACCATACGGTGAGCACGACAGACTCAATCGCTTGTCCTGATTCAGATAGATGTCGCCGTCCGAACCGGCGAGGAACCTGAACCGGACATGCTGCGAATCCGACAAGTAGGGCCGGAACTGCATGTCAGGCCCGCCATCCGCGTTCGCTATATTCTTCAGAATGTCAGCCGCGCGATGGTTCGACACGTTGAAATCCTTGTATTCCACGACGGTCTGCCGTGGAAGCATCGTCTTATGCGGCCCATCGGTCGAAGTCGTGCTGCCGGTCTGGTTGCCATTCCCATCGAACGAGTACACGGTGGTGGTCGTGGTCACGGTACGTTCGGAATAATCCTTGTAGTTCTTCGTGACCGTCTTCTTCACGACCGTGGTCTGCGCCGTGGTCAACGTCTTCACGGTCGTATGCTGTTTCGTGACCTTGCCCTTGCGCGTATTGTACGTGTACGGTTTAGTCTCCGTGACCTGCTTCGTCTTCTTCGTCACATGCTGTTCCGTGATCGTGGTCGTGTCACCGTCAACGGAAGTCTCCACATATCCGTCAGCCGTGTTCACACGCTTCTTGCTCTTCTGTTTCGGAGCGTTCTTATCCTCGCTCGACCCATCGGAAGGCAGCGAATGCGTGCCCGTCTCGTTCAGGTAAGGCAAATCGATGGGCAGTCCACCGCCCGGCTTGACGCTCGTGCATTGGCGGATTACCTCGCACGCCAACGCACGCCACGACAGGTTCTCCCAACGGAACGACCGTTTGGACGTGTGGCCCGCATCCTTGCCGAAAGCATCCTCATGCACCAGATACCGGTCGTTCAGCAAGCCCATCATGCTCACGTAAGGCATGCTCACATCATGCCAGCTGGACGTGCGCACGCCCAACGCGCCAGCCAATATCGGCGTGCCCATCGACGCGGTGTCATCCAACACGCTCTTCCAACACAACACAAGGCCACGCTTGTACGGCTGCAACGCGGCTGCACGGGCGGCAGGGTCATCGCCCGGTATCTGGGACCAAGGCAGTTCCAAGCCGGACACCTCGTCATCGCCGACTCCCTTGTCCTTCGTCGTGGAAAAACTCGAATCCGAAACGGTCATCGACCAAGTGAACGACGGTATGTCGATCTCCTGGGCCAACTGGCCGGAAACCGTATCATACAGGTACGCCACCCAAGACATCAGACCACCTGTCCCCTATCCCAGATGATGAACCGGCGTCCGCACCACAAGGCGTCCTTGTTATCCTGCGACGCATTGTAATGGAACACGGGGGCGTTGCCGTTCTGCAACCAAGTACGCAAGCGGGCGGTATGATGCCCCTTGTTCACGGCGGTCACATACGACGTCTCATGCGTCTCCCACGCTCCATAGCTGACGAAGTTCGCGCACGAATGGTCCAAATCCTTGTTGTCGATCTGGAAGCCGATGGCCCACTCGGTACGATGCGACGTATCCGCCCACGAGGTAGCGCCAGCGGAACTCAGATTGCATTTGAACGACAATTCCAACATGCGGTCGGAAGGCAAATCGAAATCTATCTGCTGCTCGAAATAGTATTTCTTGACCGTCGAATCGCCGGTCATGTCGCGCCTATCCCAATTCTCGCCTATCTTGCCCAACGAAGCGCCATACGGTATCGCGTAATCCGCGCTCCACATCTGCACCGCGCTGGCCGTGGACGAAGCCCCTGCGGGCATCTTCATCTTCCTCAGCATGGTAGCGCCAGCCGGAATGGTGGGCTCCGCGAGACTCGCGGACGGGGAACCCTGCGTGACGCCAACGGTCACGTAATTGTCAGAATCCTTGTACTCCATCAGATTATGTGCCTGAATCCACACGATGTCGATACGCGGATTCGACGGGTCGCCAGCCGCGACGGCGTTCGTCTGACCGCCCTCGAAATAGGCGAGCGTCTTACCATCCGAATCGCCACGGCTACAGACGGCCACGCCAGCGGAAACGTTATACCGCAAGTCACTGCGGCCGGTCACGCTCAACCCGTCAACCAATCCCGTATTAGCCCACTGTGCACCGATGATGCGACGATGCACAAGAGGCGTCACACCAGCGCCATTGGTATCGGGAGACACGCCCAAAGCGACGGTACTCATTCAAACTCCTTACATGTAAGTGTCACGCACACTGCAATCAACGAAACCGGTGCCTAGATTCGATAAAGTCACACGAAGCGAACCGCCAGCCGGAATCGTGGGAAAACCACGCTGCTCCAACTGACGGCTCACATCCTGACCACCCAACTGGGCGGTACGGCTGCGGCAATCCAACACCAGCGGCACATCCCTGACCGTCTGATCGCACACAATCGACTGCTGGGTGCCCGGAAAATCCAAACGCACGCCATCCATAGGCCCATGCACGACGAACACCGGATAGGCGCGGGAAGTGCCGTTGTTGTACAACAATCCGACGTTCGACCCGACGCCATCCAATTTCAACCCGTAGTTCAACGGGTAAGCCAACCCACGCAAACCAATATTCGACTCGGTATGCATCAGGCTCGGTGAAGCGTTACGCGCGCCCTGCCATTCGGTCCAATAGCCCGGACCATACCGCAATCCGACGTTCCCGCCGGACACATGCATCGCGCTCAACTGGCATGTGCACTCGTCCATGCTCAATATCTCGGGACGTTCGCACGTCACGGTGATCGTGCAATCGTCCAGCCAGCCATCATTCGCATACTTAGCGGACGCCTTCACAATGGCGCGTCCCGTCGTGTAACAGTCGTAGCCCGCATCCCTCAACCGGAACCGCACCTTGCTATGCGCACACACACGACGAACACGGTTAAGAAGCCGGACAACACCCTGACGGTCATGAGCCGACACAATGAAATGCAACGTCAACACGCGAGCGGAATACAGAATATCCGAAGCCCACACATCATGCGTGCCATCACCCTGACCCCGCTCGCTCATCACCGTCTTATCATCCGGCGTCTCGAACCAACCCTCGACACCATCCGCGCCAATCAGGAGAACATCATCATCAGGACTCACGCCATCGCCACCATCGAACGTCAGCGTTTCCGTCCCGTTCGACAGTTCGACCAGTTCAGGCAGATCACTCAACGCTGATACCTCCTAGCCTCGGCCAACGCATTACGATGCAAAATCGGCGCGGCGGTGTACAGGTCATCATTGCTTCTGACAACCTTCGTGTTGAACGTCTGATTGACCGTCGTACCCGTATTCGCGGGAACCTGAACGTTCACCTCATAGAAGCCGGACATCATCTTCTCGACACGCCCACCAGACGCATACGCTTGGGACTGACGCCGATACTCCAAAGCAGTACTGGACGGTTTGGCAATCCTCGAACCAGCCGGAACATCACCAGTCGCATTCAACGTGTTGAAGAAACCACGACCATACTTCGCATCCAACTTCCTTAACGAGGAAGCCTTCAACACAGCCTCACCATTCGACAACCAAGCCGGAATGGAATCAGACGTGCCGGTACCAGGGCCACTGATACGACCGCCGGTAGCAACAGTGACGGAACCGTCACCCTTCTTACGGGTGACGATATCCACATACCGTGTGGCGAGAACCGAACCATCCAAGCGACTTATACTAGTGAACACGCTTTGTGCGCTCGAATCATCGCCGATCACACGACCCCACGGACGTGCCAAAGTCACACCATCATAGGCTCTCGTCTCACTGAACGCCCTACGAGCATCATCGTTATTACCCATCACCCGTCCCCACGGACGCGCGATAGTGACACCATTGAACGCTTCTATGGCGGCGAAAGCGAGACTCGCCAACGCATGTTCACCCAAGACACGACCCCACGGCTGAGCCAAAGTCACGCCATCATACGCTTTCGTATTGTTGAAAGCGTTCTGTGCGCTCGAATCATCGCCAATCACAAACGTGTGCGCGGTGGCGAGAGTCGAACCGTTGAGCCCCTGATATTTTGCCAATTTCACGCTAGCGTCATTATCATTGGCATCAATATCGAACTTGACGCCCTTAGCGGCGGGAACCTTCTGCTTCTCAATATCCTTCATCTTGCCGCTCGCCTTATCCAAGGCGTCGATAAGAATCTTGATTTGGGCGTCAGTCAATCCCTTGTCCTGAAGCTTTTTCTTCACGGCATCAAGCTTCGGGCCAGCTTCGTCAGTGGCAAGAATCTTGATGTCTTTCTTGGTAAGTCCAAGCGATTTCGCAAGACTCTGCACATCCTTAATCTTACTGGACGCATCATCCTGAGCGTCAAGAAGAATCCGCAAATCCTTCTCGTCGGCACCACCCATGAGAGCGCTGATGGCGGTTCTCAGCACGGTCATACTGGTGATTGCCTTATCGGACACCAAGTCGAAGATTATCTTCCTCTGCCCCTCGGTGAGCGGCAGCATGTCGATGTAATCCTGAACCTGCGCCTTCGTCTGGGCGAGATTGTTCACATCGAACTGGGTGGACACCTTATCGGGAATCAAACCAAGCTGGTCGGCAAGCTGGTTGGCCTGCTCTTCGGTCATGCCGCACTGTTCGCCCATCTGCACAATCTCCTGACGAGCCGAATAGATGGCGTTCTTGGCCCTCTGATTCGCTTCGGCACTACCATTGCCAGCGGAAATGATGTTCTTCGCGGCAAGCAACGCGCTGTTCGCGTAATCATCCATCATCTTCCGGTTGGCCTGACCGTTCTTCGTGTTCTCACTCAGGTCGAAATTATTGGCGGCAAGGGATTCAGAAAGCAGATTTAGCTTATCGGACGCGGCGGCGGAAGTCGCCGTGGCACTATCCGCACTGTTCACCCAATCGGCAACAGCCTTCTCGCCCTTCTGCCACTCCTCACGCGAATCCTCCAACACGCCAAGCAGTCTCGTTGCCGATGCGGTCTGCTTCTCGTTCATGTCTGTCACGTCACCTGCGGCACCGACCACATACTTATGATCGTTGGCAAGCTTGGTCAACTTGTCATGCATCTTGTCATAAGTGGCGTTCGAGCCAGTGGCCGCGCCATTCAGGTCTTTGATGCTGTAGTTGAGCGTCTTGGCCGCATCCGAAGCCTTCTTGAATGGGCTTTGCCACTTCTGAACACCGCTAGCGAACTTCTCAACGGCATTGCCACCCGGAAGGTTCCAACCATAATCCTCATCAGTCCAATTCTTGGAAATGGTCTTCCTAGCCTTCGCCACGGCGGTGGACGCACTCTTCGCGGTGCCGGACGCCTCCTTGAACGAGTTCGCCACCGTCTGGTTCACGGACTGAGTGTGTGCTGCCGCCTCATTGTATGTGCTGACCGCGCTACCAGCCAGACTCAACGCCGTGGTCACGCCACCGATGGCGATGCCAACAGGCCCACCAAGGAAGTCAACCACATCACTCCACGCATTCCTGAACAGGCCAACCTTACGGGAAGCCGTCTCAGCCTCCTCAGCCGTCCTGCGAATCGTGGAAGAACCCGAAGAGACAACAGCACCAGACTCGACAGTGGAAGAACCACGCTCAGCCGAATGCATACGATTCAACTTCGCGGTAGTCCTATCAGCCTCACTACCCAATTCACGAATACTGGAAGCCTCACCAGTCAACACGCCAGCCGTCTGACCAGACTTCAAACGAGCCATAGCCTGAACCAGCTCACGCATGCTAATGGACGTTTCCTCGGACGTGATACCCAATTGGCTCAACGTCTTCCGATACTGCAACGTGGCCTCAATATTCTGCAACATGCCACGCTTCAACGAATTATAAGCACTGAGACCAGCCTTGCCGAACGTCGCATACATGCCAATCATGGCCTGAATCGGCGCGGGAAGCTTACCGAACGCCTTGGCCGCAGCAGACGCGCCATCAGCCAACACCTTGATCGTCGGAGCAGCCGACTTCAACGTGTTCGCCAACGTGCCACCGAACGTGTCGGACAATTCGCCAACCATCGACAACAGACTATCGAACATCGGCTGGGCGGAATCAATCGAACGGAACAGCTTCTGGAAGCCTTCGGACACGCCATTGCTGAAATCAGCGATACCGGTCTTCGACTTGCCAAGCATACTGCTCACGGAACCGATACCGGTGGAAACCATCGAACCGGCGTCAACAAACACCTGCTTCGTCGTGTCACGCAGACCATAAGCCGCATCGCCAATCTCACGGAACGAATCATGGAACAGGCTTGAAGCGTCCTTCGCGCCATCAGCCCACGCCTTGATCGTGGACTGGAACTTCACACCGTTCACGGCCTTGTCGGCACGCTGCAATTGGGTGCTGAACTTCTCGATACCATTCTCACCCTCGGCCAACGTGCCGAACGTGCCCTTGAGAATACCCCCAAGGGACTTCACGCTGGACATGAGATAGCCACCCTGTTCGATGGCCTTCTCCATAGCCTGAGTGACCTTGCCGGACTTCTCCGCCTCGTCAACCCACTGGGCCATTCCAGCCGCGTTACGGCTCACATAGTTAGCCATGCGCGGCAGATACGAGCTGGTCATGTCACCTAATCGGATGACGCTCTTCGTGACATCCTGAACGCCAGGATTCAAAGACTTAACGCCCTTGACAGTGTTGCCCAGAATCGAATTGACACGGGACACGTATTCGCCTTGAGCGACTATCTTCGCGGCGTTCGCGGCTATCTTGCCTTCGGCGGAAGAAACCTTCTCCATGCCGTCAACGAACCCGTTGCCACCCAAGGCGTTCATCATGTCGATGACCGGCTGTTTCGCCTCAGACCAGAACGAGTCAGACAGCTTCTTCTGCAAGCCACCCAACTTCGTCGTGGACACGTCGATGTAATCCGCGTAATTCTTCACAGCGGAATATCCGGCGCCGAAAGCCGCGGACACGCCCAACAACGCGCCCGGGGCAGCCAAAGCCGCCTTGCTCATAGTCACAAGAGACGCGCCAGCACTGCCAGCGGTACGAGCCAAATTCAACGCGCCCGCGCCGATATCCGACAGCACGGTGCCGATAAGCGCGAGACGGGGAACCTTCTTGTCCAACGTGTCGAACAGGTTCACAAGATTCTGGAACAGGTTCTCGACACCCTTGAGGCCAGTCGCCCCATACGTCATTCCGTTGAAAATCTTGCCCATGTCCGTGCCATGGAACTTGGCGAAGATGTCAATCGTGCGCGGACGGGTGAAATACATGAGGTGGGCGCGGGCGGCTGCGGTCTCCAAGTCCACATCCATGTCCAAGGTGTCGTTCTTGTCCTTGAACTTCTTGATGCGTTCCTCGGCACGGCTCATATCCAAGTCGAGATTCGCCTCATACTTGGCGTCGGGATTCAGCTTGACCTTCTCCGCCGTCTCACGCAGACGGCTGATAAGACTCTCCTGCTCCAACTTGATGTCGGCGGGAATGGTCAACCGCGTATGCTCAAGCATTTTCAGACGGGCTTCGAGCTTGTCGGCACCATCCAAATACAGGCGGACGCGACTATCCTCTTCGGCAGCCTTCGCCTTGGCGCGGGTGACACTCTCCAAACGAGCTATCACCTTGCGGTAGTCACCGTCATCCAGCATCAGTTTGACCTTTGCCGGATTCTTCTCAACGGTCTTCAACATCTGCCGGTAGCGGGCTACGATCTTGTTCGCATCCTGCTCGGTGAACACGTTCTTCTCACCCAACGGACTGGATTTCAGAATCGCATCCTGCATGTCCCTTACGGCACGCATACGATTCGTGATCTCATCCTTGAGAAGATTCTTCTGACGTTTGACCAGCTGCTCCTGACGTTCCAGCAGCTTCGTATATTTTTCGGCAGATTCTTCGTTCTTAACCCAATACTTCTGCCAACTGGCCTGATTGCCGACCTTCTTCAAATCGGCTTCGACCGCGTTCAACTCACGCTTGAACTTCTTCGTATCCAAGTCGAGCTTCGCGTTGACGCTCTTGCCATCCCAATTATCGACAAGCTGACGAACCTGAAAATCGTTCGCCTTGATCTTGACCTCGGCGCTGGCGGCACGCCACTTATCCAGCTGGCGTCGCGCTTCACCATCATCAAAATCAAGATTCGCGGCAACATCGACGCTCTTATTGGCGATACGGGCCAATTCGGCATCGAGCTTCGCGTAGAACCCGTCAGTAACAGGAACGACATCAACGCCGACCTTACCGGCTGAAAAAATACCCTCGGCCATACACGCACACTCCAAAATGGAAGAAAAAATCCCGCACCCCAGGGAAGAAAGGAACAAAGAAAAATGGGATGCGGGAAGAATCGGAAAAATCAGGCCGAACCGCCGAACGTGCCGTGAAGCATCCCCGAAATCTGGGCGATGCTCATGCCGGACGTGTTCAAGGAACGCTTACCGCCGTTATCCTCCGAGCCGGGAGGAAGAATCATGTCGGGCTTCGCGTTCTTATCACCCATATACTTGGCGAGCATCACACGCAACGACTCCAACGTGTTCGCCATATCCAACAGGAGCGAGGAATCCTGACTGTACGACAAGTAGCCCAAACGACGTTTACGATGCCGCTTGTCACCCTTGTTGTCCGGTTTTGACCCATGTTGGAGAATCCACGCACGATACAAAGAGCCGTCGATACCCTCCAACCCGTCCAACAGGTCACAAAGGAACGACGGCCCATACACCCGCATGTCAGCGGGAAAATTCACACCATAGAATCGGCGGAAATCACAGACAACCTCTACTCGGCACTCACGGAGCGCTTCTTCGAGGCGTTGGATTTTCCCAAACGCTCCGAGTAGAAACGCACAAGAGTGGCGAACATGGCGAACAGGTCTCCCAGTTCACGACCCTTCACCCACTCGCGGTAGGCGTCCTTGTCAACCGCAAGCGACTCGAACCACTGATCCGCATACTCGACGTATTCGGCCAAAGCGAGAATGATGTCATCGTCAGCGTTCTTACGTTTGCGTTTACCGTCAACGTCACTGAAGAATCCAAGGTCACGCAACTGGGCGATACGGGCGAACAAACGTCCGGTAGTAACCGCATACAAGGCGGTCTGCGCCGGAGTGAAATCCTCAGCCTGAACCATGTCCGGCAGGTCGTGAAGGCGCTCATCGAACTCCTTCAAACCATCCCATTCGGTCGGGAAAACAACAGTCTCGGCGGTTTCAGCAGTATCAGTCATAAAAATCAAAATCCCCCATCGGAAACCCCCATCGGAAAAATATGAGTGAATCCCAGCCGCCCGGATGGAGGCACAGGCGGTTGGGAAGAATCATGGTTCAGACGGTCGGCACGGCCTGTTCGGTGTCAGACCCATCAACCGTCACCGCATCCACTGCGGATTGACCATCCAACGACTGTCTCCCAGTCGGCTTGGAATCGGCTTCGTTAGTCAGCTATTTGGCCTTGAAATCCGCAGTGTCGTAAATAGCGACGGACGTATACTTGCCGTCACTGGTCTGCGGCAGCTTCTTCGAGGTCTTGATGGTGCCCTCGATGCCATACTCGGTGAAACCGCTCGTACTCAGCTTCGGCAGATCACTGAACGCCAGATCGGTGTTCGGCAGCAGCAAGCCCTGACGGTCGTTGGTGTTCGTATCCTCCCACAGGATGAACACGCTCTTGGCCTTCGGGGTCTTCACCAGACTGAACGCCACACCAGCACTATCAGGCATGTCAACAGCGTTGTAAATGGTCTTCAACGTGTTCTTGTCACCCTGCACGCTGGACATAGTGACCTTGCCCGTAGTCTCCGAATAGGAGGTGCGGAACGAAGCCTCCAACCAAGTGGCAAGAGTCGTGGCATCGCCACCATCCAACGAGAACTCCGGCAGAGTGTCGTTGGACATGTGGCCCAGATTATAGAAAACAGGAGCGGAACCACTGCCACCAGCATTAGCCAAAGTCACGCTTTCGGCATTCAACGTGAACTTCGCAAGATCAGCCTTGGCTGGAATAACATCCGCATCGGCAAGGAACACGGCACCACGCACCGCCTCGGTGACGCTAGTGGCGTTAATGGCTACATTGGTATCAGCCATAAGGAATCCTTTCGAGATTCGCGCATACAAGAAAACCCCATGCCGGAACGGTCATGGGGTTGTATGCGAAATTGGAAAAATATAAGGGAAAATACGATCAGCGGGGAGAGCCAGCCTGAACCAGCTTCGTACAGGAACGAACCACAGCGGTCTTCGTGGTCACAATGTCACCGATGGCGACAAGCTCGAACGCCGGATTATCGGGAATCGCGCCCACGCGCCCAAACTCGGTGGACTCGTCGTAAGGCCAACGGGAAATCGTCTCATGCAGGAACGAGCACAACAGGTGGTTCACATCGGGGTCACGGTTCACCACCGTCAACGACAAGGCGAACCGCCACACCCACGCCTTCACATTCCAATCCGGCTGGGCGGGAGCGCCACAATGCCAGATGACAACATCGTGGTCGATGGCGAACGAATCGGTGTCCGTGATGTCGCGGGAAAGCACAACCACACGGTCGAAACCAGCGGCCTTGAAATCGACACGCTTGAACAGCGCATCAACCAAACCCTCCGCATCCAACGGAGCACGCACACTCAAATCAGCCATACTTGGCCTCGCTCATAATGAACTTGCCCGGAAGTTTACGCTGCGCCCAATCGTTGAAATAACCGAACTCAAGATATGATGCAATCTGCGCCCCGTTACGTCCGGTGACGCTCATAATCACGGAATTATGCGTGCCATGAGCGTGCGTGGAAAAGTCGATACGGTCGGCAACACTGGAATGCACGGCACGCGCGTTAGCCAAAGCCTTCGCCTTCGCCTCCACTTTCCTCGCATGTGGAGCAGTGGCCTTGCCGCCGAACCTCATCGCAATCTGCAAGTTCAAATCATGTCTTAGCCTCACATACCCCATGTTTCAGCCCCTTCCGGTGGAACAGGAGGACTCACCTTGTTATGAGCCAATTCAGCCGCGTAAATACGCCGGGCGGGAAACTCGTAATGCTTCGCCATATCAGACGAATGCGGCAAGTAGACGGGCGAACCGTCAACCTCATAACAGGAACCGTTGAACCAGAACCGTGAATAGAAATCCCCATGCCATTCCGGCGCGAGAACCTTCACCTGATTCATCTCACGATTACCGCCATACTTGTCAGGCGTCGTATCCTGCGCCCAATTCTCCGACATGACCGAATTCTTCTGAGTACGACCAACCACGCAACAGTAAACCTTGTGAACATCAGCCGTATACGCGGCCAATGCTTCACTCTGACTGCCGGAACGGAACGCATCGGACACGAGACGCGGATCGGCAAGACTCCCATCGGCGGCGAAATATTTCGGAACCGTCGTACTCCCATGACAAGTGACCCAAGGCATCATGCCCTCGAACACAATCACATCACGGTGAAGCAAATCGTCGGGCTTCTGCTTGTCAACGGCATCCCCGTCATACAAGTGGCCTCCACCCAACGCCGACAGGTCATCACCATCAAACAGGTGCCCCAAATCAAAATCGTCGGACATGAGACCACTCACAATCCATACGCGCGGTCAAGGCCCATAGACATCGTGCCCATCGGCACGCTATCCTCGCCGTAACCGTTCAGCAACGCCTTCTCACGCTTCGACACATACATGTTCGGAGAACCGTCAGTGCCGGGTGGATTAGACTGCGGGTCAACATTCGTATACGTGTACGAGCCGTTCGTCTCAGACTTGAACTGTCTCCAACGCACCACGCGCAACACCATCTGGCAAGCGACGTAAGCGTAGGAACGTTCGCTGAGATAACCGTTCTGCAAACGCGAGACGGCATCAGGGCATTCCACCTGAATCATGTCGTTGGCTACAAGAAGCTTGTTCAACAGCCATTCATTCGGATACTTCGATATGAGAATATCCGGCTGGTCGAGAGCGTTTATCCTGAGCCACTTCATGAAATCAATATCAACAGTGGCCATGCTGCACCGTCCTTAACGTCAGAGCACGGTAGCCTTGGCGGTGCTGACGGCCTGAACCAGAATCGGCATGAGAGAACCGTTCACATACACGTCATAGGACACAGGAGCCTGATCGGACAGCATGCAAGCGATAAGACCATCGTTCACACTCTTGTTGATACCGTATTCGGCGTCAGTGGCTTCGACGGTCGGGCCATCGGCGGTGAAGCCAAGGCTGGTGTCGTTGAAGCTCGGCAGCATCACGAAGGTGCTGGACGGGATAAGAGTGTTGATGTCAACCGGCAGGACGATACCGTGGTCACGTTCCAAATCGGAGTACATGACATCAATCATGCGCACATCTGTCAGGTTCGCTTCGGAACGCAGAACATCAAGAACCTCGTTGCGGGTAAGGCGGGTCTTGGAATTGGTCAGGCTGGAGCCGGAGAGCGCGGTACGGAACTCCTCATTTGTACGCAAGGAGTCGATGACGGCGGAAGTGGTGAAAGCGGCACCCGGGACACGACCATGCTGCTTCTTGATGGTCTCAACCCAATTCTCAATATCGATAAGCGGGGTGGAAGTGTTATCGCTCCACTTCTTGCTATCACCCAGCTTCAAATTATCCAATGCGGAAGGACGGTGGAAAGTGTACTTGTTATGCAGGTTCTTAGCGTTGATCGTATAAGTCGCGTTCATGGCGACTTCGATACGGGCAAGCTCTGCACGGATAGCGGCCTCGGCTCCCAACTGGTCGATATGCTCTTCCGCCTTATTGCGCAGGTAAGTGGTGTCACCGACATGGCCGATAAGCTCACGTTCGGTAATGTGCATCTTCTTGGACAGCGGGATAAGGCCGGTGTATTCCTCAGCGGTCTTGCTGGTGGACGCACCATAGCCGACCTCAGCATCCCAAGCACGGAAATCAACCGCGCTGGTAGCGTCAGCCGGAATGACCGGAGTCCAAGAAACAGTGGTCTGCCCATCATTGGACTTCATTGGAAACACGTTGCTGAACGGCAACAGACTGTTAACCGTGTCGAAGGCGGCCTGCGCGATACCGGACGCTTCGGACGGTGTGATGATGCTCTTGTCAAGAGTAGACATCTATTTCCTCCTAATATGAGAAAACCCGCCATAAGGCGGGTCAACGTTTATGAATGCCTGAATCGAAAATCAGGAGACGGTGATATTGATGGTGGAGTTGTCGGTCAGAGTAGCGGTGCCCCCAGTGACCTTTCCAGAACCGGAATCGACAGTGAGCTTGATGGCCTTCACAGAAGCGCCATTCTTACCATCCGCGCCCTTCTGACCAGCGGCACCAGCGGCAGCGCCAAGACGAGTCGCCTTGCCGGTGGTCTCGTCAATGTCGTAAAACTCACCATTCCAAGTGGCGTTATCATCCGGCACGACCGGAAGATTCTTCTTGATGATGTCGCCACGGTAGCGGAGAGCCGCATTATCGCCATCGGCAAGCTCCCAACCGGACAGCACGACGTTCACGGTCAACTGGGACTCCAACAGGCCAGCAACGGCATTACGGCCATCCGAGGCGTCCTTGTCATACGGACCATACAAGCCAGTATCGGTGATACGTCCCAACGGCAGACCACTCTTGATGTACACAGTCTGAGCCTTCGGGCCATAGCCGGTGATGTACTTCTGGAGCTTCTCATTGTCGGAAACATTGAACTTGGTCAAATCCAAAGTCACGTCCAACGTGCCATGCGGCTGCTCGCCAAAACGCCAGGACTGATCGTCCTTGACGGTGACAATGCCAGTGCTATGCACCTGCTCAATCTCGTTAGCCATACGCTAAACTCCTTCTAAAAACACGAAAACCCGCACTAGGCGGGTCTAAAATCTTCAAAACTTGGTTCACTTCGCGTGACGCGAAGCGTATTTCTTAGCCATCTGCTCTCGCGCTGCCTTATACGAATCGTTGTAGCTACCGTCACGAAGCTTCGGAGCACCACCATTGCCAGCGGACAAAGCTTTCTCACCTGACATGGAAACATTCGCGCCACCTAAGCCAGTGGAGCCGAAGCGCTTGGATATGGCATCAGCCCAAGACTCGATGGCCTCCGGGTCTGTCTCCTTGCAGAACTCGTCAAAATCCGCGTCGGAAAGCTCAGGATGCTTACGCTGCGCTTTCAAACGCGCATTCTCGATAAGAGCATCCTGCAACCGCTCCCCCGCCTGTTCAGCCTCGGACTTGGCATCCTGCCAGTTACGGTAATTCTCCTTCGCCTGCTTCTCATGCTTGCGGGAAAGATACTTCCAATCAACAGGCTTCTCGGACTCAACCTTCTTCTCGGCATCATCCGATTCAACCGGTTCGATTGGAGCGTTCCGCTCAGGCTCCTGACCAGCCTTGCCGGACTGGTCAACGTTTTCGTCCTTGACGGACTCTTCACTCTCATTAGCCATAAGCCAACAATTTCCTTTCGGGAAACAGTCACAACAATGACTGCACTTGGTTGAGAAGCGTGCGCTGATTCGCCCACGCATTTTTCAAATGTTTCGACGGTTTGAACGTGTACGTCCTACCGTCATAAGTGAACGTGACACTCTTATGCGTGTCACTCACCTGCTTGTACCGTTTGGAAAACTCCAACGCCCTATCCTTCATCGCCTCATATTGGGAACGAAGAACCTTACGATCAGGCGTATGCCACGCCTGAGAATCCTTATCGGGAACGGGATTAGGAGTATCCCTGGCTTCGGAATCCAAAAGCACAGGACCCAACTCACCATTGGTGATGGTCTGAACCCTCACACTCTTCAACCGGTCGGCGGTATTACCACCAGCCTCCGAATACAAGTTCTGCAAATCCTTCTGATTCAACTGGAAACCGGGGTCTGAATCGTCACCGGCAGGAGCCACGCCACACTTGCAATTCGCGTGCAACGGCAACAACTGCATGGTCGAATACCAACGGTCAGCGGCCACGATGCACAAACCGCACGAACCACCCTTGGACAGTTCGGGATGCAGTACGCGCCTGTATTGAAGCACCTTGCAACGCCTATACCGGCCAATGGTCGTACTGGTAGCCGTACGCTCCACATTCTCGTTCACAACCGTCTCCAAACGGGTATGCAACGAGTTAATCCACTTGGAAACCTCCGCATACGCCTTATCATTGGCGCTAGGCCATTCGATTGGACGAATATTCGGAGACTTCACGGCGGCGGAACGATACGAGTCAGCGGGACGTTGCGCGACAAGCCACGGGTCAGTGTTCACACGTGGATACGTGAACCCCGGCATCGAACCTGACGGGTTCACGCCAATCTGCCGCAACGTCTCGTCAGCATAGCTGATAGCCAACCGGCGAATCTGCGCGAGCATCGACAGTTCCAACATCGCCATGCGAGCCGCCACGCCATACGTGACGGCATCATTCCACAAGTCGGAAGGAGTCAACACATCCCAAGCGGAACGCGCCTGACGGATATAGGCGTTCACCAGCTTTTCACGGGACTTCTCAAAAGCGTTAGCCGCTACTTCAAGACTCGTCGCTACCGCTGCTGCCATCATCCACACTCAAATCATCGTCATCCGTATCAGCGTCTATGTCGGCATTATCGAATCCGTCATCCAACATGTCCTGCTTTTCGGAAGAGGTCTTACCGTCAACAGCCTTGTTCTCAGCGGCCAAAGCGTTGGCGAACTGCGTATCCATCAAATCCTGCATCGCCTCGGCAATATCAATCTCGGTCATACCGAAGCATCGACGCATGATCTGCTTCACAGGCAGAACACCCTTCGCATAATTGGCAGCCTGGCATTGCTCCAACATCGACGGAGGATTAATCGGCTTCCACACGGTCTCGAAACGCTCGTCAGCCGCATTCGACTTGCCGTCAGCAACCAACGCCATGCGAAGAATGCGGGTAAAACCGTCATTCGCACGCGCGTTCATATCCTCGACCTTGAAAACCAATCCCTCACGCTTCAACTGGGCACCCTCGGCCGAACCGGAAACATCAGGCGAAAGAATATCCAACGGAGTTCCAGACGCCGCCGCCAAATGCTTGATGTCGGCGCTCAACGCCGTCACCAACGGCGTAATATCCGTGACGCCGGACTCCCAGAACTTCGCATCACCCGGAACCAGCCACAAGGCGTCAGGCCCCTGCCTGAACAGTTCCTTGTAGTCGATCTTGTCACCCGCATTAACGAGACCATCACGAACCTGCGGGTCGGACTCGATGTAATACTGGCGCATGTTGCCCATGCTGACCGCACGCTGTTTGAACGCCTGCATCTCCTGAATGCAAAATCGTTGGAAACGCTGCTGGTCGATGGCGTTCAACGCCGGAATATGCGGCTCGAATTGTCCCCTGCCACCCGGCGCATGAATGCGCACCACGGGAAGATTGGAACACGATTTTGCATAATCGTAATCGGTATCAGCCGCACCATCCCACTCAAAATCGTTGGGTAACATCGGTCGAGCGGCGTTATCATCATTTGCAATCTTGTAAATAACGTCAGTATCATCTTCGAGAAGCAAACTACGATCATCAGAATCGCGTTTAGCGGTACGGCTGTACACATTCGACACGGAACCATCATCATTACGTTCCAACCTGAACAATGTCAGCATCTCGACACTGTTCATCTCGTCATACGAGTAGGCAACAGCCGAATCCTCGTCATCGCTCACATATGTGACCCACGGCGACAACACCTTGATATGAGACGGCAACGCATCCTTTTGCACGAATGCGTAAGCATTGCCATACACGCTCAAATCATTGAACAACTGGCGAGACTTCAACTCCATACGGCTCGAAGTCCACATGTCATCCGCATCAGTATCACGCATCGTCTTATCCGCCACCAGACGGAACCCTGTAGGACGCTGACGGTGGATAACCGCGTCAGCGATAGGCTTCGCCAAATTCAACTGGCAGATACTGACGAACCGCTGATAGACAGCGTAACCATTCTGATTCGTGGACTTCGGAATGCTTCTCGTCGGCACCTTCTCCATACCGTCATAGAACGTCTTCAACGTGCACAACGTGGGGATACGCGCCACAAGTTTGTTGGCAAGGTCGGTCAACACCATGCCATCCCCGCCCGGCTCGTCATCGCCAGCGACAAGGCTCACGGAATCAGCCATACGACCACACCTCCAAACTCATTCACCAAACACGTACAGGAGCAAAACCAACATCCTGCTGTTCCATAGCCGCACCCAAATAAATGTCACGCGCACGATACGCGAGCAAACCAGCCATCATCGCATCAATCTTGTGAGGCGAGTTAGGCGTCTCCTTGAACACCAGATACCCTTCCGGCCTATCCCTACGACGAGCGTTACGGAAATGGTCGATAAGACGCGGATCAGCGAACAGGCGAACATTCGTCACATCCGGCTCCGCACCTTCGGGAACATCACGCATAGGCTCGTTGAACGCCGCATACATGGTCTTCAACTCGGACATCACATCACGCTTGTACCCGTTCATCGGGAACCTGATATGACTGCCGTTCGACCGTGGGCACACGCTCAACCTGCCGCCGAAATCCAACTCCCATTGGGCGATGTACGGCTCCCACTCGTCCGTATCAGCGAACATGCCGACCACGTTGTAATTACCCATCATCCAACGAACCTTGCCGTCGAACGAATCACGGTCAACACGCCACTTACGCCCCTGCGGGCCATCAGGCTTCGACTCAAGCTTTATCAGGAACAGCATCCCGTCACGGACACGACAGCCAACCAACGCAGTCGAATCATCGGACACGGAACCATCGAATCCAAGCGTGATCTCTTCATCACGGGACACGACCTTCTGCCAAGCTTCATCTAATTCGATCACGTCACGCACGCTGATGGCATGCTCGACCACGTCACGGCAGCAGACGTGAGCCTGTATCATATCCTCACTCAGCCACGAATCACGAGCGGACGAAAGATTGTTGAAATAGAAGCGCGTGGCATTATCAGGGTCATACGCCGGGTCGAGAATCCTCTTCTTGACCCTACGGAGATCATTCCAACCATACTTCGACGGCCCCGGCTCAACGCCCTTGTCACGAAGACTCCACCCCTCGGACGAACGCCCATCCTTGCCGACAGGCACCATACGCCCATCAGGAAGGAAAATGTAATCCCTATCATCGGGAGACTTCATGGCCGAACCATACGCCTCATAAATCGCATGTTCCAGCTTCTCACTATTCGAGAAGTCATCACGTCGAATATTGGAATACCGGTGGTCGAACAGCAAATCCTCCCAATCGGTCAGCTTGCCGCTCTCCAAATCACGGGCAGTCTTATACGTCTGCTCGGCCACACTGTTCTCACCCGGACAGTACATGGTCGTGGTCTCCAAAAACCACGGGTCAGCCTCGACACCACGCTTCGTCAGATTCTGCGTCATAATGTCGTAAGTGTCACGAAGACGCTTGTTGTTGTACTGGTGCGTCTCGTCAAAGCAGATGAACGTCTGCAAACCACCATCGGAGGAACGAGCTGAACTACCCGAATATACGATCTTGCCACCCTGCGGCAGCTTGATGCGGGTGGTACCGGCATCCATGCCACGACCGGCAAGGAGACTCAAAGGGCCTTCCGTGCAGTTGTAGTAGACCGTATCGTAAATCTCACCGGTCTGTTCCTCGGCAGTAGCCAAACAAGTGACCAGCGGGGATTGGATAGGACGGCCCATAGGCTCGCCCTTCCGATACGTGTACGTGCAACCAAGAAACGTGTACGTCTCACCGCCCTTGGCCCAACCAGCGAACCGGCAAGGGCCAAACGCCTCAAACAAGGCCAATTCGGCGGCGAAACCACTCTTATTACAACCCTTCGGACGCGACAGGAACACATGGCCGAAACGCCTGCGACCATGCTTATCCAACGCATAACAGTCAACAATGAAACGGAAATACTCAGGAGTATGACGGATACGACGGCCAGTGGCATCACCACGACCAATCACAGTGAACGTCTCAATCCACCAGACGGCCAGCCAGCCAAGGGAACGTTCCCTATCCTGAGCGGACAGCATAGGGATAACGTCATGCATCAGATCAGACCAGCCCTACGCTGCTTGTAATCCTCGATATCATTACGCAAGTGGAAACCATTCACGCCAGCCGCGTTATCGTCGGCTTCTGGAACGTCGAACTTCAACTTGCGTTTCGCATCAGGCGTGTCACCATACTGGTTCATGCTCTGACGCATCTCAGGAGCCAAACCGTCATAAGAACGCTTCTTGATGCTCTTATCCATCACGGCCATCTTGTAAATGAAGTTCAACCACTCCCATTGAGTACGCAGTTGACGAGCCTGTGGACTACGACGGAAACTCTCGTAATACTTACGAACAAACAGACTCCAATTACCGTCGATAAGATTCAACTCGGTAGCATCAGGCAAATCAGGGCCGATAGGCTCCAATTCCTCAAACTCCCAATCAGGCTTCAACCCATCCAACGGCTTCACTTCATCGAAACCACCGCCGACAGCAGGAAGATCCTTACCCTTGCCCTTAGCTGACCTTCTTCCGTTTCCCGCCATTCTTGCCGTCCTTCCGCCCATGTCGGGCAGTCAAACCAGAAGAGCGTTCCGCATGACGCGGAATACACCCATAATGAAAAATCGCCCTATTAGCCAACGACGGCTCCCCACCATCCTCCGGTGGAACAATCCACGCCGGAGCAGCGGCAATAGGACTCATAGCATCACTAGAAACAGGCTTGCCGCACGCGAAACACGTACCATCACAGCCAGCCCACACATCAGCCTCCGAAAACTGGTCAACGACCATTCCAGAAGGCTTCTCACGTTTCGGACGCTCCGAACTGATGATCGGATTAGGCGAATCATCAACTGAATACCTGGACTGCTCACTATTACGCTTGAACCGTTTACGACAAGCATCACTGCAAAACTTCTTCGACATCGAACGAAGCTCGAACACGCGTCCACACGTGATGCACACGCGAGCACGAACAGGCTTCACAGGCGAACCCGTATAACGCCACCGGTCATAATGAGTACGACACATGCCACGGGAGATGGCCTTCTCGTCACACCCAGCAATCACACATGTCTGAACGCCGGACGAGAATACCATTCTTCCTCCTTGCGCCGTTCAGCATTCCTACGACGCGCCTCAGCAGACTCGTTCTCCGTCTTCCTCTGATGATGCCAATGACACAAAGCCCACAGGTTATCCAACGAATCATCATCACGGACACCATCACGACGCTTATGGTCAACCTCATTCGCAGGAGCGCCACACAGGTGAACATCACCCCACATGTCACGAACAGGCCACTGGCAGCAATGCCCATCACGCTCCAACACAACCAAGCGCGTCCTCTCCCAATCAGGATTGAACCGCTTCTTACGATGGGAACTAGACCACACCACAATGCCTCCACAAAAACAGGGTTGGCCGGTGCTGAGCAGGAAAACACGCCAAAGGGGAAACATCCCAGCAGGAAAAGTTCTCAGATCAACCAACCCAAGTGCTCCGGGAGGGATTCGAACCCTCACACCCTACAGGTAGCGCATTTTGAGTGCGCCGCGTCTACCATTCCGCCACCAAAGCAAAAGAACAAGCGTCCCACACTCCACCCACAACAGGAGCATGGGACGCTCGTTCAACCCCCAGAGAGCCATAAGGAACCAATGGCATCATCACAATGGCTTTTTACCGCCAGCCACGGCGCGCGGATGCTGAGGGAGTCGAACCCCCGAACCGTTCCCGGTCGCCACCTTAGCAAGGTGGTGCAATAAGCCACTCTGCCAAGCATCCAAAATGCAAGAGCCGCCGCAGCGACTCAGGAGACTGTTCCCGCAGACTAGGCGGGTCAGCTAAAACTAGAGCCGCCACAAGACGACTCCGAAGACCTTTCCCACAGCCTGTGGGTAGGCTGAGCACAGCATGTTGGACTCGAACCAACATCGACGGTTTTGGAGACCGTAATGCTACCGGTTGCACCAATGCCATATACCCGACTTAGTTAACGTCCAAGTCGGAAAGACGTTCGGCATGGTGGAATGGGCTTTACCACCAACGGCAAGGAACGTGAAACATCTATGCACCCGTTTGGCCGTGCCTCCCCTTCGGTCATCAACCACCTGATTAAGGCAGGGAGCCTCTTATCCCCCACATGTTCCAGCGGAGATATTCGAGCAATGCCATCGATCTCATAGGCAGCTACCCCATGAAACCTAGAGCAAACCCCGGGAATCGAACCCGGCAACCAAAAGGCTGTGCCAACAGGATTGCAGACCAGCCCAAAATAATAGGTACGAGTCCATATAGGCCACGTCCGGGATAGACTGGTCGGATTCCACTGCTGACTGCATCACACCTAGGATACTCACGCTACGCGCAATGAGTGATAGCAGCCAGATATCGATGCGGCCCCGAGCTGCGCTCTACCACCATCAACATCAATCCAAGGAACATTATACACAATATGTAGGGTGCAGCAACGGTTGCAGCAACTAAATATGCCACGCCAGCTCGCCCCACCACTCGCCAGCACCGCAAAAAACCGCACCATTCCAACCCGTTGCGCCATGTCCGAGTTTTTTCAAATACCCTCGAAAATCGCATTCAGCTTTTAAACCAGAGACGCAGCGGCCTTGCTTTTTGTGTCCGGGGGAGGCTCCCCCACGGGGGTGTTTGTTGCATGGTGCAACGTTGGAACGTTTGTGCGATTGTGTTTTGGCGTGTCGTGTGGTATCGCGCGGGCACGTTCCTCTTATGCGATCATGTCCGTGCCCGTCGTGGCCGTCGTGGCCATGGCGTGGCTGTGGTCGTGCCGTGGCGTGGCCGTCGTGCCCTGGATGTCGTGGCGTCCCTGGACATGGCCGTCGTGACGTGGCCGTGACGTCCCTGGGTGTGGCCGTGGCTGTGGTGTCCGCTGTCTTTGTGTCGCCGTCGTGTGGTTGCGACACGCCGACGAATACTAGTGTTTGCAATGGTTTTGGTGGTGTCTGTGTTGTCTTGGTTTGCTATCTGACTGGATAGCGTGTATAGTGAGAGCCATCAAGCAAACGACAACGAAAGGAACAGAGATGAACGAGAGGCCACCACCACGGAGACCACCACCGCAAGGCCGGTGACACGAAGCCCCCTAACAGGCGCGGCATGGATGATTGAAAACTGAAGAGTGGACGCGACGAAGACGCGACGGACTGCGACTAGGCATGATGCACCCTCACAGCATGCAAGGCTGAACCGTCGTCGAGTCGCCAACGTGGCGCGGTGTCCGGCATGGAATTGCCCCGCGCTGTATGAGTGGTCTACGATGGCCTTAATCCAAGTTAGGAGTAAGGGCCATGAGTTTGAAAGAATTAAGGATGAAGCGCGGTCTAACGCAACGTGAGTTAGCGCAACGTAGTGGCGTGCATCATGTCGAGATTGCGCAGATTGAGACAGGTAAACGCAATGTTCGGGCGGTGTCGCTTGATACTGCACTGCGATTGTGCGATGCTCTCAAGATCGCTAATCCGCGCAAATTGCTTGATTCTGATTCTAAGTCTTCGGCGGATTGATTTGTAATCCGCCAGGGCTAGCGTAGTCTTTATGGCACGTCTAGCCCACGAATGAGTAGAGCCGGATAGCTGCAACTATCCGGCTCAATTGCTCAGTAATCATTAACCAACTAACTAACTAAGCCCTCTTATTCTAGCAAGGGGGCTGGAATGGAGTGTCAAAATGTATACCGTTGATGAGACCTACAAGAATATCGAAGCCGAGTTCAAGCCCCGCAGCAAGTGGGACCAGGGCGTGAAGGATACCGCGCTGGCATTGCTTGATTCGCTCGACATGCCCGAAACGGTTCTTCCCGACCACTTCGGATCGCGTCGCGCGCTGTTGCTGAACGGCGCGGACAATTGGCGGGAATACAGTTACGGCGGGTGCGCTCTCGTGTGCAACGTGGATATCGCCGCCCGGTTCTTCACCCAGTCCGAAATGCGCCGGTACATGGCTGATGGTCATGATGCAAGCATGGCGTTCCGTGGCGAGCCTCTGCTTGACTTGCAAGCGCGTGCCCTCAGCCAGGCGGAGCGTGTTATCAGCCGGTACGCGCGGGAACACTGAGGGGCAAGTCATGTGTGAGAAGTGCCCCATCGATCAACGTTACCCGTACTACGGTTTTCCTGTGACGCCAGATTCCCGCAAGCTGCGGGATGAGGCCGAGCGTTACCGTGAGATCGCTATCCGCTGTTTCGTTGCCGAAAGCGATTGTGCCGACGTGAAGCGGGCGGATGCGCTGTGGCGTGAGATGTGCCGTGCCGGTGATGAGGCGCGGTTTCTGTGCAGCAATGCGCGTCGTTTGGAGATGGAAGAAGCCCTACAGTGTCGGGCTATTGAATATCCCAATTGTCCTAATCGCAAGCGTATGCGCTGACTTATTCCAGGCTTTCGGGCGTGAGCCTATCAAATCACGCCCATATAGCCCGCGTTCGGGCATTACATTCCAACACAATCGAGGTGCTTTAAAAATGTCTTTTGTTACAGTTGATTTTCCTGATATTCGTGAATCTGATTCCGCAGAGTATGCGTATCTCGCCAACGTGTACAACACTACGTATTCACACAATCAAAACGCTTGGCGTTCGCCTGATGAAAACAGGCTTGACGGAACCACGTATGCCGCGTGGTGGTTGATGGATGAATACTATACGCGCGGTGAACATGCCATGATTGGTGAGTGCCGCCGCCTATTAACGAAACGTTGCCGTGCGGAACTGCACAGCGAACACAATAGAGAGTTTTGCACCGGATTCTACACGGTTGTTGATTCCGTTCTTTCCAAGTGAGGTGTTCGCAATGCGTAAGAAGATTACTCTGCTTGTTGCCGTGCTTGTTGGCCTGTTGGCTTTCGGCGTGGCTTGTTCTCCAGCGCTTTCCGATCAGCCGGTTGCCGATCCGCATGGCACGCCTGAGCAGCAGTGGACGTGGTGGCGCGAAACCTATGCCACGAAGGATTACGGCCAAGCCGACCTAGCGAGCTACCGCGAGTTGTCCAATATCCCGCAGTGCGGCATGGAGGACGGTAGCACTTCGGACGGTTACGAGCGTATTTGCGAGTGGCGTGGAAGCGTTGACGGCAATCAATCCGGCACGTCATACGTTTTGGTTGACGGTAGCAAGGTTTTGGAATGGTGAAACCGCTCAGGGCCGTGCGGTGAACGGCCCATCAAATAATCAAGTTTTCATACAAGGGAGTTTCAAAATGTCGAACAACAAAGTTAACGGCCTGTGGGCAGTCAATTCGTCCAGTGTCTTCATGTTCTTTGATTCCGTCAATAGCCCGAGCGTGTGGCGTTTCGAGATGAAGGATGGCGTTGAATCATGGCGGATGATTCCGGGCGTGAAGAATGCTCAGGCGGTGCGTGGTGTGGCCGCCGCGTATCGTGCCGATGGTGGCACGTGGCTTGACCCTAACGGCTCCGATTATGCTCAGGCGGTGAGTGAGATTGGTGACGTGCCGTTGATCGTGGAACGTGGCGATTGCATGGTTTCCCCTGATTGTGGGGATTATACGGCGCATGGCGTGAGCCTGTCGGACGCCGACCGTGAGCATGGTTGGGAATTGTCCTACGAGGATGGCGGCATGGTTGTGTCACGTGACATTTCATTCCTCACCCCGGCCGAGCGTGACCATCCTGAGATGTGCGAGACTTACGATGATTTGCCGGTTGTCGCCCCTGAACCGCAGGCGGTTGAGCCTGAGCCGGATACGGTTGAGATTCCTGAAGTGCCGCCGATTCCGTCCAAGGATACGCCGAAGGTGATTGCGCAGCATGGCGTCAAGGCGCGCGTGGTCACGATTCCAGGTGGCAAGTCTGTCAAGGAGTTGGCGGACGTGTTCGGCGGATATGCGCATAAGCCGCGTGGCTTCCGCGATTCCAAGGGCCGTCGCGTCGCATATGTCGCGTTCGACGGTAAGAGTGGCGTGGTTGCGTACCGTGACTACTACCAGCGTGGCAGTGACCAAACGTTGGAAGAGTCCGTGGCCGCGTACCTCTCTCAGCATGAGATTGTCGAGGTGGCATGAAATGTCACGTGTCGTCATCACAGCACAGCAGGTCAAGGCCGCTTTGGATGCTACCGGCTATTCGTCCATCGAGTCGAACATTCAAGCCGTATTCCAGGAGATTGGCAAGCGTCCAGCATTGTTGACCGCGTATCTCAGCACGGTTATCAACGCGGCTGCCGACAATCTGCCTGATCCGCGTCATATGGATTGCCTGTTCTAACAAAATTTTGGCCGGACGGTACTAGGAATATCGTCCGGCCATTGCAAACAGTAATTAACTCAACCAAACCATTTGCAAGGAGATTCTACCATGTCCCGTCATTATTACGCTGTTTATTGGCCTTACGGTGTCAACACTTTCAATTTCGACCATGAGCCGATTGGTACTGTTATCCCATTCGATACGACTAAAGCGCGTGACGCTTACGTTACTGCTGACCGGTTCGACGGTAATTTTCATAGGAGCGTGCCGGATTATCGATTGCTGCGCAAGATGATGCTTGGTGCGCTGAGAGAGTTCCGTTCGTTGGATTCCAAGGGTTATGAAGGTTGGCGTGTGGATGGCGTCTTCTATGAGTCTCTTGGTGATGCGTACAAGGCGATGTTCGATGCTGATGCGCAGTTGCGGTATGAACTGTTCGGTGACGTTGATTCGAGGGAGGCGTGAGTGTCATGGAAACGTTGAAATTGTGGGCTGATTTTCACGTTGGTCAGCAAATGTACGCATATGACCATTTTGATGTGGTCGAGCGTAAGCGTTATTGGCGTCCCGTGTCGAAAACGTATCTTGTGTACGCGTGGCTGCGTGACTTGATTCGTGGAATGCGTGATGCGCGATCGGGTGGATTCCAGGGTTGGTTGTACTGCGTTGTCAAGGATGGCGGGTTCACCACTCAGGAGTTCATGGGGTTCAATGACGAAATCGAGGTGTTGTGATGATTGACGTGAATATGCTGCCACGTGAGCTTACCGGCTATGTCGGTCATGTCTGCGGCCTGTGGTTCGGCAGTTATTTTATTGATTTTGAGCCTGTGTTCGTCCATTCCACGGCGGGCATCATCGGTGAACTGTACGAATACCTGGTGGATACGGTTCAGGACAATTCGATGAATGGCGGCTTGGATTATGAGGATGCGGAAGAGTACGCAAAGTTGGCGGCTACCGTTCCGTGGTCTATGGAAGAGATCAACAGTGTGGCGGAACAGTCTTTCCACTACGTGTCTGACCGAACGTTGCAGGTGGCTTACGCCTTGTGTGTCCTCACTTTTGATGCGATGTTCCCGCAGAAAATCGAGGTTGTCAAACCGGACGTGCGGGAGACGTTGCTTAGCGTGGCGTTCCCGCATGATTGGCAGCGCCGCATGGCGGAGACTGACCATGATCGCGTGAGCGCGTATCGCATGGGCCTGGAATGCGTGACGAAAGCGTATGACAAGGTTTTCGACAGCGTGGATGTGCAGCGTGTCTTTTAGACACGTCCAATAATCCACACAAGTTTTTGGCAAAGAAAGGACAAACAAAATGAACATCATGGAAATCAACATGGCCACCGCCCAAGACTACATCAACGACTATCTCACCAACTCCTCCATGAACCCGTCCGATTGGGACGTCTATTGGGCGGCATCCGACATGATCGACTTCATGACCGCCAACAACATCGAAGATTACGACGACGTGCCGGCCGACACGTTCACCGAAATCCTCGAAAACAACGCGAACTGACCGAGGCTGACATGACGCGCAGAAAAAACAAGCGCCTCCGCCTAACCCCATCGCACCTGCCGCTCATCCGAGACAAATTCGTCACCGTCTGGCGGGAACGGGCGATGAGGCAGTACGAAGCCAAGCCGCAATACCGGCGCATCTTGGATGGAATGTGGAGCGAAATCGATCAGATGTCCGTCGCGCAATTGTGGTGGGTCAGCCGCGACATGGCCAAGCTTGCCGCCGACACCGCCGCGCAGGGCGACTTCCCGCGGATGCAGGCCCCGGCCGCAAGCGGAGTGATGTTCATTGAGGGTGGGGTTCCGGTAGACACGTCGTCGATTGGCATCACCAGCAATGTCGCGGGATTCTTCTGGGATCGGATTGGCGATGGCGAGACCTCCGTCATGGCATTTACCGATGATCCTGAATCGCTGCGGAAGAGTGGTGCGGACTCCATCGGTCTGCCTATCGATTGGCTTGACTTGACGGCAGCTAGGGCAAAATCCATCCACGATGCGGATGCCGTGTTTCAAAAAGCATGGATTGACTATCTGCAAGCCGTCTGGGCGTTGAGCGGCGAGCCGCGGATCTGCGACACCAAGCCCGCCGAACCCAGCATGAGATACCCGTTGCCGTCGCGCTTCGAGCCGGAGATCCGCAAGGTCAAGATGCTGGTGTTGCGTGAGAATCTGCATCGTCCGGGCGAGAGCTCGTATGATGATGAGCGGGTGCGTCGCGAGTATTCGCATCGTTTCATCGTGCGTGGTTTCTGGCGTGATCAGGCGTATGGTCCGAATCATTCGCTGCGCCGCCGCCAGTGGATACCGCCGTTTGTCAAGGGTCCTGCCGACAAGCCGCTGATATGCAAGGAGACGGTGCGCATATGGAGACGTTGACCGACATGATCGCTGGCTTTCTCGTCGGGGTGTCTCCGAGCACGAGGGCGCAGTATCGGAGCGTCGTATCGCGATGGCTGCGCTGGTGTGCGGATAATGGCATCGACATGCTGCGGGCGAAGCGCACCCATATCGAGGCGTTCGCCGCCTATGACGGCGGCATGCGGCCAGCGGCGAAAAACACGGTGTACAGGAATCTGAGCGTCGTTTGCTGCCTCTACCGCTATCTCTGCGAGGAGGGGTATATCGACTCCAATCCGGGCGAGCATGTGCGTAGGCCGAAAATGTACGGTCATTCGGATGGCACGTACCTCACCCGCGAGCAGGCTAGGCTTTTTCTGGCCGAAGCCCGCGGTATGGGTGCGCGGACGGATGCCCTGTGCAGTCTGCTGCTGTTGACCGGCGCGAGGGTCGGTGAGGCGCTTGGGCTGGATGTCGAAGACTGCCATCTGGATGACGGGCGTCCGTGGGTGCGGTTCGACCGCAAGGGCGACTGGTCTCAGCGTGTGGCCATTCCCTCCGAGGCGTCCGAGGCTCTCGCACGACTCGTTGGCGAACGTAGGCGTGGTGCGGTGTTCCGTGAGGATTCCGGCGTGCGTCTGCGGCAGCAGACCGCCGTTGGCATCGTATCGTCCGTGGCATTGCGTGTTGGCGTGCCGGATATTTCGCCGCATTCATTGCGGCGAACGTTCTGCACGCTCTCCCGTGACGCTGGCGTGCCGGACAGGGACATCATGGCCGCAGCGGGGTGGAACAGTCCGCAGATGCTCGACTATTACGACATGTCCCGTCGCGGGCTGAATGGCAAAGCTGGCGACGGATTGCAGGATTATCTAGGCGAGGAGGATTGATTTGAAATCCAAGGGTGCTATTTACTGAAAAATAGTGGGGGCGGTTTTTGAATCCGCCCCCATTCATGTGCCATTGTAGATCACTCAGTTACGCTTAACGCGGTTTGCAGCCAATTGTCCACCAATTCGGCTTCGTTGACTGGCTCGAAATGCCATGCGTCTAATCCGACGTTGATCTCATTATGATGTCCGCCGAACTCAAGCGGGTCATGCGCGTGCGTGTGTCCGTGCAGGAGCAGCGTGTTGTTCATGCGTGGTAGCGCGTATTCGGCTAATTCCGGCGCGTTCCAATTGGTTGAGACTGCGCCTAGGGGGTTGCTTTGCGTGAAGTCTTCACGCCATTGGTAGTGGCTTAAAAATACCGTGTGTGGATTGTTGCCCCACCCGTCTCTGATTTCAGTGATGCCGACTCTTCCGACTTCCCCGAACACGCTTGCCAACTTTTCCAGCGTACGGCTGGAACTGTGCAGTTCGTGGTTGCCAAGAATCAGATGCCTGTTCTTGCGCGGCACATGCAAGTTTTGGATGCGCATTATCGCTTGGTCTACGCTCCACGTACCACCGGAACTGATGTCTCCGAGGATGTAGAGTTCGTCTTCCTCGCCAACATACGTGTTGATGCTTCTGATGATGTCGGCATCATGTCTCCGCCAGTCAACACAGTTCTTGAGCGGCTTATGCTCATGTTCGGCCTGTTGTTTAATCGATGCATCCTTAGCATATCCGGGTAGCGCGTATCCACGCAGCGCGGCCACGAACGGATGCGCGAAATGCAAGTCACTGGTAAACCACTTCATCTGTTTTCCTTCAACATGTTCCCGTAGATGCGCATACCGGCTTTCATGGCAAGTTCCGGCGTACTGTAGCAGCAGCACTCCATACATGGGCCTGATAGCGGGTGAATCGTCGGGTTATCAACGTCGAGGTCCACGCGGCATTCCTTGTAGATCACGGGAATGTATACGCCTTCATCCTCGATAATCATGATCGCACTGTACTTGGGTGTGTCCTCGTCAATATGCCCAAAAGGCTCGAAATTCGAGAGATCTGGGGACGGCTTGCCGTCACCTGTAAAGACGAAACTCTTCGTGACTGAAGTGTCATCCACGGTTCTCCACCGCCTTCCCGTGCTGCTTGTCCCACTCGTCCAATGCTTCGAGCACTCTTGGTAGTCCGAAATAATCGTAGGTTTCGCTACCCTCCCGCCCGTTGCGCGTCACATACCCGATTGTCAGCATTTCGGGTTCGTCGCCGCATGTCTCACAGGCTGCTGGGCAGTACTCGCTGTAGTTGTAGCTGGTCACTCGTACCGGCTCGTCCTCGCTTCCGTCGAACAGTTCCGGCGATTCCACGGCGATCACGCGCATAAGCAGTTCGTTCGTTGATTTACTGGTGGTGTTTTCCGTCATACTCCCCTACTTTTCGTTGACTTCGATTACCAGTTCTGTGTCACCACGCACGGTCGCCTTGATATCGTCGTTAAGCTGATTCGACAGGTGCATGATGATGTCAGTGACAGTTTCGTAATTCAGTTTCGGGGCAATGGTGATGTTCCCATAGCCGTCGGGCACGGCTTCGATATCGTTGCTGTACACTGGCATGGAGTATTGCGACGCTCTTAACTCCTTGAGTTTTCCTGACATGACGGTTTTGCAATTGTCTAGAATGATGATTTTCTCGCCTAAGTGCGTGGCGTTCAACTGTTCAGCCTTGATGATGGCCTTTTTACTCATTCCGAATAGCCTCCGATGAATTTTTGGCAGTTGGAGTCCAACTCGAACTCTTCGATATACACGCCCTTGTCGCCGTGATGCTCTTTGTGTTTGAGCGCGAACTTTCTACGTTTGAGATTGCGCACACGTTTGACCGCCTGCTCTCGCGTGGCGTAAACGCCCATGACACTGACGAAACTTCCATAGCATGGAATGTCCCCAAAGTTATCGATATCAGCGGTGACGATGTAGATTCTCATGACTTATCCTGCTTCCCTTTGATATGGCGGCTACTTGATGCCGCTGCTGCCGAATCCTTTCTCGCCACGTTCAGTAGAATCCAGTTCGTTGACTGGCTCGAATTGCATGTGCGCGTATGGTAGGAACACGATTTGCGCTATCCGGTCTCCCTCATGGATTTCAAACGCCTGTTCACCCATGTTTCTGAGGATTACGCCGACTTCGCCACAATAGTTCGCGTCGATTACGCCGGGCGCGTTCATCACGGTGATATTATGCTTCAACGCCAATCCTGAACGTGGGCAGACCAGTCCGACATATCCGGCTGGAATAGCCAGTCTCACGCCCGTATGCACGAGCGTCTGACTGCCCGCGCAGATGATCGTATCCTCGTTGGAACGTAGGTCTGCTCCACCATCGTTCGCGTGAGCGTAGCCAATATTGTTTGTCTTACCGCTGATCTGCAATTTAGTCTCCGAACTTTTCAAGAATGAGCACGCCGATGACACCGATTAGCCAGGCGATTATGAGAATGATTACGATACCCGCCAATGCGAGTAGTGGTATCCAGATTGGTGCCAATACCCATATCCATGAGTAGGGGAATTGGCCACTGATTTTCAACAGTGCCAACATGCCTGATAGCAGTAGGAGGATTGGCGTGCAGTCGATGTTGACTCGCATTATTAGTCCTCCGTGTAGAAAGTGAGCGTGTGGAGCTTTTTCTTCGCATCCAATTGCTCTCCGAACATGCCGTACTGTTTGACTGGTTCGATCACGTCGCGCATGTGATGCGCGTGATAGGTGAGGGTCTTGCCATTGTCGGTGATGGTGATGGTGGTCAACGCGTGACCTCTTCCACGGTGGCGAGGTTACTTGCCATAATGGTTTTGCTGACGCCGTTGCGAAGGTTCTTGAACGTGAATGAAAATGGTTTCATGCAGTTCTCATCTTCGAAGTCGATGATGCATTCCATGTCATCCCAACAGTTAATCCATGGAGAGCCGACCAGTCTGGGGTCGGTATGAGTGTAGACGATGACGCCTTTCTCACGGTCGGTGTGCGAGTATGCGAATCCAAGTTCATTGAGCCTGACGGCGTATGGCGGATTCGATAGGTCGATTTTCACTTTGCATCCTTTCCGACGAGTCCCCAAATATCGTCCACTGGATTGGTTTGCTGCATCAGCATGTACACGTCCGCGATACGGTAGATGGGATGCCGCCCTTCCTTGCGTACCGGGGTGAGCTTGCCCCTGTGCGCCCATGATTTCAACGTGTTCGCGGATACGAGGTATCCAGCCTGTTGGAGTTTGCTTCTAATGTCCGAAGCAGTCCCCGTGTAAGTGCTGTGTTTGATCTTGTCTTGCATGAGTGTCCTTAAAAAGTTGATGTTCCAAACGTTCCTGCATCCACGGCATTTGACTTGCTTTGCCGTCTCGTCAGCCGATAGTGGCATGTTGCAGTCGGTGTTGGGGCAATTGCCCAAGCTGACCGTATGGCCTTGATTCAACAGGCGCTGGCATTTGTCGCGGGCGATGCGGATTTCAAGCGCGTACACGGGTGTTGCCGTTGAGCATAGACACGCGGGTTCGCCTTGCTTGGTTTTCTTCACGGCTATCCGCTGCGCCAACACGTTCAACGGATCGTGATTCAGGTATTCGACGCCTAAGCATTTAGCGAACGCGGATAGTGTGCCCCACACGCTATCATCCCGTTCGTCTCCCTCATACAGCAGGTCGAACACTTGCTCCCTCAACGGTGGATTATCAGAGTATCCTCCCCCGCCACCATCAGCGTCATGATTCTTGTTGATGCGGTTCATCTTGTCGGTTTCCAAAAATCCGATGTTCTTCGTGAACCATTCCAAGTCGGCTAGGAGCCGCTGTTCACATTCGGGGCAGAGTTGCCTGGTATCGTCTCGTTCACGCCCGCAACGCAACAGTTTGCAGTCAGCCAATCGCACGCCTTCCAAAATCATGGTATGTTGATTCCGCACCGGTGCCCGAAGGCGTGCGATTAATGCCGGAACATGTCTAGTATACCGGTTGCACCCAACCTTGCAACCGGTATTGGATTAACGTCTCAAACAGTCTCCCGCTTCCGTTTTCTCTTCTCGGGATGAAGCAGGTAGTAGTTGCGTTCGTAGGCCGCCTGTTCCTCACGGCTGAAATGGTGGAATGCCGGACGATGCGCAAGCTTGTATTGGCGGTTGCATTCCAAGACTTGCTCACGGTGTGTCATCCGCCACTGTCGCGTGTGCTCACGTTTCCGTGCGAGCTGTTCCGCAGTAAGCTTGACCGGCTTTTTCGACGCTTTCGCCTTCTTCTTTCCGACTGGCGGCTTCTCAGACGGCTTGCGCCTACCACGACGAAGAACCGCTATGTCAACCGCGAACATTTTCATGATCTCGTCGGCGGTAGGTTCTTCGATCATCAATCCACCGACTTCCACAAAACAATCAAAACAGCCTTCATTCCGTCACCGCCTTACGTGCCACTTCGAGTACTTCTTTCGCCCGCTCGATGTAGTCTTCCTGATAGCCGCAGATTTGCCCCGCGTAATCCCATGCGTCGTCCTCGTCTTTCGCCGCACAGTCGCTTTCGATGCCATCCCACTTCTTGCAGCTTCGCCATAGCAAGCGTTTTGCCACGGCCTCCACCTCAACGTCAGACGGTGGCGCTTCGCGGCCTCGAATATAGGCTTCCTGCAAATCGTCAGTATTGGCAGCGAAAACCTTCTTGCAGCCCGAACCGTCATTCCAGTACTCGGTCGGGTACACCTTTTCGGCTTCATCCTCTGCGATGCTCAATTCGTCCTCTTTCCGTTCGCTTCGATCATGGCCCACAGGATTTCACTTGCCGGACGCCGCCGGTACGACATGTCGTTGTAGGACTGCACATAGTCGAGAATCAGTTTCGAGCCGGTCGAATCCGGTGTCAGGATCGCGTTAACGCGCTCCGGCACCATCTTCTGCCATACGATCTCGTCGCACAGTTCCTTCGTGCAGACCAGATAGTTCTGATCGCCGTAGAACGTCAGTCCGTTGCCGCTAGTGAAGTCAGCCATGCATGACTTGACCTCGTAGAACTCGAAGCAGCCTTTCTCGACGCTTGCGGGCACCGGCTCACCGTTGATGTTCCAGGGCTTGAAGCCCACGTAGTCCACGCGCCTTTCGTCGGGCGTGTTACGGTCGAAATTGACCTCGCTCGCCCAAAAAGCGGTCTGATTCCTCAACCTCTTCTCCACCAGCTTGGACAGCATGGCGGTGGTCTCAGCCCTGCTCATTTCTTCCTCCTGAAGTACTTGTATTCATCGTGGTGATGGAACAGGAACAGGTGAAGTCTCCACGCCTTGACTGCCAACAGGCCCTTGAGCGTGATCGCATACCCGCCATGGACACGCTTCATGAGCTTCCTATCGGCCAATGATTCAAGCATTCGGGGAACCTCTTGGTTCCCCCCTTGCTGGCTCCAGATGCGGCTCATTCCCTCAGCGATATACAGGCAACACATGTCCTTGTCGTATTGACTAATCATCATTAGCCTCCCTCTCAAGGATGTAGACGTTCGTCGCTGTGACGGCGTTATCACGCAATTCCGTTGGCGGCATGGTATCCACCCGCAGAATCTGCCAACCCTCGTTCAGCAACTCTTCAAACGCACCCATATTCATCAAGGTGCGCTTACCGCCGTAATCACTCCAAAACAGTGGGCAAACCTTGTATTGAGCGCTCATTTCGTATCCTTCCCCTTGTATTCGTCCACGACTTGTTTCCATTGACTGCTTGCGTATGCTGGGTCGTCATACCAGCTCGTAGAGATGTGTTTTCGCGGGCATCGGAGCCGATATATCGACTTGATGTAATTCCCTTCCTGTGTACAGCCCTTAACGATTTTGGGTAGTCTGCCGCACATTGGACACCCGTATTCGTTGTGTTTGCGTTTGAACCACATGACTATTCCTCCGCGTCCTCGCTTTGGTTAGGCACCTCGGAAGGCATCGAGCCGGAATAGCCGAGCATGGACCGGCAGTGGTCGATGATATGGTCAAGCAGTCGAGCTTGCATTATGACGCCATACACGAAAGCCTCACTGCCATCAAGCAGGTCGTTGGAATATTTGATTATCGGATTGTCAGACCGGATGACCGACTTCAAATCGGCATAGGCTTCTTCCGCATCCTCTCCCGGCGCTGGTTCAATGTCGGCAAGGATTTTCCTCCGCTGGTTCTCGCACCAGTCGATGATCTCGTTCAACGTCTTGTCTTTTTCACTCACGTTCGTAGCCATTTGTTATTCCTTTACTGTTCTTATCGTTCCTGTGGTTATCGTCATGGTCGAAGATGCATACGAATACGCCTAATAGCATGAGCACGCAGAGTATCGCTATCACACCCAATGTGATGACGATGAACACGCTTGAAATATTCCAGCAAACATCAGCCAGACTCATGATTTCCTCTCCTTGCGGAATTGTCTGATAGCATTTTCCGCGTCGTAATAGCGGGCGACAATGCGTACCCACGAGTCGAACGCAGCTTCGGCAATCTGACACACCTCGCCTTGAAGGCACCTAAGGTCGCACTCATACCGGTAGACAGTATGACGTGGATTGTGATACGTGCATTTGCCGGTGACAATTGTCGGCGCGTGACCGCAGTATGGGCATCTGAGGTAACTTTTCGGCTCCTCCTGCTTTTTCTTCTTCCGTCCGAACATCACTCACCCTTCAACGGATATGGCGCAGTGGTTGGTGTAAGCGGGAACGCATGCGGATACAGGCAGTCAAGAACCGTCCTCCACTTCGCGTATTCGCGGATGCGCTTATCAAGGTCAGTTATTGGTTGCTCCTTACTGTAGGAAGTCTGCTTTTGTGGATTCCATTAGTCCGATAAGCTCGTAGACACTCGCGTGCTCGCTTGAAACGTTCGAGGAATAAGACACTCGTGAATCCCCGATTATCGGCGTGGTGTCCACGCACAATATCCAAGGGGTGAAGTCTCCGATGATTTCTCCGATGGCCTTGCGTAGCTTGTCTCGCTGCTCGTCGGTCAGCTCATGGTCAGAATCGTCAACATCATTCATGGCTCCCCCACATTCCTTCTTCGTTGGTCGCATAGTTCTTGCATTGGAATATCCGCGCCAATTTCTGAGCATCCCCGAGAGCCTTCCACAACGCATCTCCCCTTGATACTCTCTTGCTTATCGGATAGTCGCGTGTGGCACGGAAAAGCCAAGTGTTCTCGATCACATCCCAACCCCATAAGACCAGTTCATATCCATTGAATGTCTCATCCGGCATGGTGTAGATATGACGGATGCTGACCGCGTATTGGTTATTCATCGCTTCACCTCGTTGAGTATAAGTATCGAATCGTATGCTCTGCATAGTTGGTTCTCACCACCGTTGAGACTGATGATGACCGGCTGGAACACTCCCCCGAAAAACAGTTGCACCATGCTGCCGCTGCCGTTACTGAACTTCGTGGTCATCGATTGGAGGAAACCGTCGATAGTGGTTCCCTCAACGGTGGTGGCTATCGCACGCTTGCCAGCGAGGAATGACGATGGCAGGTGCTGCCAGTCGGTGATATGGTCATGCACATTCATGGTCGAACACCCCGTTTTCCAATCGTGCAAGCAGGTCTTTGCCGAAGTTGATTCCCGTCCCGCAGACGGCATTCTCAATGTCTTTCGTCCGCTGGTCGGAAGATGGTTTGTTTCGCACTGTCTCACATTCATGAATGAGCGTATGTAAAAAGTCGGCAAGGTTAGCCAACCGGCGTTCAGCACGAGACACATCTTCAAAATCGACGTAAACCAGTGGGAACGAGTCAGCGTCGAACGTGCGTTTGACCACACTCCAATCCATCGTGTCCAAATCACCGTCCGCGAACAGTTGCGCATCACACTTGACATTGTGGATATGCCAAGCGTCACCGTCGAAGCTCAACAGGTCTTCACCATCCCGAGTCACATACCAGCCCGGTTCGGTCGGCATGTCAGAGTCGGACTTATGGTGAGGTTCCAGATCGTACATGGCTTTCACCTGCGCGTAGATGTCATCCAATTCCCTCCCGTCGAACTCCACAGTCAGACAAGTACCAGCCTTGTCAGTGAACAGGTAAGGCATTGTTTTGAAATCAATGCTTCTCAACATTTCACTCTCCTTCTTCCTCGAATGATGCTTGTAGTGCGTCCGCGAACACCTGCAATGCGTGTTCCACCCTCTTATCGAAATCGTCCGGCACCCGCGCACTGACAACCCCAGACATGTGGTTGCCGATGTCATCGCCACCATCCACATAGATAGGCACTTTCACACGCGCCGTCGCTTGCGTCATACCGCACGCCACGACATCGAATTTGATAGTGGTTGCGCCTACCCGCACTTTGTCACTCATAGATGGCTCCTTGTCTGTAGTCGCTTTCCAGTAACCAGTCAGGCAAATCCTCACGGCTTATCCTGAAATCCTCGTATTTGTCCGAAATCCGGTCGTTGACGATGTAATGGTTGTAATCACCTTGAGTGATGTACCACCACTCCTTCTTATGGCCTTCGCGCAGATAGTCTTCGCAAGTGTGGTCGATGCTGTAATCCGGCTTGACCATCTGACGGAAACTCAACTCGTCCACAGACGGGTTGTCCTTCACAGCTTTAACTATCGCGTCGAGCTTGTCCTTGGTGAAATCAGGTGTGACCACGAAAACGACTCGTATCATCTCCCCGTCGATGGAGTCGAGATTGCGAATCATGTTGACGTTCCGCAGATGGTAGACGATTCTCGAAAACTCGACTGCGGGCGCCAGGTTGTACATTCGCTTAACCATGCTTGGCATACTGGTGTGCATTTCGGTTTCGATGTCGTACTCGTACAAGCTCCGGGTGATCGACGCATACCAGTAGGCACGGCGAATATCAAGCCCCCATAATGGGTCTCCACCACCGCTGAAGCTGAGGAATTTCATTTTGCCGGAGTCAGCCAAATCCATCACAGTGTCATAGGTGGCTCCCATACGGGTCTCGGCTATTTGGATTCCAGTGTTGCGCACGATGCAATACGGGCACTGCCAGTGGCATCCAAAGTTCGTAATCACACTGTAGTTACGGTTGTCGCTCATTGGTGCCTCCTTGGGTTGATTGTCTTGATAGTTCTTACCGGACTCTCATAAGCGGTACGCACGTCATACGGCCTGTGGTGGAAGTCGGCTTTGGAATGTGCCGCGCCCACAGCTTCATCCAGAGACTCGTACACGCGGCATGTGTGAACTCCCGTATCGCCTTGCGGCCAGACGATGTAGCCGGTCTTGCCTGTGAAAACACTCATTTGACCGTCTCCACCGTGCTACAGCCGATGTATTCGCCGCCATGCTTCAAACACGCCCATGTCACGTCACCGGTCTTGACGGTTTCCATCTGGAAGCCCGCGCCGGTTTTCCCGCTGGAACCGGCTGGCGATACGGTGGACGCGATGCCGATAATCGTCATGCAGATGATCGCGACGATGATTACCCGGTCCCGGTTCATCACTCACCATCCTTTGCGATGGCGTCTCCCATGGCTTCCCGATATTTCTTCGTCCGTTGAAACCGGTCTGCGAGCGTGTTCGCTGCCTTGTCGATGATCTCGTCCTTGCGTTCTTCGAGGAAGCTTTGCAAAGCTTCCCCCATCAGGCGCTCCCACATGATGTCCCGCGAATACGCGCTGGAATGCGAGAAAACACTGTCCACGGCGTTTTTGGTGAGCTTGTTGAGCACGTCACTGTAAGCGTGTTCCTCGATACGGTTCTGAATGGCCTTGTCGTCAATGCCGATGGCGAACTGCACGATATGTTCCATGATTACTTGCCTTCCTTTTCGATTTCATTGATCTTGTCGGTGAGGGCTTCGAGCACGTCCACGCGGTCTCCCCACTTGAGGTTCCGCCAGAACTGTTCGAGATCAGCCCAGTTCTCGGCCTGTAGGATGCCAAGAAGCCTGATTGCCTGAGCTTCGAGAATGTCGGCGTTCCGTTTGCAGCACGCGGCGAAGAACGGCACATTATGCGTGATTGCGTCATTGATGAACCAGAGCGCCTTCTTGAGGTCTTCGACACCGTTCTTGTGCTGCCAGCGGAAGCAATACTGCACGGCTTGGCCCCAATCGCTTGAGAGCAGTCGGCTGAGTTCGATGCACTCGAACGGGCCATCCTTGTAATGTGATGGATTGATATTGTCAGTCATTTGATTGTTCCTTTGTCGATGAATATTTGCCGTCTGCGGTGAGATACACGAGTCCATGCCAAGTCCGTACCGGCACTTCCAACTGGTCTTGAAACGATTTCACACACCATCCGTTCTCATAAGCGATAGTCGGATGCATGTGAACGAAACCATGACAGCCCGTCGTACCCGAACCGCAAAGCAGAATCAGATTCTGCACTTGATGCTTCTCCACCCTCGTGCATTGGCTACGGAGTTTCCGATGATGCCGGGAACCACCAACCGCATACAAGCTTCGGCCACAACGCACGCAACGTCTCCCATCACGATCATCAACCATGCGGCACGTCTCCTTGGATGGATTGTCACTGCTCACTGGGGTTCTCCTGGAACAATCCCTTGTTGTCTTCAACCAATTGGATGCCCTCACCTATCCATCTCATGACAGGAACCGCCATCGAATTACCGAGCGCCTTGTAGCGTGGACTATCCGGCGCGTGCTTCTTCCCCTTCCACGGAATATCCGTCCATCCGTCCGGGAAACCTTGAAGCCTTTCGCATTCCAACGGCGTCAACCTGCGAACCGTCAAACCATTCATCGAATCCTCCGTATGTAGAAACTGGTCGTTGCGTGTGCTGAGCGTGGCGGAAAGCTCTTCCTGTCCCAGAAATCCCTTACCCCCCCCCGTTCCTCCACCGCGTATCTTGAAGGTAAGGGCCATTAGTCTCTCCCATCGGCTGTCGGATAGATGAATGGGGCGTCTTTCCCTGCATGTGCCATCAGCGTCGGCGCAAGATTAAAGCACCGTGCCGCGTTCGCCTGACTGTCCGCACTGCACATCACTTCTCTCTCTCTCTCGATTTCAACCACCGCATGTCTGTCAGTGGAAGTCAATGTGAAAGCGCCGTTTTCGTCCGGGTCGGCAACACCAAGCTGATTCCCGCCGTTCATTGCTCCGCGACCGATGATGTTTCCTGCCACCTCGTAGACGGCTGGATTATGGTCAGTGCTCAATGTCGGATTGAACGCTTTCACAAGTGGAACGTTGTTTCCACCGGTTCCCATGTGGCTGGTGAGAGTGTTCGACACTTCTGGATGGTTCGACACTTTGAAACGGCCATCCTGCTGGTGGAAGTCCAGCATGACCGCCTGCTGGTTCTGTCCGCCATGCTCACGCGCCTGCAACGTCGGCATCACGCCGTCAGCCGCATACACGCGGCGAGCCTGGCTCTCGCCGGGTGTCAGGCATTCTCCAACGTGTGAATCTGCGTTTCCAATGATGTTCGCAGTTCCACCGGCAAGGGTTTCCCTCTTCTCTCGGCTCGACGCAGAATCCCAGCACAGGCTTTCGCGCTCAAAAAGAACCGGGGCGGCACGTCGCCAGTCTCTAGTGTTGACGACAAGGAACACACGCTCGCGTCGTTGGGCCACACCGAAGAACTGAGCGTCCAGCACTCGCCATGCACCCCCCCCATCAGGCCAGAGTTCGGCCACGGCTTCAAGGAGCGACTGGAAAGCCCGTCCGCGTTCAGCCGACAGTACTCCGGGCACGTTCTCCCATACGATCCATTCCGGATCAATTTCTGCGCAAGCTCGGAGATATTCGAGCATGAGCTGGCCGCGTGGATCGTCCAGAGCCTTCCTGAGTCCGGCGATGCTGAATGCCTGGCAGGGGCTTCCTCCCACAACGACATCTGCTGCATGGTGGTATTCCTTCCAATTAACTTTCGTCATGTCCCCTAAGTCTGGGACGTTCGGATAGTGGTGTTTGAGTACTGCTTTGGGGAATGGTTCGATTTCGGCGTATGCGACTGGCTCCCATCCGAGTGTTTGCCATGCGACAGTTGCTGCTTCAATGCCGCTGAACAGGCTGATGTATTTCACTAGGGTTCTTCCTTCTGGTTTAGCTCATTGGCTTTTTTGACGGCTGACGCCATGTCGGTCACGTCATCCTGCGATTGGAGGTGCAAGGCTTTCAACGTGTGTTCGCAAGCCCAAGTGTGGACGTGTGGCTTCGACGGTGGGATACCACCCATTTGCGCCCGGTTCTCACACCAGCCACGCCATAGGCGTATCCAATCCCCCACGGTGCTGATTCTGGCATAGTGGCGGACGGAGAAAGCGTTCCAAGCATCCTGTAAATCCAAGTTCGGGTAAGCGGTTCGCATCATGCTGTCCGCCGCCGTCAACTCCGTGGAGTCTTGGAACATGGCAAGTGTCATTTCTTTGGAAGAAGAATAATATTCTTCTTCTTTCTTATCGGGTACGGGTACGGGTACGGGGCATGCGTTTGCCATCGGTTTGCCATCGTCTTGCCATGCGTTTGCCATTGGTTTGCCATGGCATTTGCCATCGGTTTGCCATGCGTTTGCCATAGCATTTGCCATCGGTTTGCCATTTTTGCCATTCTCGGGCTTCTTCCAACGACGGCTCGCACCCTTCTTGCCAGCTTCACTCCGCTTCCTGCGCTTGGCATCCACTTCGTCACCGTCCGGCTGATAGTCAGCCCAATCATGGAACACGTATTCGTCCTTGTCGGCGTCATACTCCCACAAGCCCGCATCGCAGAGTTCCTGAACCGAATCATCGGAGCAACGGAACATGGGAATCATGTTCGCTGGGACACGTCCTTTTGTCAGCTGTTGCGCGGCCCACGTGCCTGAACGAAGCCATAATGCGGTGGCGTCATTGGACAGCATCGCCGTCTTCGGATTCATGCAGAACCCATCATCGACCTTGAACCACATCGCCCGTTAATCCTCTCCTCTTGTGATTCCGTTGTATGCCATCCAGATGGCCTCCTGCCGTGGCGTGGTGCAGGGCAGATCGGTGTAGTTGGTGTTCGCCCAGCCGCTTCCCACGTGTGGTTTCGCCATCGCGTCCAGGGCTTCAGCGATTTCAACCAAGTCCGGTGGCGGGTCAAGTTTCATCACAGTTCCTTTCGCAAATGATTTCCAACGTCGGCTTGTACGGGTATGTGGACTGGTCGGCGTAGTAGGCGTCCCAGTAAGCTCCGTAGTGTGGATTGTCGGCGGTGCTTTGAGACCGGAATGCTTTCCTGTCCTGTAGGAGTTGGACGATATGGCGTCCCTTGTCGGTCAGTCTGAGCGCATTGCCGGATACCAAGCCGCGCCGTCTGAGCGCTTGAATCCACAGCCACGGTTTCTGACCTGTTTGAGCTTCCGGCATTCGACCGGTACGCCATATGCTGACAAGCGCCTCATGCTGTTGGCTGCTCAAATGGATGCCGTTGACGCTGACTGCTGGAAGAATCATCGTCCACCTCCGAGCGGCAATCCACTGTTCAACATGCCCGCCAATTCACCCAACGTGAATCGAATGAACATTCGAGTGCCGGAGTCAACGCATTCCATAGACGGTTTGGCCGGTAGCAGTGTCTCGAACTTGTCCCACACGCTCAGACTCGTGTACACGGGTTGAGACGCGATCCACTCACGCTCTTCCATCACGTCAGCATCGAACATGCCATCGGCTTGTATGACGAACGGATATTCGGAATCAATGTCACCAGCCAACAGTTCGGCCTTATCGAAGCATTTCACCATCGGCACGTTCGGATTGGCGAACGTCGAAACACTGATCGGCCGCCCCTTGTAGTACAGGTTCTCAACATGGTCGAGACGCTTATCGTCCAACGCCCAAGCCAAGTAATCCCAGACACGCAGTTGGAACAGCATCTCACCGGTATTCAGGCTGGTTTCCGACATCGCTTATCATCTCCTTCGTGTTTCTGACGAGACTTTCCAACCCGCCGTGAATGTCATGCAAGGGTTCTATATGGATTTCCGTATGCGGCTCATAAGGATTGCCGCCGTATGTCAACGGCATTCCCTGCCGACGTTTGACAAGCCGTTTCGCCCGTTGTCCCCATGCCATACGGTCGGGTTCCAGCATGGCGCACAATGTGAGTTTCACTTGCTGGTCATCCACGTAGGCCAAACCGTTCAACGCGTCCTTGACGAGCTTTTCCAGATTGTCCAAATCCGGTTTCCCATGACGTCCCTTATAGAACATGAGAATCATCAGTATGTCCCCGTCCAATGGTTCGGCATGAGGGTAGAACATGTGGAATTGGTTCCGCACCAGTTCCTCAGCATCCCTCGTATGCTGGGGGGTCACAGCCCGATACCCGTAGAATCGTGGACGGCCCTTCGCGACGGGTTCGCCTGGAATGTCGAAATCATAGGTGGTCATAAGTCCCATATGCTCGCGTCTCCAATATCCTCCCAATAGTCTTCGGCTTCCGACTCGCATTCAGGACAAGTGGGGCCGTAATATTCGACCCCATGCTTGTCGCACCATGCGGGTTCGGTCATCCCAGAAAGCGGAACCATCAGAACAGTGTCGCCTCTCCAAGCTTCTCTTCAAGATCGCGCATCAGATTCACCGACGCATCCCAATAGGAAGGCTTCAATTCAATGCTCATGCCCTTGCGGCCAAGTTTGATGGCCTCGTACACGGTCGAGCCGATGCCGCCAAACGGGTCGAACACAAGCTCTCCCTTATTGCTCCACAAGCGGATGCACCGTTCGATGAAATCCAATTGCAGTGGGCAGATGTGGCGTTCATCGGTATCCTCACGGCCAAGACGCTCGTTCAGCGTGTTGGTCTCTCGAATGTTCCACCAGACCGGCTGCGCCCAATCAATCCATTCATTGTTGCTCACATCATTCTTGATCGGCACCTGATTGTCGCCGGGCTTGCGGAACATCAGCAGATAGTCAGCCAACGCGGGACGGCTCATGCTGGAATCCTTGTTCTTCGTGACGAACATGAGGGCTTGGGCTTTCGTGCGAATCGCCTGAGCCTGTGGATTCTTGTTCACGGTGACTTCGCCGTGGAAAATCCAACCGTTCTCCACGTAAGCGCGGATTACATCACCACGGAAGTCGGTCAATCCAACCACGCCGTCAGCGGTCTTCGTGGTCACAACCTGCTGCACATGCACGCAAGCGATACGGCCCGGCTTCGTGACCCTCAACAGTTCGCGGATGATGTACCCGTAATTCTCGATGAACTCTTCACGGGAACTGTTGTTGCCCAAGTCGCGGGTTGAATCGGAGTACACGTACAGGCTTGCGAACGGCGGGCTGCTCACACTCAGATCAACACTGTTGTCAGCCATTTCCGCCATGCGTTCGCACGAGTCGCCAAGCCATAGCGTCCAATCCTTGCCTTTGGCTTCATCGGTCATATACATTTCATCGACCATCATGCGGCCTTTCCGAAAGAGTTTGATTCATTCATCGTCTTCACCAGTTCGTCACTCAAATGAGTGGCCTGCTGTTCCTTGCGGGTGATGTTCTCCGCTATCTCGCGTTCCAAATCGGAAACCACCACATGCACGTCAACCACGCGCTTCTGTCCGAACCGGTAGCAGCGGCGTATCGACTGGTAGTAGGATTCCCACGAGTCGTTCAAACCGCAGAACGCCATTCGAGCGCAGTTCTGCCAGTTCAAACCGAACGACGCCATGGAACCCTTCGTGATAAGCACTGGAATGTTCCCATCAGCGAAGTCAAGGAACGCCTTGGCCTTGTCTTCCGGCGACATGGAGCCTTTCACATTCACACTGCCGGGGATAAGCCTGTTCAGCATGTCCGCCTCGTCGTTCAATCCAGCCCAGATAATCCACTGTTCGCCCGGCTCGTTATTGACAAGATCGACGCAACGGTTCACACGGTCAACAAGCGTTTCCTTACGGACTCTCGCACGGCCGCCGACACCACCAAGGTCGGCGGCGAACAATTGGCCTTCCGGGATGCTGCCGTGGTATTCCACCACATCAACGGTCTGGTTCAATCCGGGCAACTCATATCCCGCATCATCACCGCCAATATCGGATGGCTTGCGCAATGCGATGGCCCATTGCGACATCCACCGCATCATCGGCTTAACCGCGTGACCTTTCAAACGCCAAATATTCCCGTCATGCACGAAATACGTGGCAAGCATCTTCACACGGGTGGCGTATCCAAGGAACTCGGCCTGATTGCATAGTTCCTCCGGATCGTTCGGCGCCGGTGTGGCGGTACAGGCGAGACGGTATTTCGTATCTTTGAACGTGTCGATCAGCATTTTGCGGGTCTTGCCGTCCGACTGTTTCAGAATCGAAGCCTCGTCCAATACGACCGCATTGAATTTGGACACGTCGAGTTTTGGCACACGCTCATAGTTCGTGATGTTGAATCCGTCAGAGACTTCCGACATGTCATGCACATAACGCACTTCCATGCCGATTGCGGCGCCTTCGCGGATGGTTTGCTGGCATACGGCCAACGGCGCTAGAATAAGCCCCGTCCCATGTCCGGCGCAGACTTGCCGTAACCATTCGAGTTGCATTCTGGTCTTACCAAGACCCGTATCGGCCCATATGGCTGCACGTCCTACTTTGCAAGCCCATGTGACGATACGTTTCTGCCAGTCGAACAGGGATGGGTGGAGCTGTTGCGGGCTAACGGTGATGCCAGTCTCCTGCTCGCGCAGCTCCTTTCTTTTCAGAAACTCCCTGTATGGGATGATGTTTGCCATGTTGGTTCCTTTTAGTCTGGATTAGAACTCGTCCGTGTTGCCGCCGAAACTGCCGAAGTCGGAAGGCTGATTATTGTTCGACGCCCAAGGGTCTCCACCCAACTGTTGAGACTGTGCGGGCTGCTGACCGGCCTGCTGCGACTGTTGGAACCCATTGGATGGAGGATTATTGAAACCGGCTTGTGGGGCACCCTGATAGCCGCCGTGTTGAATCTTCTGCACTTGAGCCGTCGCATACCGCAGGCTCGGGCCGATCTCATCCACCTGCAATTCCACGGCAGTGCGCTTCTGATGCTGCTCGTCCTCCCACGAATGCTGTGTGAGCCTGCCCTGCGCGATCACACGCATGCCCTTGCTCAGGCTCTGCGCGCAATGAGTGGCGAGGTCACGCCAAGCCGAACAGCGCAGGAACAAAGCCTGACCGTCTTCGAACTGGTTCGTGTTACGGTTCCAGGTGCGCGGGGTGGATGCGATGCTGAAATTCGCCACCGTGCCGCCATTGCTCAAAGTGCGAATCTCAGGGTCGGTGGTCAGATTGCCCACCACGGTGATTACGGTTTCTCCAGCCATTATGCGGCCTCCTTGACTTCTTCATTCTTTTTGAAACTGTTGATGAACAATTGGGCTTGCCAGTCGGTCAATCTTGCGTAATTCACAGGCATTTTGATACGATTGCCGATGGCTTCGGACTCACGTCCGGCTGGAACATTCCCCTGAGCAAGCAAGGCGGCAACCTGCTTGCGCAGTTCCTCGTTCATCGGATTGCCACGCTGATAGCCAGCCAACTGGCCGTCATCATCGCTTGTCGCCAAGCAGAACAGGGTGAGCAGACTGTACCTTCTCGCATAGGTTTCCGCACTCCCATACCGTTGCATGAACGGCTGTTCACGTTTCCCGGCGGAATCACCCACGATGATCGGGACGGGAGCTTCAAACACGCTCCAAGACCTGCTGTCCTCCTGCCAGTAGCGGGATACGACGAACCCATACCCGTTCGGATATTGGGGCAGATTATCGTATCGGATGCTCTGCTGCACCTTGACCTTCAACGTTTCGGTCACATAGTTGACCACGCTGCCCAAGTCGGCGTAATCATAACCGTAGGCTTTACGGTTCTTCGCTATCACATTTCCCATTGGTCATCATCTCCAATCAGATGGTTCATCTGCCAGTCAGTGAACCTGATAGGCATAGGCGTCTTCGATAATCCTTGGTTGAGCATGTCTCCCAACGGAATATGGTTCTTCCAGTAGAAGCTGAGCCTGTCCAACGCTTCACGGATCTGCTTCACGGCGACAAGTGAGATTTCGGGATCGTTTTCCGATAGTTCCCAAATCATCCAGTCGTATGGTTCCTGCTTCTCCTGCACGACGAACCTGAATCCCATCGCACCCTGGTATCCGGTTACGAGCCGGTACAGCATCATGTAGAAGGCGGCTTGAATGTGGTATCCGAACTTGTATGCCGAACCAGTGAAGTCCTGCACGTCATGGCCGGTGGTCTTGTAGTCGTACAACCACATGACGCCGTTCATGTCTGGATGGTCGGGCAGCCAGTCGGCTTTGCCTTTCAGTTCCAGTCCGGTATCCGGGTCGATGGCGAACAAGGCGATTTCCGGTTTGCCTTCCACGAGACTGTTCATGTCCGGCGCGTAATCCACCATGTTTTGAAGCTTCTCGTAGTCGGAGCCGGAGAGGATTATCAGATCGTCCGATTTGGCTCGTTCGGCTTGTGCCTTACCGGCTTTGGTGCGCCCGTCGAGTTTCCTTTCGACCTTCGGGCCACTACCGAGAATGAGACTGTGCGCGGCCTTGCCGAACGCCAACGTACTGTTGTCGAGAGGGTTCAGCTTGTGCCATGCGTAAGCTCTGGGAGACTCCATGAACTTCTTCAAACCAGTCTGGTCGATTGCCGGATGCGCGAAATACTCCTTGTCCGGCATGTCAACCATGCTGGGAAATTTCACTTCCGTCATGCTTCCGCCACACTCCGTTCCAGAATGTGGGCATTCTTCCGGTAACGCCACTTCCTATAACCCTGTTCGACAAGCGGGAACAACGAGCGGGCGTAAATGATGGCACCATTGCTGTTCTCTTCCAACAAGTCTCCCTTACCGGCATTCAGAATCGTGTTCTTCACGACTTGGCCCAGTCCGGTGAGGCTACGCTTGGCGTCTTCTGGATGCTGTCGGGTCATGTATTCCCTGAGCGTGATACGGTAATCCGGTTCGATTGGATGCCATTCCGACACGTCCAATGGTTCCGGAATGGTGTCTTCCACCAGCCGGTAGGTTCGTCCGAACAAGCTGATCTCGTCCGGCACTTTCGTGTAGGTTTCGCCATTCACGTTGATGGTGTCCATGAGAGTTTTCCTTTCTGTGGTTGCGTGCTGGTGGATGGAGTCGAACCATCTGACCGCCGATGAATCGAACGACTGAGATAGCAGCGGTCACGTTCCCTGCACCAGCGATTGGTTGACGGGAGAGAGTGTGTATGTAGGCGCCTAGAGAAATCGACTTTGGAACATGATTTTTTAGGCTCCCCCGTCAACCAGGTTTTCAATTATGATGGGCCGTCTCACGACGGCTTCGGACGTGGGCGGGAATCGAACCCGCGACCCGTAGGGGAAGAAGAACCAGAGACCCCGAGTCATCCAATCCACGTCAAATCCCCAGTCCGGCAATCGCACTAACCGGTGGGGACAGTGGCCGCAACAGGAGTCGAACCTGTTAGGATGCACGCCAGTGAATGATGCGAAACCGTTGGAACCCGACCTGAACGGGTTCACAGCCAACATCACGGCAACAGGAAATGTCAAAACCTGAATGCGAGATGGATAAGGTGATTCATGAGTTGTCAAACTTAAGGAGTCCGGCATGAATCCCACAACCATGTGCGGCCAATGCGCCTACGTAATTTGCTGCGCGGTATTGATATTCGTAGGCGCGTGGATAATATCGATATTCAGTTATGTTCCCCACTGGCCGACGAATGAGTGAACGTGGGTGTCCTGCGGAACAATCCGATTGGGTTGTTTGTTGGGACTGCCGGCCAGTGGGAAGTCTTTTAGTCGCGTGGCGCGAATCTGACGATCAGCCACAATGCGGTGGCGATGTACACGCCTTCCACCATGAGCGCGGCGTTCATGCTGCCTCCATGCCAGGTGAGCATGATGGTCAGGCTGGAGATGAGGCCGATGCTGGCGATGGCGAAGAGGATGCGGCGGCGCGTGTAGTTCGGCTTCCTCCGCTTCTTCATTGCTTGCATGTCTTCAAGCCAGTAATCATGGTCAGTCATCGCCACTCCCAGTGTTCACTCGCCTCAGCGGGAAGGCTTCAGGCGGGAGCGTTTCGCAGACAGTCGGCCACTTCACATACTGTCTATTGCCATTCCAGATGAGATCAGCCGAGTTATCACATGTGCGCGCCGACCAGTCATCATCAATGTCCTTAAGCAGGAGCCGACCATCATTCGCGGTGACATAGAAGCCCTGCTCCTTCGGCTCTTCTGGCAGTGACTTTTCATCCACTTTGACGAGTGATGCGATCTGTGCGACCAGAATGCGCACGGTATTCCAATCGTCTCCGTCGATTGCGGTCTTCAACTTATCGAAAAGCCGGTCAAGTTTCACCAAAACACTGTCATTCATTCCAATCAAATCCTTTCGTCGGTTCCAAGCCGGTCGGCCTGAAACAATGTCTTCCATGCGTCAGAAACGTTTCCGCAAGCCCATAGGAAACAAGCTTGCGCAACTTCCTGTAGACAACGCTCTGAGCCAATTGCAGGTCATCCGCAATCCGATACGAACTGGTACTGAAACCGGTCTCATACTTCATGCGAAGCGACTCGTACACTCGCTGCAATACCGGCTTGTCCCGCTGATAGTCCCGTTTGGTCTTACGTCTGACCCGTTCAATCCAATCGCGTTGGGCGGCAAGCATGGCATCCAAGTCAATGCCCGTCTGGACGCTCCACGCGACATCAGGCTGAGCGCCGGTCATTCCGAAACCTCCCGTGGACTCTCGCACACCTGGTCGTAACGGTCGAGAAGCTTCGACTTCTTGTACGTGACGGTCTTGCCGCCCTGATAGTCGGCGCACACCCTGTACAGTTTGTCGAACTTGTCCGCTCCAAGCTTGAGATACCTGGCAGCTTCCTGCCTGTCGAAAATCTCCTCTTCGACAACAACCTTCCTGTCTGTCAAAACCTGCTCCTATCTTGATTGGCCGTGAACGTCAGCGACCCATTGGATGAACGCGCCTAGTTTCGATTCGGGAATCTCATACAATGTGCTCGTCTTGAGTCCATCTTTTTCAACGATTGACCCGCCTTTCCGATCATTGATACGGAAGACGCAGTGCCCGCCATCGTCAAGAACGAACTCATGCGGTGGCGCCGGAGGATTCAACAACGTCATGCCGCCACCTCCGCGTCAAGCACTTGCTCGAAACTTTGTTCGGACAACCGCTGGTGGATAAGCGCCAATCCCTTGCGTGTCAGTTTCGGGGTTGGCGGATAGGCGAATGGCGTGCCATCCTTGTGGATTCCGTGGGAACGGGAGGACACCATGACCATATGGCCTTGCCTCACGCGACTTGACGCCGCGCACCATGACTGGTTGGACTGCCGGTAAATCCAACCGTTATCCACGAGCCATTGACGCAGCTCATGCTCACCGATCCGCGTGCCGGAATTGCTTAGGAGTTTCGCCGCGTCACGGACAAGCAGAGCATCGGGAACGTTCGTGAAGTCATCCAACGCCTTGGCTTTCGGCTCCAGTTCCTTGATGTGTGATTCTTGCGCGGCGATGCGACGCTTCTGTTCCTCCATGGTGCGTTGTCCGATCATCACGGCCTTCGCGAGGATGGTCATGTCATCGTCATCGTCGCTGGTGGGAATGTAGCCGCCGGTCTTGCGGATCTGCGGCAGCACCTCATGCGTCACCCAACGTTTGAATTCGTGGGCTTCCGGCTTGCGGGATGCGAGAACGAGAGCGTAGAGGCCGGATTCGGAGACGATTGCCCTGTTCGGGTTTCCGGGGGTTCCATCATTTAAAGTGATGGAACTTTTCTCGTCGTTATCGAGGCGTGCTAATGCTTGGCCTACGTTGCTGAGCTCAAGCACGTCGCATACGTCCTTGGCGACGAACCACGGCTCGCCATTCTCGTCGGTCAGAGTGCGCAGTGCCGCGCCCTTGAAGTCGAACCGTTGAATACTGTTGTTCATATCGTTCCTTATTGAAAGGGGGTGAATTGATGAAAAACGAATACC
>ENA-OUPO01000036-OUPO01000036.1-human-gut-metagenome-genome-assembly--contig:-NODE-36-length-93267-cov-13.6666_pt1 | contig 93267 bp, 100 predicted proteins | sample MGYA00237940_ERZ548809 | MGnify/ENA primary metagenome ERZ548809 (study PRJEB26490, sample SAMN05194695) | human gut metagenome | biome: terrestrial biome; feature: human-associated habitat; material...
CGCCTGGACGGCCATCGAGACGGACGACGGCGCCGTGAACATGGAGCGCACCTGCGTCGACTGCGGCAAGACGGAAACGGCCAAGATCCCGGATCCCTGCGTCGGTGACGAATACTGTGCCGGCGGCGTGTTTGACGATATGCCGGCAGCGAGCGACTGGATGCACGAGGGCATTGACTATTGCGTGCTCTTCGGCCTTATGAACGGCGTCGGCGGGAACCGGTTCGACCCCATGGGGCAGACGACGCGCGCCATGTTCGTGTCGATCCTCTATCGGATGGCCGACGAGCCGGACGTGTCCGAACTGCCGGAGGCGCCGTTTGTGGACGTTTCGGACGACGCCTGGTATGCTGCCGCCGTGCGCTGGGCCTATGCCAACAAGGTCGTGCTCGGCACGGACGACACGCACTTTGCGCCGGATGCCCGCCTCACGCGCGCGCAGCTGGTCACGATGCTCTACCGCGCCTACGGCCCGGAAAAGGGCGTCCGCCCGCGCCCGATCGGCGGCTATACGGACTGGAACACCGTGCCCGACTGGGCGTATCCCGCCACGACGTGGGCGGTCTCCATGGGCATCCTCCACGGCACGAGCAGCACGGAGCTCAGCCCGAATACCGGCGCCAACCGCGCGCAGCTTGCCCTGTTCATGATGCGCACCTGCCGCCTGCAGGGAGAGCTGGATTCCTGAAAAATCCGGACAAACGGGTAGAATCGTTTCGCAAAGTGTGCAAAAATGTTACATCATCGCAATAATGACCAATGAATTATGGTGACATGTGGGTTACTATAGGGCCAGAAAAAACAGCGCCGGTGTTTGCCCGGCGCAGGAACGGAGGCACACTTCATGAAGCAGAACCGGACGCGCACGGCGCTCGCGGATGCATATATGCACCTGCTCAACGACTACACGATCGACCGCATCACGGTCAAGATGATCACGGACGCCGTTGGCTGCAGCCGCAAGACGTTCTACTATTATTTCACGGATGTTTATGTGCTCACGCAGTACGTGTTTGAGTTGCGCGTGCAGCAGTTTCTGGACACGAACGGCAACTTCGAGACCATGCGCGAGGGCTTTCTGACGCTGGCGGCGAACCTCTCGAACGACCGGCAGGCCATCCTGAACATCTACCACGGCTACGGCAAGGAAGAGCTCGAGCGCTTCACGTGGGAGACGAGCGATTACTATGCCCGCCAGGTCATCACACGCTACGCGCAGAACATGGACATCGCGCCCGAGGATCTCGAGGCGATCATCCGCATGTACACGGACATGATGTTCGGCATGCTCATCGACTGGATCAACAACGGCATGGAAGGGGACTATTCCCGCAAGCTGGACATTGCGCTCACGGCGCTCATGCCGGTGCTGCGCGCCAACTGCCGCAGCGCGAAAGCGGCGGCGGCCAACGGCCAGTAAACCGCATAAAAACACCCGGATCTCGTGAGAGATCCGGGTGTTTTTTTCGATTGCAGGATCACTGCTCGCAAAACCGCATCAGCACGGTCGCAACTTCAGCGCGTGTGCCGGTCTTCTGCGGTGCGAGGGTGGTCGCGGACGTACCGGCGATCACGCCGGTGCCAACGGCCCAGGCCATGGCCGCGCGCGCCCATGTTGATACGCGCGCCTGATCCTGATAGCCCGCGAGCGCGCCGTCCGGGCCGCTGAGCGCCTGCTCGCGGCCGGCGTAGCCGTAGAGCATGGTCACCATCTGCTCGCGGGTCAGCGCTTCGTTCGGCGCAAACCGCGTCGGGGACACACCGGCGACCACGCCCGCGTTGTACGCCCAGATGACGGCGTCGGTGTACCAGCTGCCGCCCGCGTCGGTAAACGGGCAGCTCAGGCCGCGCACGGACGGCGCGCCCTCGAGCGCGTAGAGCACCTGCGCGAACATGGCGCGCGTCATCTGTGTGTTGGGCTGGAAGCGGTTGCTGCCCATGCCGTTCATGATCCGGCCGTACTTGACGTAGTCCACGGCGGGGGCATACCATGCGTCCGCAGCCACGTCGTCAAACAGGCCCGTGTAGCTTACGGTCTGCTTGCTGGTCATGTAGTCGTCCGGCAGGCTGCGCAGCCAGGCGAGGCCCGGCTCGCCGCAGTGGGCCAGCCCGATCACGAGCAGGTTTGCCAGCAGCGTCATCGTCGTGCCGGGGTATTTGAGCGCCATTTTCGACAGGCGCGGCGCGAGCATACCCATCGCGGCCTCGATGCCCGCAAGGTCGTAGGTCAGAACGCCGTTTTCCTGCAGCGCCTCGACCAGATAGCCGGTCAGGAGCTTGGCGGCCGTGCCGTTTTTGATCATGCCGGGGATGGTCAGCGAGTAGAAGAGCTTCTTCCAGTTGTCCTGCACCTTTTTGGCGAAGTCCTCGGCCACGCCGGAGGTGTCCTTATCGGCCGCACCGAAAATATCCGCCAGCAGGGCCACAAGGAAGTCCTGCATGTTCTCCGCATAGTCTTCGCGTGAGGAGGCGAGGCACGTCGTGATCGCCTCGCAGAGGTCGGCGTAGAATTCCTTCTGCGTCATGTTGACCTTGAAGATCTTGCCGAGATCGCCGCTCGTGATGTCCTTCGGGTCAATGCCCCAGGCCTGGAAGTAGTCGGGCCAGTAGATGCCGCCGTTGTTCGGGATCTTCACGAATTCCCTGAGCATGGCGGCCTTGTAGGTGAGGTAGTTGTCGTCGCCCTTGGTCGGCACGACGCGGTCGACGCCGTAGCGGGCGAAGTCCCAGTTGTCGAACGCGACGTAGGTCACGAGGTCGTTTTCATTGACGAGATTCTGGATGTTGTCATACACGCGGCCCTGCACCTGCTCTTTCATCGCGCCCATGGGTGGCTCATAGCAGTAGCAGTACAGGTCGTGCGGGCTGAGGCTGACGCCCGCGCCGAGGCTGTAGCCGTTGTCGAGCGCGCCGCCGACCATGTTGGACACGGCCGCGCCGCGGCTGTAGCCCGCGATCCAGATCTTCACCCGGCCGGAGATGCCGGTGTCGGCAATGTAGCCGCGCAGGTAGTCGAGCACCTGGTCGCGGCCGAGGGCGAAGCCCTTGTGCTCGCCCGCAGCATCGAGCCGGGCGTTGCCGCCCCACTCGGCGTGGTAGTTGTTGCCGCGCACGCCGACGGCGATGAGCGTGTAGCTGCCGCCGTTGTCGCGGATGGTCTTGCTGGCGCAGCTGATGCCGATGGAGTCGGCCTCGGCGGGCTGGAACATCCATTTGTTCGACTGGATATTCTCAAAGCCGCACTGCTCGGCCATGGACACAAAGTTGCGGTTGCCGGTGGCGTAGTTGTCCGTCTTTTCGGAGTCCTTGCTCGTATAGGCCGCGAACGCGAGGCCCATAGACATCAGCGCGAGATCCTTGCGGTACGTGTAGCCGCTCCGGGTGAACAGATCGTCGCTGTACGTAAAGGCCGCTTCATAGTCGTGGGTGTCGATCCCGTGACCGGAAGCGTAGCGTACTGTGACGGTCCTGGCGTCCCCCGTGTCCGCCGCGGCGGCGGCCGGCACGAGCGACACGGTCAGCACCAGACACAGCAGCAGGCTGATGATGCGCTTTTTCATGTTCTTTCTCCTCCCATTTTTGTCGGTCTGCAAGTTCAGATACAACCAATTTTATTATACGTATGAAAAATGGAAATAGCAAGGAGCAATTTCAATCCGCCTGTTCAGGACCGGCAAAAAAATGCCCCGCAGCGCCCATGGGCGCTGCGGGGCAGAAAATGTGCGGTGTTTATTGCCGGAACATGGTGTAAGCACGGCCGTCGCCGACGGCGTCGGCGATCATCATACGGTCGCTGAGCACGGAAAAGCGGTAAAACGCCACGGCGTCTTCGCCCGTTCCGGCGTAGATGGCGTTGTCGCGCAGGGTGCATTCCTTCCCGCTCAGGCCGGGCAGGGAGCAGGTCACCGTGCCGTCGTCGGCAACGGTCAGCTCGCCCGCGTCGCTGCTCCAGCTTCCGGTCAAAAACGCTTGCGCGTAGCTGTCGTCGCGCATGATGACCTGATTGGTGTCGGAAAAGCCGATAAGCTCCATAAGCTTCTGCGCGGCCTGCGCGTTGGTCATGCCGGACGCGAGCGCAAGCTGGCCCAGGCTGTCGCACAGGTGGGCGTTGGTGAGAAACAGGCGCTTGTCGCTGTCGGAATAATTGCGCGCGGCGAGCACGGTGTAGTCGGCCAGCGCGGTCTGGTAATCCTGCGCGCTGTAGGCCTCCGAGGCCGCGGCGTAGATCTGCGGCAGGCTCTTGGCCTCTATGGTGTCGAGCACGCCGCTGTAGGCCGCAAGGCCTGCGTCGGTGTAGGTCTCGCGCAGGTCGTCGAGATACATGAGCGCCTGCGTGTACTGCCCGGCCTGATAGAGCCGGCCGGTTCGGATAATCTCCGTGCGCAGGCTATTGTCCCCGGCGGGAAAGAGCTTGACGTCGCCGCGCAGGGTCTCGGCGGTGTCAAACTGGAAGTTGCAGATCGCGTCCTTGACGCGGCTGTTCACGGCCGCGTCCTGCGAGGCGACGACGGCGAATCCCGCGCCGACGGCGATGAGCACGATGGTGATGCCGATGAGCAGCGCACGCAGCCGTTTGTTGTTCCAGATCTTTTCGTGCAGGACCGGCCGCCCGCACTGCGGGCAGCGGCGCGCGCCCTGCGGCAGCTCCGCATGGCATTCGCGGCATTGCATATGCTGTTCCCCCCTCACGATGGTCGCGCCTTTTTTGACACAAACCAGACGCAACGCTCATTATAGCCGATTCCGGTGCGCAGTGCAAGCCGCGCGGCGGGAAAAGCCGCGAAAACCTGTCAGGAACGCGCTAAGAAAGCGGTAAGGAAAATTGCGCACATGGCGCTGTTTGTCCGCTTGACATCCGGTGCGGATCCGGTAAAATAAACCTGTAACCGGTATTGCCGCCAATCTGTCCGGCGCCGAAGTGTGTGCGGCGGCGGAACATCAAGAAAGGGGTAAAGCAGCATGAACGCAAATGCATTCGTCCACTGGGGCCTCGGCCTCGCATCCGACATTCTGGAGATCTGCAAGGAGGGCAAGGCTGCCGCGATCGTTGACGCGATCGACAAATGGTATCCCGAGCTCCTGTAAGCAGAAACAGGAAAAATGGTCCCCCGGAGCATCGCTCCGGGGGATTTTTTGTGTCGAACCGTACCGATTGGGTGAATAACCACGCACGCAGAGGTTGAAATCCGGCGAAATGCGCGCTATACTATCGCCAGACCAGATCCCACTGGTCATTGTTGCTGTAAGGAGCATATTCTCATGCAGAAGTTTGAAAAGCACAGCCCGGTCGTCGTGACCGAGGTCACGACCAAGCACGAGCTGCGCCAGTTTATGCAGTATCCCAATCGGCTCTATGCCGATAATCCGAACTACATTCCCTCGTTCTACGGCGATGACCTCTCGGACTGGACGCCGGGCAAAAACCCCGCGTTTGATTATTGCGAGGCGCGCTGCTGGCTGGCCCGGCGCGACGGAGAGATCGTCGGCCGCATCGGCGCGATCCTCAGCCACAAGGCCAATGACAAGTTCGGCACGCACCGCATGCGCTTCAGCCAGGTGGACTTCGTGGATGATTCCGAGGTTTCGGCGGCGCTGTTCGGCACGGTCGAGCGCTGGGCGCGCGAAAAGGGCTGCGACCAGGTGCACGGCCCGCTCGGCTTCACGGACATGGACCGCGAGGGTATGCTCGTCGAGGGCTTTGACCGCCGAAGCCTGTTTTTCACCAACTACAACGCGCCGTATTATCTCGAGCACCTCACCCGACTCGGCTACCGCAAGGATGTTGACTGGATCGAGTACCGCATCACCGTGCCCGAACCGGGCGGCGCGGAGGCCGAGCGCCTGCACAAGCTCTCGGAGTTCATCCTCAAGCGCAAGCACCTGCACGTGGCCACCGTGCACCACAAGAGCGAGTACGGCCCGTTTGTCCGCCAGGTCTTTGAGCTGGTCAACGCGGCTTATGCGCCGCTCTACGGTGTCGTGGAGCTCTCGGACGAGCAGATCGAGCGCTATGCCAACAAGTTCATCCCGCTCGTCGATCCGGACTTCGTTTGCTTTGTGGTTGACGAGCAGGATCAGCTCGTGGCCTTCGGCGTCACGGCGCTTGACCCCTCGGTCGCGCTCAAGCACTCCGACGGCCGCCTGTTCCCGTTCGGCTGGGCGGGCGTGCTCAACGACCTGCACCACAGCGACACGCTCATCATGCTGCTCACGGCCGTGCGGCCTGATCTGCAGGCCGAGGGCATCAATGCCGTCATGATGGATCATGTCTGTCAGAGCTGCAACCGCCACGGCGTGCGCTTTGCCGAGACCGGCCCGATGCTCGAGCTCAATGACCACATCCTCGCGCAGTGGAAGCGGCTCGAGAAAGAGCAGCACAAGCGCCGCCGCTGCTTCATCAAGGATCTGGATCATGACGTCAACGCGGCCAACGCCGCCGCAGCGCAGACCGAGACCCCGGAGACGGAAAGCGCCGAATAACGCGGATGCGAAAGAAAAAATGACCAGCGCGCCGGCTTTGCCCGGCGCGCTGGTTCTTTTCAAGCCTTCTCCTTGCTCCTTGCGGGGAAATGGTGCATGATTTCGTATGTGTTTGCGCAGCAGGGGAGCCCGAGGGGGCAAGGCCCGCCTCGGATGAGATCACGCATCGCCGCAAGGCGATGCCTTCTTCCTGAGGAGAAGGTGGCGCGGCGGTACGCCGCGACGGATGTCGTGGAAGGGCCGCGGTTTCTTCCGGCGCTGCCGCCCATGCACCGCGCTCCGCCCGCACCCGCAAACAAAAAAGGCGCTGCCGCGGCAGCGCCTTTTTCCTATCTTGTTGTTTCTCAGCCCTTCGCGCGCTCGAGATACTCGCCCACGCGGGTGTCGACGCGGATGCGGTCGCCGGGGTTGATGAACAGCGGCACCTTGATCTCAGCGCCGGTCTCGAGGGTGGCAGGCTTGGTGGCGTTGGTGGCCGTGTTGCCGGCGAAGCCCGGATCGGTGTCGGTCACTTCGAGCTCGACGAACGTGGGCGGCTCGACCAGGAACACCTTGCCCTTGTAGGAGCTGATGACGCACTCCATGTTCTCCTTCACGAAGCGGAAGTTGCTGCCGAGCGCGCTCTCGTCGATGGGGATGAGCTCGTAGGTCTCGGGGTCCATGAAGTAGTAAAGGTTGCCGTCGTTATAGCTGTACTCCATCGTCTTGCGGTCGATGGTGGCGCTCTCGAACTTGGCGGTGGGGTTGAAGGACGTCTCGGTCACGGCGCCGGTGATGACGTTTTTCATCTTGGTGCGCACGAAAGCCGCGCCCTTGCCGGGCTTGACGTGCTGGAACTCGACGACCTGCATGACCTGGCCGTCCATTTCGAAAGTAACGCCGTTGCGGAAATCGCCTGCAGTAATCATATAGGAATCCTCCTCAAGAATGATCAGAATCAAAAATCTTATATAGTTTACACGATTTTGCGTGGTTTGACAAGCGGGTATTTACAGAATGATGAGATTTTTCGGGCTTCGGGTGAGAATTTCCGCGCCGTCGGCCGTCAGATGCATCACGTCCTCGATGCGCACGCCGAATTTTCCGGGCAGATAGATGCCCGGCTCGGCGGAGATGACGGTGTGCTCCGGCAGCTTCGCGTGCACGCCGGGGGCGGCAATGGGGTGCTCGTGAATGTCGAGCCCCAGACTGTGGCCGAAGCTGTGGCCGAAGTACGCGCCGTAGCCCGCGTCGCTGATGACCTTGCGCGCGGCGGCATCCACGCGCTCACCGGTCACGCCGGCCTTCGCCGCGGCGATGCCGGCCAGCTGCGCATTGAGCACGATCTGGTACACGCTGCGCATCTCGTCGCTCGGCATGCCGACGGCGACGGTGCGCGTCATGTCCGAGCAGTAGCCGTTTTTGCGGCAGCCAAAGTCCATCGTCACAAAGTCGCCCGCGGCCACGCGCCGGTCGCCGGGCACGCCGTGGGGCATGCTCGTGTCCGGGCCGGTGAGCACGATGGGGTCAAAGCTCGTGCCCTCTGCGCCGAGACGCAGCATGCGGTAGATGAGCTCGGCCGCGATCTCGCGCTCGGTCATGCCGGGGCGGATGACGGTGCAGATCTGCGCGAACGTCTCGTCCGTGATCTGCTGCGCCTGATACATCATCGCCAGCTCCTCCGGCTGCTTGGCCGCGCGCAGGCTGCGGATCAGGTTCTGCGCCGGCTGCAGCTTCAGGCCGAAGAGCTGCTCATAGGCTGTGAACTCGGCATAGCTCGTTGTCTGCTCCTCGCCGCCGAGGATCTGCACGTTCGCCTCGCGCAGAATGCCCTGCACGAGCGTGCGCATCGGCGCCTCGCGCGAGCACAGCAGCACCTGGGCGATGCCGGTCAGCGCGGCGCGCGCGGCCTCGATGTAGCGGGCGTCGGTGATGAAAAATGCCTGGTGCACCGTCACGATCACGGCGCCGTCCGAGGACGGGAAGCCGGTGGCGAACCGGCGGTCGTTTTCGTCGGTGAGCAGGATGGCGTCCAGGTGCGCCTGTGTCAGCGCGCGCTGGATGCGGGCAATGTTGTTGAGCATGAAAAATACACCTCCGTGGGAATGGGTCTGCGTTCAGGATTGTGCGTCCGTGGCCGGGTCGGTCAGGGCAAGGTCATTTGCGGTCAGCGGGGCGTACAGTGCGTCGCCGTCCGTGTCTTCCAGTCCGACGGCCGACACACCGTCGAGCGCCGTGCCGGACAGCACCAGACAGGCCAGCGCCTGCGTGCGCGCGATGCCGCTCGCCGTGTCGGAGCTTGTCACCGTCAGCCAGAGCGTGCCCGCATCGTCGATGCGGTAGCCGCCGAGCGTCAGCCACCTGCGCACGGGGTTGAAGCACGTGCTGTCGCCGGGCGCCGCGCCGAGCGCGTCGATCATCACCTGCACCGGATCCGTGCCGTCGGGCACGGTGATCGTCTCCGTCTGCAGGAGGGCAGCGCCCTCTTTTGCGATGCGGTATACCGTCACGGTCTGCCGCCTGGCGCAGCCCGCGCAGCCGAGCGCGAGCGCGAGGGTCAGCAGCAGGGGAAGCCAGCGCTTCATGTCTCCGGCACCTCCTTTTGCGTCTCCGGCGCGCCGCTCGCCGCCGCGCGCGGGAACGTCACGGTAAAGCGCGTGCCGTGCGGCTCCACGCCGTCCACGGTCACGACGCCGCCGTAGAGCGCGGCCGCGTCGTGCACGATCGACAGGCCGAGACCGCTGCCGCCGTGCTCGCGCGAGCGGGCCTTGTCCACGCGGTAAAAGCGGTTGAAGATGTTCGGCCGGTCGGCCTCCGGGATGCCGATGCCGGTGTCGGCCACGGACAGGATGCTCTGCTCGCCGCGCGTCTCGACACGCACGGTCACGTCCCCGCCCGGAAGATTGTACTTGATGGCGTTTTCGACGAGGTTAAAGACGATGTGGTAAATGTCGTCCTCGGACGCGCGCACGGTCACGCCCTCGCTCATGAGGCACGTGATCGTCACGCTGCTCCGGTCGGCCAGCGGGCGCAGCAGGTGCAGCGTCCCGTGCACGGCCTGCTGCAGGTCGACGATCGTCACGTCCGGCTGCACGCCGTCGTCGCGCCGCGACAGGTCGAGCAGCTTCTCGGTCGTGCGCTGCAGGCGCTCGGCCTCGCTGCCGATGTCGGCCACGAACTCGCGCATCGTCGTGCTGTCCATGTCCGCGCTCTGGGAGATGCTGTCCGACAGCAGGCGGATGGACGCCAGCGGCGTCTTGAGCTCGTGCGATGCGTCGGAGACGAACCGGCGGCGCTGGGCCTCGGTCGTCTCGAGCCGTTCGGTGAGGTTGTTGAATTCCTGCCCGAGCTCGGTCAGCTCGTCGTGCCCCGAGAGCGTCAGGCGGAAGCTGTAGTCGCCGCGCTGCACGGTGCGCACGCCGTCGGCCAGCTGCGTGATGCGCCGCGTGAGCATCTTGATGGAAAACCACAGCACCACGAGCGCGGCCGCGCCGATGCCGATCGTGATCGTGGCGAGCCGGCGCTGGATGCTGCCGATGAGCGCAGCGCGCTCGCCGTCGCTCTCGCAAACGTACACGGCACCGACGGTCCGGCCGCTGTTCATGACGGGCATGGCCGCGCGGCTGAGAAACGCGCCGGTCGTGTAGTGCGAGTAGAACACGGCCTGTCCGTCGAGCGCGCGCACGAGCTCGGGGTAGAGCACGTATTTGCCGCGGATGTTGTTTTCGCTCGCGGAGTCATACACGGCCAGCCCCTCGCTGTCGGTCACGATGATGCGCGTCAGGTCGCGCAGGTCGAGCAGGGCGAGCACCTGCCGGGTGTTGTCCGGCGTGAGATTGTCGAGCAGCGACAGGGAGGACGACACGACGGCGGCGCGGTTTGTCAGCGCGCTCTGCTTTTCGGTGAATACGATGTCGCGCGAGGCGCGCGTGGGGTAGGTGTTCATGAGCGCGAGCAGGATCGCCACGAGGATCGTGAACGTCACGGCGAAGCGAAACTGCACGCTCGATACCAGCCTGTGCGGCAGCCGGAGGCGAAACGGATGCTGCTTCATCCGTCAGGCCTCGGCGAAGTAGTAGCCCACGCCCCACTTGGTGATGATGTATTCGGGTGCGGCGGGGTTGCGCTCGAGCTTCTCGCGCAGGCGGCGGATGTGCACGTCCACGGTGCGGATATCGCCCTGATAGTCGTAGCCCCACACGAGGTCGAGCAGCTGCTCGCGCGAGTAGACCTTGCCGGGGTTGCGCATGAGCAGCTCGATGAGGTCGAACTCCTTGAGCGTCAGCTCCACGTTCTGGCCGAAGCGGCGGGCGCTGCGGCGCTCGGGGTCGATCTCGATGTGGCCGCGCACGAGCTTGCCGCCGTCCGGCTCGGCCGGGGCGGCGGGGGCCATGCTCGAGCGGCGAATGAGCGCGCGGATGCGCGCCTTGAGCTCGAGGATGTTAAACGGCTTCGTGATATAGTCGTCCGCGCCGGATTCAAAGCCGATGAGCTTGTCTGCGTCCTCGCTGCGGGCCGTGAGCATGATGATCGGCACGGTGGAAAACTGCCGGATCTGCTGGCACGCGCCGAGCCCGTCGAGCTTCGGCATCATGAGGTCGAGCAGGATCACGGCGTACTCGCCGCGGCGCGCCATGTCCACGGCGGTCTCACCGTCATAGCACACGTCCACCTGATAGCCCTCGTTTTCGAGGTTGAATTTGATGCCCTTGACGATGGTTTTTTCGTCGTCCACAACCAGTATTTTCATCGCGGTCCCTCCGTTTGCGTCTTTTCGCGGAAATGATTTGCTTTTCGCCGCCGGAATTATTATAATGGGGCAAGACACTGCCATTTGTCCCGGCCGCGCGGCAGCGCCGTCTCCGGCCGGATATTCCATTATATCATAGTTCCATGGAGAAAGATATGAAAAAATATCGCATTTTGCCGCTGCTGCTCATCGTCTGCCTGCTGCTGACGGCGGCTTTCCCGGCCGCCGCCGCGAAAAACACCGCAGACAATTCGGCCGATACCCCCCAGAGCACCGCAAACGTCTCGTCCGACGGCGTGCCCCAGAGCACTGTCCAGGCGCAGGAGGGGTCGTATGTTTTCGGCAGCGACGCGGTCAAGTCCGCGCTCGATGAAAAGCTGCAGGCCAACTGCGTCCTGCTCGCCGACGAGGACAGCGGCCAGTATTACTATACCCGCAACATCGACGCCAAAGCCTACCCCGCGAGCCTGACGAAGATCATGACGCTCCTGCTCGCGGTCGAGGCGGTCGAGCGCGGCGACGTGAACTTGAGCGACACCGTCACCGCCTATGACGACTGCAATGCCGACATGGTCGAGGGCGCGAGCAATGCCGACATCAAGGTCGGCGAGACCATGACGTTTGAGGACTTTCTCTACTGCGCCATGATCTCCTCGGCCAACGAGGCGTGCAACGTCGTCGCGGAGTATGTCTGCGGCAGTATCTCGGCCTTCGTGCAGCGCATGAACGAGCGCGCGCAGGCCCTCGGCTGCACGGGCACGCACTTTGCCAACCCCCACGGCCTGCCGAACGACGATCATTATACCACGGCGCACGACCTCTACCGCATCACGAAAGAAGCGCTCAGCCATGAGCTCTTCGCCACGATCTGCAACACGGTCAAGCACACCGTCCCGGCCACGAACCTGTCCGACGAGCGCACGCTCTCGAACACGAACGGCCTCATCAATCCCGAGTCCCCGATGTACCGCGGCTATTATTACGAATACGCCAAGGGCGTCAAGACCGGCCACACCGATGCCGCGGGCTACTGCCTCATCTCCACGGCGGAGAAGGACGGCGTGCGCCTGCTGTGCGTCGTGCTCGGCGGCAAGGGCACGACCCGCGCCAACGGCACGACCGATTTCGGCAGCTTTTCCGACACGCTCTCGGCCTACCGCTGGGTGTTTGCCAACTATGGCTGGCGCGATATCGTCAGCGCGAGCGACCTCATCTGCGAAGTGCCCGTGCGCTATGGGCGCGACAGTGACAGCGTGACCGTCCGCCCGGCGCAGAGCATCTCGGCCGTGCTGCCGTCAGCCGATGCGGGCGGCGCGCCGCAGTTTGAGCAGCAGGTCACGCTCTATTCCGAGCGCGACGGCAAACCGCTCGAAGCCCCCGTCAAGGCGGGGGACGAGGTCGGCGAGCTCACGGTGTCGTATGACGGCACGGTCTACGGCACAGTCAAGCTTGTCGCGGCGGTCGATGTCGCCGTGTCGAAGGGGGCGTACATCGGCGGCCACCTGCGCGCCTTTTTCACGAATCCCATTGTGCTCGTCGTGCTGCTGCTCGTCGTGCTGGCCGTCATCGGCTATGTGCTGTGGCTGGCGCGCCGCCGCAAGCAGATCGAGGCCGAGCGCCGTCGCCGCCGCCGCGCGCAGATGGAGGCCGAGGAGGCCCGCCGCCGCGCGCAGATGCGCGAGACGCTGCATGAATTCGACCGCGACCACGTCGGCAGCGGCCGCCGCTGAGCGCGCCCGCGCGCAAACGAGCCCCACCCAGAATCGCCCGCCGGAGCACCGGCGGGCGATTCTTTATCATTTGTTTACAATTCCGGCCCTCCGGACGGCCCGGACACATTGACCATTGCGGCACTTGATGCTATAATACACTGTCTAAGTATCACCATTCCGGCGCACACTGGAACTGCACGGTTCTCTCCGCCGGACAAGAGGAGCAGCTATGTGGATTTCGGATTCTTGGCAGGACTTTGCGGTGCTCGACTGTTCACGCGGTGAAAAGCTCGAGCGCTGGGGCAAATATACCCTCGTGCGCCCGGACCCTCAGGCCATCTGGGACACGCCGCGCACCGACCCCCGCTGGCGCACGGCCGACGGGCGCTACAGCCGCAGCCACACCGGCGGCGGCAGTTGGGACAAGCGCACCCTCCCGCCGAGCTGGGACATCCGCTACCGGGACCTGACGTTTCGCGTCAAGCCCATGAACTTCAAGCACACGGGCATCTTCCCCGAGCAGGCCGCCAACTGGGACTACGCCATGGCGAAGATCCGCGCGGCCGGCCGCCCGGTCTCGGTGCTCAACCTCTTCGGCTACACGGGCGCGGCCACGGTCGCGTGCGCGTCCGCCGGGGCGAGCGTGTGCCACGTGGACGCTGCCAGGGGCATGGTCGCCTGGGGCAAGGAAAACGCCGCCGCCTCCGGCGTGGCCGACCGGCCCATCCGCTGGATCGTGGACGACTGCGGCAAGTTCGTCGAGCGGGAGATCCGCCGCGGCCACCGCTATGACGCCGTCATCATGGACCCGCCAAGCTACGGCCGCGGCCCGGGCGGCGAGGTCTGGAAGCTCGAGACGAACCTCTGGCCGTTTGTGGAGCTGGTGTCCGGCGTGCTGTCGGACGATCCGCTCTTTGTCATCATCAATTCCTACACCACGGGTCTGAGCCCGTCGGTGCTCACGTATCTCTCGGAGAGCATTTTCACCCGGCGCTTCGGCGGCCGCAGTGAATCGCAGGAGCTGGGCCTGCCGGTCGCGGCGTCCGGTCTTGTGCTGCCGTGCGGGGCGGCCTGCCGCTGGGAGCGCTGAGCGGAAAGGAACACCATGGAACCGATCTTACGAACCGAACATCTGACCTTTACCTACCCCGGCGAGGAGCGGCCCACGCTCGGTGACCTCTCGCTCGAGATCGCGCGCGGCTCGTTCGTGGCCGTGCTGGGGCACAACGGCTCCGGCAAGAGCACGCTCGCCAAGCACTTCAACGCCATCCTGCTGCCGACCGGCGGCAAGGTGTACGTCGACGGCATGGACACGTCCGACGAGAACAATCTCCTGTCCGTGCGCGCCACGGTGGGCATGGTCTTTCAGAACCCCGATAACCAGATCGTCGCCAACGTCGTCGAGGACGACGTGGCCTTCGCGCCCGAGAACCTCGGCGTCCCGCCGCAGGAAATACGCGCGCGGGTGGATGCCGCGCTCAAGCAGGTCGGCATGTATGATTTTCGCCTGCACGCGCCGCACCTGCTCTCCGGCGGGCAAAAGCAGCGCGTGGCCATCGCGGGCGTCATCGCCATGCAGCCCAAGTGCATCGTGCTCGACGAGCCGACGGCCATGCTCGATCCGGCCGGCCGGCGCGAGGTCATCGACACGGCCACGAAGCTCTGCCGCGAGCAGGGCATCACGGTCGTACTCATCACGCACCATATGGAAGAGTGTATCGGCGCGGACCGCGTTATCGTGCTCTCGAACGGCGCCGTCGTTGCCGACGGTGCGCCGAAGCAGGTCTTCTCGCAGGTCGATCTGCTGAAACGGGAGGGCCTGACCGCGCCCGTCACCGTCCGGCTGCTGCACGCGCTGCGCGCGCACGGCATGGACGTGCCGCTCGACGCGCTCACGGTGTCCGACTGTGCGGACGCCGTCGCTGCCGCGCTGAAACCGTAACCACCGATCTTCATCGATAGATAAAGGAAACGAAATTATGACGCCAATCATCCGGGCGGATCATCTCCGGCACGTCTACAGCGCCGGAACGCCTTTTGAAAAAGTCGCCATCGACGATATTGATCTCGCCATCCCCGCCGGGCAGTTCGTGGGCATCATCGGCCACACGGGCTCCGGCAAGAGCACGTTCATCCAGCACCTCAACGGCCTGCTCGCGCCCACGTCCGGCACCGTGCTCTTCGACGGGGAGGACATCCACCGCAGCAAGGCCGCCACGCGCGACGTGCGCTTTCAGGTCGGCCTCGTCTTTCAGTATCCCGAGCACCAGCTCTTTGAGGAGACGGTGTATCAGGACATTGCCTTCGGCCCGAAAAATGCCAGGCTCTCCACGGAGGAGGTCGATGCGCGCGTGCGCGAGGCCGCGCGCTTTGCCGGTGTGGACGAGTCGCTCTTCGAGCGCTCGCCGCTCGAGCTCTCCGGCGGGCAGAAGCGCCGCATCGCCATCGCCGGCGTGATCGCCATGCGCCCCCAGGTGCTCATCCTCGATGAGCCCACGGCCGGCCTTGACCCCGCGGGCTGCCGCAGTGTGCTCGAAAACATCGCCGCCTATCGGCGCGAGACCGGCTCGGCCGTCCTGCTCGTCACGCACAGCATGGACGATGCCGCGCGCATCGCCGACCGGCTCATCGTCTTTCATGCCGGGCACGTCGCCTTTGACGGCGCGCCGGCGGAGGTCTTTGCCCACACGCAGGAGCTGCTGGATATCGGCCTTGACGTGCCGCAGAGTGCGCGCATCGCGCAGGCGCTGCGCGACCGGGGCGTTGCGCTCCCGCCGTCGATCTATACGCTCGAGCAGCTTACGGACGCGCTGCTCGCCGTCGGGAAGGAGGCGGGCGTATGCTGAAGGACGTCACCCTCGGCCAGTTTTTCCCCGGCAGCAGTATCGTGCACCGACTCGACCCGCGCTGCAAGCTCCTGCTGACCATCGTCTATATCGCGGCGCTGTTCACGGCCCAAAGCTACGTGTCCTACGCCGTCATGCTCATCGTCACGGGCGTGTGCATCGCGCTCTCGCGCATCCCGCTGAAAGTCATCCTCCGCGGGCTCAAGCCGCTGTGGATCATCATCGCGCTCACGGCCGTGCTCAATATCTTCTTCACGCCCGGGCGCGAGCTCGTGTCCGTCTGGAAGATCACCATCACCTATGAGGGCCTCGTGCGCGCCGTGTTCATGGTCCTGCGCATCACGATGCTCATCGCCGGCACGTTCCTGCTGACGTATACCACGTCGCCCATCGCGCTCACCGACGCGATGGAGATCCTCTTCGGCCCGCTCAAGAAGCTCAAAGCGCCCGTGCACGAGATGAGCATGATGATGTCCATGGCCCTGCGCTTCATCCCCACGCTCATCGAGGAGACCGACAAGATCATGTCCGCGCAGAAAGCGCGCGGCGCCGATTTTGAGACCGGCAACCTCTTTCAGCGCGCCCGGGCGCTGCTGCCGCTGCTCGTGCCGCTGTTCGTGTCGGCATTCCGCCGCGCGGACGAGCTGGCCGTGGCCATGGAGTGCCGCTGCTATCACGGCGACGAGGGCCGCACGCGCATGAAGCAGCTCACCTGGTGCACGCGCGACACGCTTGCCATGGTCTGGAGTGCGCTCGTGCTTGCCGGCGTGATCGTGCTGGCGAGGTTCGGCCTGTGAGACGCAACATCGCCCTGCGCCTGCAGTATGACGGCACGGCCTATCACGGCTGGCAGGTGCAGAAGACGGACGTCACCGTCGCCGAGACCCTCGAGCGCGCGCTCACGAAGGTCTGCGGCGAGCCGATCAAGGTCGTCGGCTGCGGCCGCACGGACGCGGGTGTGCACGCTAAGCGCTACTGCGCCAATTTCCGCACCGACTGCACGATCCCGATCGACCGCGTGCCCCTCGCGGTCAATGCCCGCCTCCCGGCGGACATTGCCGTGGTCGACGCCGTTGCCGCGCCGGAGGACTTCAACGCCATCGGCTCGTGCATCCAGAAAGAATACGTCTATCAGATCTACAATTCCCGCATCCGCGATGCGTTTTTGGAGCACCGCGTCTGCTTTTATCCGCAGCCGCTGGATTTTGCGCGCCTCGCGCGCGCCGGCCGCGCCTTTGAGGGCACGCACGACTTTGCCGCCGTGCGCTCCGTCGGCACCGAGACGCGCACGACCGTGCGCACGGTGCACTGGTGCCGCGCCGAGCGCGACGGCCCGCTCATCTCCATCGCCGTCTGCGCCGACGGCTTCCTGTATAATATGGTGCGTGCCATCGTCGGCACCATGGTCTATGCGTCCTACGGAAAGATCGAGCCGGAGGCCATCCCGGCGCTGCTGGCCACGCGCGACCGGCGGCTCACAGGGCCGACCATGCCCCCGCAGGGGCTGTATCTCAACCGCGTGTGGTACGACGGCGCCGTCGGCGATATGATGAATCAGGCCTGACGCCGCGTCCGCCCGGCGGATAGGGGAGGAATGTCCATGAACGACCACCCAAAACACAATCCCAGGCTGCGGCAGACCGTCATCGTGGCGGTGTGCGTGCTGGCCGTGCTGCTGTTTTTGTATCTGCTGCTGCGCGACCGGCCCGGCTCGGCGAGCGACTATCTGGACGACAGCGCGCCCTACACGTTCGACTCCAGCGCCAGCCGCACCTTCCGCACGGTGGACAGCCGCCTCGCGGTCGTGTCCTCGAGCGGCCTGCAGCTGCTCGATGAAAACGGCAAGACCGTCCTGCACGAGATCTTCACGCTCTCGCAGCCGGGCATCTCCGTCGGCGGCGAGCGCGTGTGCGCCTATGACATCGGCGGCACGACGCTGTGCGTGGCGGATTTCAAGGGCAATAAGACCGATATCGAGCCCGCCGGCGAGATCATCAGCGCCGACCTGAGCGACAGCGGCTATCTCGCCGTCTGCTCGGACGCCGCGGGCTATAAGGGCGCCGTCACGGTGTATGACACCTCCGGCAAGGCCGTCTATGTCTGGTATTCCGGCACGGGCTACCTTGTGCGCGCCGCCGTGAGCCCGGACGGGAAGTATCTCGCCGCGCTCTGCCTGCAGGATTCCGGCAGTGTCGTGCACACGTTCGCGCTCACGAGCGAAGACGAGCGCGGCAGCGCCGCGTGCGCCGATGAACTCTTTGCCGACCTCTTCTGGCGCGGCGGCAAGGTCTGCTGCGTGTCGCAGACGCGCCTGGCCTTTTTTGACGATAACGCAAAGCTCACCGCCGAGTACCCCTTTGGCGACCTGTACCTGTATGACTACGCCGCTGAGGGCGACGGCTTTGTCACCCTCGCGCTCAGCCGCTACCGCTCCGGCAGCGCCGAGCAGCTCGTCACGGTCAATGCCTCCGGCAGCGAACTCGGTAAGTGCGAGACCACCGGCGCCGTCACGAGCCTGTCGGTTAACGGCAAGCAGGTGCTCGTGCAGTACAGCGACCGGCTCACGCTCTATAACCAGCAGCTCGATGAGATCAAGTCCGTCGAGCAGAACCTGCTCGGCGTCCGCCGCTCGGTGCTGCTGCGCCGGGGCGCGGCGCTGCTTCTGAGCGGCTCGAGCGCCGAGGTGCTCGCCTTCTGACCCCCGCAGTCTAGAGAGAAAGAACAGGGATACACCCATGAAGATCGTATTGACAGTGGTGCTTGCCGCCATTTTTCTGGCCGCCGTTTGGAGCGGCTACCGCCGCGGGCTGATCCTCAGCGCCGCGCAGCTGGCCGCCATCGTCGTCGCGCTCTACGGCGCGGCGCTGCTCGCGGGCCTGTTTTCCGACCGGCTCCTGCCGGTGGCGGAGCCGTTTGCCGGCGGGTACTTTGAGGGCCAGCTCGACGTGGTCGCCACGGAGCTGCCGGATAACGACGCCGGCCTCTCGGGCGAGGACTGGGTCGCCGCGCACCCCGACACCGCGCAGGAATACGCCGAGCAGTGCTTTGCCGCCGCCGGCGTCACCGGCCGGCCGGCGCGGCGCATGGCCAGCGCCGCGCTCGCCATGCGCGACGAGCAGGACATCACGCTGCGCGCCGCCATGACGCAGGTCTACTGCGCGCGGCTGTGCTATGTGCTCGTCACGTCCGTCGGCTTTTTGCTCATTCTGCTCATTCTGGCCGCGATCGGCAACCTGCCGAACCTGGCCTTTCAGCTCCCGAACCGGGAGAAACTCAACGACATTGGCGGCGCCGCCTTCGGCGCGGTCAACGGCGTGTGCTTCGGCATCCTGCTGTGCTGGGCATTGCAGTTTGCCGGGCCCGTCATCGGCCGCGACACCCTCGCGCACACCGCCCTGGCAAAAGCGCTGCAGGCCATCGACGTGCTCACGCTCGGCGTGGGCGTGTGACCGGCGCGTACGGAATCTATCGAACAGGAGAACCAGTCTATGCAGCCTACACTCTGCTCCCGCTGCAAGAAAAACGTAGCGGTGATCTTTATCACACGAATCGAAAACGGAGAGTCCCACAATGAGGGCCTGTGCCTGCGCTGCGCGCGCGAGCTGCACATCAAGCCCGTCGATGAGATGATGGAAAAGCTCGGCATCTCGGACGCCGATCTCGACAATCTCACCGGCGACGTGGCGGAAATGCTCGGCAGCATGGGCATGCTCGGCGGCGACGGTGCGGCCGATGCGGATGCCGACGCTTCCGATGCCGACACCGACGAGGATGACGGCAAGACCGCGACCTTCCCGTTTCTCAACCGCCTCTTCAACCAGAACCCGCCCCCGGCGCAGGACGCTGCCGCCGCCGCGTCCGAGCTGCCGCACGCCGACGGCACCGCGGCCGATAAGCGCGGCGCTGCCCCGCGCAAGCTCAAGTTCCTGAATAATTACTGCATCGACCTCACGCAGCGCGCGCGCGACGGCAAGCTCGACGCCATGGTCGGCCGCGCCGAGGAGCTCGAGCGCGTCATCCAGATCCTCAACCGCCGCCAGAAGAACAACCCCTGCCTCATCGGTGAGCCCGGCGTCGGCAAGACGGCCATCGCCGAGGGCCTCGCCCAGCGCATCGCGGAGGGCAACGTGCCCTATAAGCTGCGCGACAAGCAGGTCTACCTGCTCGACCTCACGGCGCTCGTGGCGGGCACGCAGTTTCGCGGCCAGTTCGAGAGCCGCATGAAGGGCCTCATCGAGGAGATCCGCCGCGTCGGCAACATCATCCTCGTCATCGACGAGGTGCACAACATCGTCGGCGCGGGCGACGCCGAGGGCAGCATGAACGCTGCCAACATCCTCAAGCCGGCGCTCTCGCGCGGCGAGATCCAGGTCATCGGCGCGACGACGTTCGCCGAGTACCGCAAGCACATTGAAAAAGACGCGGCCCTCGAGCGCCGCTTCCAGCCCGTCACGGTGGCCGAGCCGAGCATCGACGACAGCGTCGAGATCCTCAAGGGCGTGCGCCGCTATTACGAGGACTTCCACGGCGTCGTCATCCCGGACGACATGTGCCGCCTCGCCGTCGTGCTCAGCGAGCGCTATATCACCGACCGCTTCCTGCCCGACAAGGCCATCGACCTCATCGACGAGGCCTGCTCGGACGTGAACCTGAAAAACCCCGACCTCATCCGCGCGGACGAGGTCGAAAAGGAGATCGGTGACTACGCGCGCGAGCGCGAGCTGCTTGCCTCCGCGCCGCCGAAGACCGGCGACGAGTATGACGAGCAGGAGCTCGACCGCCGCTACGAGCGCATCGCCGAGCTGCGCAGCCGCGAGATGCAGCTGCAGACCGAGCTCGACGCCCTGCGCGCCAAGGGCCGCCCGGAGCTCACGGCGGATAACCTCGCGCGCATCATCGAGCTCTGGACGAAGATCCCGGCCGCGAGCATCCGCGCCGATGAGTTTGAGCAGCTCGCCGGTCTCGGCGACCGGCTGCGCGCGCACATCGTCGGCCAGGATCAGGCCATCGACACCGTCTGCGCCGCCATCCGGCGCAACCGCGTCGGCCTGCAGGCCAAGCGCAAGCCCGTGAGCTTTCTGTTCGTTGGCGGCACCGGCGTCGGCAAAACGGAGCTGGTCAAGCGCCTCGCCGACGAGCTCTTCCACGCGCCCGAGTCGCTCATCCGGCTGGATATGTCGGAGTATATGGAGAAGTTTTCCGTCTCGCGCATGATCGGCTCGCCCCCGGGCTACGTCGGCTATGACGAGGCCGGCCAGCTCACGGAGAAGATCCGCCGCCGCCCGTACTCCGTCGTCCTCTTCGACGAGATCGAAAAGGCGCACCCGGACGTCATGAACCTGCTGCTGCAGATCCTCGACGACGGCCGCATCACGGACGCGCAGGGCCGCACCGTGAACTTTGAAAACACGGTCATCATCATGACCACGAACGCCGGCAGCAACACGCGCACCGGCGCGCTCGGCTTCGGTCTGAGCACGGACGATCAGAGCCGCGAGCGCGCGCAGCGCGCCCTCAATGAGTTCCTGCGTCCGGAGTTCCTCAACCGCATCGACGAGATCGTCTACTTCAACCACCTCACGGAGGAAAACTTCCGCGCCATCGCCGCCCTCATGCTCGACGAAGTGCGCGCCGCCATGGCCGAGCGCGGCATGACCCTGCACTGGACGCCCGCCGTCATCGACTACCTCGTCCGTAAGGGCTACAGCGAGACCTACGGCGCGCGCAACCTGCGCCGCACCATCCAGCGCGACGTGGAGGACGCCATCGCTTCCGCCATCGTCGCCCGGCGCAAGGCCGCCGGAGACATCGGCATCGACGCGCAGGACGATCACATCACCGTTACCATCAACGACAGGGAGGTCAACGCATGAACCGTTTGGAAATTATTCAGGGCGATATCACGAAGTCGGATGTCGACGCCATCGTCAACGCCGCCAACTGCTCGCTGCTCGGCGGCGGCGGGGTGGATGGCGCCATCCACATGGCCGCCGGCACCGGCCTGCTCAACGAGTGCCGCGGCCTCAACGGCTGCCGCACCGGCGAGGCGAAGATCACCCGCGGCTACCGCCTGCCGGCGCGCCACGTTATCCACACGCCCGGCCCGCGCTGGCGCGACGGGCAGCACGGCGAGCCCGAGCTGCTGGCCAGCTGCTACCGCAACTGCCTGCGCCTTGCGAGCGAGAATGGCTGCCATACGGTCGATTTCCCGTCCATCAGCACGGGTATCTACCATTTCCCGCTGAACCAGGCGGCGCAGATCGCCGTGCGCGAGATCACGGCCTACCTCGCCGACCATCCCGAGATCACGCGCGTGCGCATGGTCTGCTTTGACAGCCGCACCCGCGCCGCATACGCCGCCGCGCTGGCCGCGCAGGAATGCGCCGGCTGACGCTCACCGTCACGCCGGAGCAGGCAGGCCGCACGGTCAGGAGCCTGCTCCGGCGTGAACTGCGCATGGCCGACGGGGCGATCGCCCGCGTTAAGACCGTGCCGGACGGCATCTGCCTCAACGGCGCGCACGCCCGCACCGTCGACCGCGTCGCGGCGGGGGACACCCTCACCGTGCGCATCGACGACAAGCGCTCCGGCGGCCGCTTCACGCCCGTGGCCGTGCCGCTGGACATTTTGTATGAAGACGCCGACCTGCTCGCGCTCAATAAGCCCGCCGGCATGGCCGTGCACGGCGGGTACGACCGCGGCGACCCCACGGTCGCCAACGCGCTGGCCGCCTATCTCGGCCCGGACGCCGTTTTTCACCCCGTCAACCGGCTCGACCGCGGCACGTCCGGCGTCATGCTCGTCGCCCGCAGTGGCTATGTGCACGACCGGCTGCGCTGCGTGCTGCACACCGACGGCTTCCGGCGCACGTATCTCGCCGTCGCCTGCGGTGTTGGCCTGCCGGTAAGCGGCACGATCGACCTGCCCATCGCCCGCGCGGACGACGGCACGACCCGCCGCGCCATATCACCGGACGGCCAGCCGTCCGTCACGGACTACACCGTGCTCGCCGAGCGGGACGGGTACACGCTCCTGCGTGTCACGCCGCGCACCGGCCGCACGCACCAGATCCGCGTCCACTTCGCCGCGCTCGGCCATCCGCTGCTCGGCGATGCGCGCTACGGCGGCGATGCGTCGCTGCTCGCGCGCCCCGCGCTGCATTCGGCCGCGGCCGATCTCACGCAGCCCGTCACCGGGCAGCTCCTGCACATCACCGCGCCGGTCCCGGACGACCTGCGCGTGTTTGGTTTTGAGAGGTACTTATGAAGAAACGCTCCATCACGATCCTGTATAATTCGCCCGTCATCCTCACGTTCGCGCTGCTGAGCCTGCTCGCGCTCGGCCTCGGCAAGCTCACCGACGGCTGGACGACGCAGAACCTCTTTTGCGTCTACCGCTCGCCGCTGACGGACTGGCTGACCTATCCGCGCTTTTTCCTGCACGTGCTCGGCCACCCGGATTTTGCCGCCTACTGCAGCAACATCGTCATGCTGCTCGTCGTCGGCCCGACGGCGGAGGAGCGCTTCGGCGGCAAGCGCATCCTGCTCGCCATCGCGCTCACGGCGCTCGTCACGGGGCTGGTGCTGTGGTTCTTCTTCCCGAACAGCGCGCTCATGGGCGCGTCCGGCGTCGTGTTCATGCTCATCGTGCTCGCGTCGTTCGCCGGCATGCGCACTGGCACGATCCCGCTCACGCTCATCCTCGTGCTCATCCTCTACCTCGGTAGCGAGATCTTTCAGGCCGTCACCGGCACGGCCGGCCTTGCCCAGCTCACGCACATCGCAGGCGGCGTGCTCGGCATGATCTTCGGCTTCACGTGGAGCCGCGGAAAGCGGGGCGCGCGATGACCGTTCTCGTCAGCGCCTGCCTGCTCGGCGTCGCCTGCCGGTATGACGGCGCGTCCAAGGGCCTTCCTGACAGCGTTTTGCGCGAACTGATGGCCCGGCACGTTCTCGTGCCCGCCTGCCCGGAGCAGCTCGGCGGCCTGCCGACGCCGCGCGCCCCGTCCGAGCGGCTGGGCAGCCGCGTCGTTGCGCGCACCGGCGCCGACGTCACGGACGCCTACACCCGCGGCGCGCAGCAGACGCTCGCCATTGCGCAGCGCTTCGGCTGCACGGCCGCCCTGCTCAAGCAGCGCAGCCCCTCGTGCGGCAAAGGGGAGATCTACGACGGCACCTTCACCGGCACGCTCACGCCCGGCGACGGCGTCACCGCGGCGCTTTTGTCCGCGCACGGCATCCGTGTCTACGGGGAGGACGACGTGGTGGAGCTGCTAAACTTGTAATTATGTAAACTGAATTATGTCAACTTGCAGCGTGCCGCCCGGCGCGCTGCTTTTTGTATGTCATAAAAACTTAAAAAAGTTGAAATCGCCGGGAAATATGTTGAAAAATCACCGCCGTCCGGTATAATGAGATTATCGCACACCCCACAGGAAAACAGGGAGGAGAAAACCATGCGCAAACGCCTTTTGTCTCTGCTGCTCGTGCTTGCGTGCGTGCTGACGCTGGCCGTCGTGCCGGTCGTCGCCGCAGAGCCTGACCCCGTGCAGTCCACCGCCTCCGTAACGGAGCCGACGCCCACGACCGATCCCGAATCCAGCCCGGAACCCAGCTCTGAGCCTTCGCCCGAGCCGACGTCCGAGCCGACGTCCGAGCCGACGTCCGAGCCCACGCCCGAGCCCTCGCCCGAACCTTCGCCCGTACCGACGCCGTCCGGCCCGTGGTATCAGGCGGCGCTGGATTTTGCCTGCGATCACCGTATCCTGCTCGGCGATCCCAGCGGCAACATGATGCCGAATGACAACGCCACGCGCGCCCAGATGGCCGCCATGCTCGTGCGTGTCTTTGGCTGCACGGCGGGCAAGGACATTGCGCATTTTACCGATGTCAGCACCACCGCCTGGTACTATTCGGAGCTGAGCACCGCCGCGCAGATGAACATCTTCAACGGCTACGGTGACGGCACGATGGGGCCGAACCGCAGCATCACGCGCCAGGAGGCGATGATCGTCATCGCCCGCGCCTTCGCCGTGCCCGACGGTACGGCCGCCGACATTCAGGCGTTTCGGGACGCTTCGTCCGTCGGCAGCTGGGCGGTCGCCAAGGTGGGCGGCCTGGTCAAGGCCGGCATCGTCAACGGCGATAACGGCAGCCTGCACCCCACGGCCAGCATCACCCGTGCCGAGATCGCGCAGATGCTCTATAATCTCGGCCTGCAGTTTTGCTCCGATGCCGCTGCGCTCCCGGCCTCCGGCCGCGTCATTTATACCGGCGCCGCGCCCCTGACGGCGGACGCTTTCACCGGCACGCTCTACCTCGGCGGCCCTGCCGGGCGTGACCTCGGCGGCATGAACATCACCGGCACGCTCGTCGTGCGCACCGACCCGAACGGCACCGTTACCGTCGGCGGCACGGTCGACACGCTCGCCGTCGCGGCTGAGGACACGACGGTCGCAGGCACCGGCCATGCCGGCCTTGTGCGTCTGCTCGCGCGCGGCTGCACCGTCACGCTCGCGGCCGACAAGACGAATGTGGAGTATGACCCCATGCTCCGTGGCGTTGACACACTCACGACCGACCCCGTGCCTGCGCTCTCTCCGGAGTGCCGAGCCGTCGACCTGTACGTGACATACCGTTATTTCCCGTCGGAATATCAGACCACACCGGGCGAGGCGACCCTCATCTGGTATGTGGACGGTGTGCAGCAGCGCACGCGCCACTACACGCTCGACGGCAAGTCCATCACGCCGGGCTTCCACGTGGAAGAGTCCGTCTGGAAGCGCAATATGCCCGCGCAGCACACCGTGGAGATCCTGCTTATATGCGGCACGGACGTGATCCGCACCACGTTCATCGTCCCGGTCAACAACTATACGGACGCGGAGTATGCGCAGCTCCAGAGCGCGCAGTACCCCTACAAGCTCGAGGTCGTGCGCAACCAGTGCACGGTGCTCGTGTACGGCCTGGACAAGAGCGGCGATTACTCCATCCTCCACCACGCCTTCGTCTGCGGCCCCGGCCGGACCACGCCGATCGGCACGTTCCGCACGCCGTTCAAGGCAGCCTGGCATCCGCTGCAGGGCTGCTGGGGGCAGTACTGCACGCAGATCACCGGAAACTATCTCTTCCACTCCTCGCCGTACAACAGCCCGAATAAAAACGACCTGTCCTACCGGCTGTATAACCAGCTCGGCACAGTCTGCTCGCACGGCTGCGTGCGCCTGACGGTGGCGGACGCGAAGTGGATCTATGACAACTGCCCGCTCGGTACGACGGTGTCGATCTACAACGCCTCGTCTCTCCCCGTGCCGAAGCCGTCCGCCCCGTGGCTGGACATCTCCAGCCCGAACCGCGGCTGGGACCCGACGGATCCCGACCCGGCCAACCCCTGGAACAAGTAAGCCGTACAAAAACGCATCCCTCGGAGCGTCTGCTCTGGGGGATGTTTTCATACCGGCTGCGGATATTGCGCGCGGGCGATGCGGATGAAGTCCGCCAGCACGCTCCACGGGTAGGCGCGCTTTGCGTCGCCGAAGCTGATGGGGTAGGCCATCGTGTCCGGCATGCGCAGCATCTCCAGCCGGCCGTGCGCCGCATCGCGCGCATGAGCCGGCGCATCACCCCCTTCGGCGCCATGCTCTGCACGGCCGTCACCGCGTCCATGATCGCCTGCAACCAGACGCTTTCCATCCTGCTCACGCACCAGCTGTGCACGGACGTGCCCGGCGGCGCGCCATCGCCTGACTTGAAAACTGCGCCGAATGTGGTACAATAGATGCATTCTGTACGAAATTCGGGAAGGAGGGCGTACCATGGAGCGGACGGAGCTTCCGATCGCGGTGTTTGATTCCGGCCTCGGCGGCATCAGTGTCCTGCGCGCGCTCGTGCAGCGCCTGCCGGGGGAGGACTTTCTCTATTTCGGCGACTCGGCCAACGCCCCCTACGGCGTGCGCCCGGTCGCGGAGGTCCGCCGCCTGACGCAGGATGTCATCGGCCGGCTGTATGACCGCGGCATCAAGGCCGCCGTCATCGCATGCAACACGGCCACGAGCGCGGCCATCGGCCCGCTGCGCGCCGCCTTTCCGGACATCCCCGTCATCGGCATCGAGCCGGCGCTCAAGCCCGCCGTGGCGCACCACCGGCGCGTGCTCGTGCTGGCCACGCCGCTGACGCTGCGCGAGGAGAAGTTCGTCGCGCTCATGCACCAGTGCGCCGGCTGCGCCGAGATCGTGCCGCTGCCGTGCCCGGAGCTGGTGGAGTTCGTCGAGCGGGGCGAGCTCGATTCCCCCGCGCTCACAGCCTACCTCGCGCGGCAGCTCGGCCCGTATGCCGGCCGCGTGGATGCGGCCGTGCTCGGCTGCACGCACTTCCCGTTCGCCCGCCGGGCCATCCGCGCCGCCCTCGGCGGCAATGTTACGCTCTACGACGGCAGCGACGGCACCGCCCGCGAAACGCTGCGCCAGCTCGTGCGCCGCGGCTGGGTCCGCGGCGGTAGCCACGGCGTCGTCACGCTGGAAAACAGCCTCCCGTCCGAGCTGCCGCTCAGCCGCCGGCTGCTCGCCCTGCCCCGGGAGGACTGACGGCCTATGCAGATCGAACGCATTCCCTTTCCGCCCATCGGTTCAAATATGTACGTCGTCACGCAGGGGCGCGACGCGATCGTCCTCGACCCCTGGCCGGACGAGGCGACCATGCAGCGCCTGCAGGGGTATCACGCGCTGATCGTGCTCACGCATGAGCACATCGACCACATCTCCGGCCTCGGCCGGATGCAGCGCGCGCTCTCGGCGCGCACCCTCTGGCAGGAAAACTGCACCCCCTGGCTGCGCAACCCCGGCAACACGACGCCTGTGCTGCTCGCGGCGCTGAGCGTGTCGCGCGGGGCGGAGGCACGTGACTTTCTGCGCGGCCTGCACCTCAAGACCGAGACGTATGCCCCGGACATGACCTTCGGCGATCACATCGCGCTCGACTGGGGCGCGCTGCACCTCGAGGGCTACGCCACGCCCGGCCATTCGCGCGGCAGCGCGTGCTACCGCATCGGGCCGGACGCCTTTTTCAGCGGCGACTCGCTCGTGCCGGGCTTTGCCGTCATCACGCGCCTGCGCGGGGGCGACGCCGCCGTGCTCATGGACAGGACCGTGCCGTTTTTGCGCGCGCTGCCGCCGGAGCTCACGCTCTATCCCGGCCACGGCCGCTGCGGTATGTCGCTCGGCAAGGGGCTCGGGAGCATGGACTGGTGAGCGGCGCGACGGCCGCATCCGCCGGGGCGCGGATCGCCGCGAAAAGGCTTGACACACGTGTAAAATTATGCTAGACTGATCGCAGCAGTTTAGGGTAAAAGTTTTTTTGTGGGATTTTTTTGCGATGGCCTCCGGTACTCCTCCGGGGGCTATCTCCTTTTAAAAAAACCGCGCCGCCGCGAGAAAAATGCTTGACACGCGCGGGCGCATCTGGTATTCTATTGTAGCGCTCCAAAGACAGCAGGTGGCTTGACCGCGGAAATCCTGCCGAGGATGCATCCATTATGATGTTTCTTTTTCTGTTTCCGGGGCTTTGGCCGCGGAATTTTTTTTGGGCGTGTATCTTTCACACGGAGGTGAAATCACACTATGCCGAACGCAAAAGTTCTCAGCGAGAAGCAGGCGATCGTCGCCGCTCTGGCCGAGCGGCTTAAGGGCGCCAGCGCCGGCGTGTTCGTCGATTACAAGGGCATCACCGTCGATGAAGACACCAAGCTGCGCACCGAGCTGCGTCAGAATGACGTGGAGTATTCCGTCGTCAAAAACACCCTGACCCGCTTTGCGCTCAAGGACGTCGGTCTCGAGGCAATGAGTGATCTGCTCAATGGTACGACTTCGCTCGCAACCAGCACGGCCGATCCGATCGTCCCGATCCGCATGATCCACGACATGAGCGAAAAGATGGCGAAGGACGAGAAGTTCATCGTCAAGGGCGCGTTCCTCGAGGGCAAGGTCCTCAGTGACGCTGAGATCGCGGAGATCGCGCAGCTCCAGAACAAGGATGCGCTGTACTCCAAGGTCCTGGGCACGATGCTGGCTCCCATCACGGGTCTGGCCGTCTGCCTGAACCAGGTCGTCGAGCAGATGGGCGGCGCCGCCGCACCTGCCGAGGCCGAAGCTCCCGCCGCCGAATAAGGCGACCACTTCACTTAACTATTTAGGAGGAAAATTACCATGGCTAGCGAAAAAGTCACTGCTATGATCGAAGAGATCAAGGCTATGTCCGTCCTCGAGCTGTCCGAGCTCGTGCACGAGATCGAAGATGTGTTCGGCGTTTCCGCCGCTGCCGCTGTTGCCGCCGCTCCGGTGGCCGGCGCTGCTGCTGCCGCCGAGGAGAAGACCGAGTTTGACGTCGTTCTGACCGGCTTCGGCGATCAGAAGATCAAGGTCATCAAGGCCGTCCGTGAGATCACCAACCTGGGCCTGGCGGAAGCCAAGGCGAAGGTCGAGGGTGTCCCCTGCGCCATCAAGGAGCAGGTCTCCAAGGACGAGGCCGAGGAGCTCAAGAAGAAGCTCGAGGAAGTCGGCGCTTCTGTCGAACTCAAGTAATCGACCCTTACACAGTCAAAAACCTCCGTGCCGAGCGGCACGGAGGTTTTTTGCGTATGGCGGGAACCCATAAAGGTTTTCCGCAAAAAGGCTTGCAGTCTGCTGCGCACAGACTTTGTGCGCCGGTGGCGTACAAAGTCCACACTTGCAGCCTGAAAAGTATTTTCTCTCACGCACATGTCGCGAGAGAAAATGATTTCACTTTTTTGCCGCCTGCGGGAGGCCACCTCTGCGAGGCTTTTTTGACTCGCTGAAACGCCTCCGTTCCACCCGGTGCGGAGGGCCTTGCGCTTTCATTCGCACTGCCACTGGTATCGCCGCAGATCCACGTGCTGCGCGTCGCGCAGGGTCACGCCCTCGCGCGCGAGCAGCGCCGCCTGCGCGTCCCAGCCGGGCACGAGCCGCCCGCTGTGATCCACCACGCGGTGGCACGGATAGTCGCCGTAGCGCTCGGCCTGGCTGAGCACGCGGCCGACCAGCCGCGCGTTTTTCGGCCGGCCGATCAGCCGCGCGATCTGCCCGTAGGTCGCAACGTTTCCCTCCGGGATCTCGCCCACGGCGGAGAGGATCTCATAGATCAGCCGTTCGTCCGTCGCCGCTGCCATCGCGCAGCCTCCTTTCCATATGGGCATCCGCCCAAAAAACCGGACCGGCCGGCAGCAAACACGCTGCCGGCCGGTTTGTGCCTCATCCGCTGCGCTTATGCGCCGAAGCTGACGCTCTTGGCAGCCTCCACGAAGCTCGGCTCGTAGGTGTCAAAATCGTCCTTCGCGCTCGCAAACTGCACGAGCCAGAAGCCGTCGTCCGCCTGATACATCACGGCGAGGTAGCGGTACTCGACGTCCTTATCCTCGTTGTAGAAGTCATAGAGGATCGTCGGGCAGCCGTTGATGTCGTCGCCCGCGACGGGGTTGCGGCTGCTGTTGTTCTGCATGACGAGCGCGGCGTACTGCTCGAGCGTCACGTCGTTGAGTCCGGCGGCGGCGAACTGATCGTTCGTCTCGTGCAGGGCGAACACGGCGGCCGTTTTGGCGGCGTAGCACACGGTGTAGCCGTCCATGGACTGCTTGCTGAAGTCGCTCGTGAGCGTGATCGTCATGCCCTCGTTGGAGAAGGTCTTGGCCGCGGCGTCAAACGGGTTGGTGCTGCCGCAGCCGGCGAGCACGGCCACGAGCAGCAGCGTGCAGATAATGGCGGTAAAGGTGCGTTTCATGTTGGTGGGTCTCCTTTTCTTTCTCTTGAAATATGACAGCGGCTCATTCGGCCGGTGTGTCCGTTTTCGGCTGGTACTGGTACGGTTCCGGGCTGGGCTCGGCGTAGCCGGTGGCGATGTCGAACTGTTTGATGAGCTGCGAGATGCCGAGTTTCGTCACCATCAGCTCGTCATAGGCCAGCTCGTCCGTGAAGCCGTTCTCGCGGCACTCCTCGAGTCCTTCCTCCACGTCCTCAAGCTCGGACACGCACTGCTCGTACAGATCCTCGAGCTTGCCGAGCGCCGTGGCGGTGTTGTCGCCGCTGCCCTCGACGGGGCACACGCTCTCGAACCGGCGGCCGATGCGCACGATCGCGGCGTAGCCCGCCTGCAGCATCATGAGCGTGAGCGCGCCGGCCTGTCCGGCTGCCTCGCTCTGCTTCATGCCGGTCATCATATCCGACACGTCCTGCAGCCACTGCTTGTGCACGCCCTTGAGCTGGTCAAGGCGCTCGGTGAGCTGGGCCTCGGAGTGACGGTTGGCGGAGTAGCCGCCCTTTTTCAGTTTGCGGGTCAGACGTTCCATAGTATTTGCATCCTCCAAATGTGAATTTCGGTCAATCGTCCACGTCGAGCGCCTCAAGGCCCTTGGCGGGGATGGGGCGGCTGTCGCCGTGGCGCACAAAGAGCATCGTCACGAACGCGCCGGCCACGAAGATAGTGGCGTAGGGGAAGAGCACGGTCATGCCGAGCTTGTCCATCAGGAAACCGGAGAACATCGGTGTGACGACCTGCGCGGCCATGCTGGCCGTGTAGTAAAAGCCGGTGTAGCGGCCGACGTCGCTGCCGGAGCACATCTCCACGACCATCGGGAACGAGTTGACGTTGATGGTGGCCCAGCCGATGCCGGCGAGGCAGAACATGGCGTTCATGAGCATCGTGGGGCTCTCGGCGTTGAGAAAGGCGGCCACGCCGAACGCGACGGCCAGCATCACGACGCCGCCGAGGATGGTCTTCTTGCGGCCGATCTTGGACGCGACGATGCCGACGGGCAGGTACGCCACGATGGCGGCGGCCTGCGCGAGCATGAGCGTGAGGTTGTAGTCCTTGTGCAGGATGTTGCTCGCGTAGACGGAGTATTTCGACGTCACGGCGTTGTAGCCGAAGAACCACAGCACGATCGACAGCAGCAGGAAGATGAGCGACCGGCGCTCGGCCTTGCCGAGCTTGCCAGACCCTGCGGGCGCGTCGTCATCGCCGTTATCGATGCCGAAGCGCTTGCTGTCGGCCTGCATCTCGGTCACGAACTTCGGCTCGTTGACCGTCAGGCGGAAGATCAGCAGCGCCACCAGCATGATGCCCGCGATCACGGCGAAGTACGCCGTGTAGCTCATGAGCGAGTTGCGCACGGAGCTCGTGGCGAAGGCCATGCCGATGGCCAGCACGAGGATACCGCCGGCGGTGCCCATGAGGTTGATGACGGCATTCGCCTTACTGCGCAGCGGCTTGATGGTAACATCGGGCATGAGCGCGACGGCGGGGGAGCGGAACGTGGCCATGGCCAAGAGCACGACGAGCAGCAGCGCGATAAAGCCGATGAGCGCGCCGGGGTGCTGCACGGTCGTCTGGTGGGCATAGGCCTGGCGCGCGGGCACGACATAGTTCGTGTAGTCGTGGTTCGTCACGGTCTTGCCCCCGGCGTTTGTGACCTGACTCGTGATGGCGGCAAATTCGTCCTCGGTGAACGTGTCCTCGAGCACGAACGTCTCGCCGTCGGGGGTCTTGAGCGTGCGGTCGGCCTCCTGCTGGTACACGACGCGCAGCGCGGCGGGATCGTCGATGGCGGCGGCCGCGTCGATGTTTTTCAGCTGCGCATCGTCGACGAGCGACAGGCTGATGAACGCGATGGCCGCGACGATCGTGCCAAAGACGATGAACGGCGTGCGGCGGCCGCGCCTGCCGGTGTGCTTGTCGGAGATCGCGCCGAACAGCGGCAGCAGAAACAGCGCCAGAATGTTGTCGAGCGCCATGATGACGCCGGACCACGCCTGCGACATGCCGAACTTGTTCGTCAGGATCAGCGGGATGGTATTGTCATACGCCTGCCAGAAGGCGCAGATCAGAAAAAAGGCAAAGCCAACGCAGATGGTGCGCTTGTAGTTGAGCTTCACTGGATTACCTCCATCAGTCTCTATCGGATTTGTCTCATTCTACAATACCTTGCCCGGCAATTCAACAGGCATTTGACGAAAAGCAGAAATTGTTGTTTAATAAGGACAAAGCAAACCGGCGGTCCGCGCCGCCGAAAGGAGGACTCGTTATGAATTGGAAAACTGCCTGCAAGATCGCCGCACCGGCCGCCGCCTGCGCGGGTGCGTTTGCGTTTCTCGTCGCGCCGGGCCGCGCCACGCGCGCGCAGAAAGCCCCGTTTTTGTACCGCAATTATGCGCACCGCGGCCTGCACACCGAGGACGGCACCGTGCCGGAAAACTCGCTCCCGGCCTTCCGCGCCGCGGCCGAGGCGGGCTACGCCGTCGAGATGGACGTGCACCTGACGGCGGACGACCAGCTCGTCGTGTTCCACGACGATACGCTCGAGCGCATGTGCGGCGTGCCGGGCGTCATTGATGATTTCACGCTCGCCGAGCTGCGCGCGCTGCACCTCGGCGATACCGACTGCGTCATCCCGACCTTTGCCGAGGCGCTCGAAGCCCTCGGCGGCCGCGTGCCGCTGCTGCTCGAGGTCAAGCGCGGGCACAATAACCGCCGCCTGTGCGCGCTGACGCTCGCCGCCCTGCGTACTTACGGCGGGCCGTACTGCGTCGAGAGCTTTGACCCCACGATCGTCGCGTGGTTCCGGCGCAACGCGCCCGATATCCTGCGCGGCCAGCTCAGCCAGCCGCCGAAGGACTACGGCAAGGCGCTCAATAAGCCCGCGGCCGCCATCGTTGGAAACGTGCTCACGAACGTGATCGCCCGCCCGCAGTTCATCGCCTACAAGATCGGGCCGAAGCCGCTGAGCGTGCGCCTGTGTGAGGCCATGGGCGCCGCGCGCGCCGGCTGGACGAGCCGCGCCTGGACGCACGAGCGCGATTATGACATCGTCATCTTCGAGCACTATCGCCCCGGCGCATGGTTCCGCGCCGATATCTGAGCCGTGGGGGAGCCCGAGGGGGCAAGGCCCGCCTCGGATGAGATCTTTTCATCGCCGTCAGGCGGATGAGGTGGAAGCGTTTTGGTTTCTGCCAGTACCTCATGTATCACGTTTACACACGATGAAAAAGCAACAGCAGCCACACCGGCGTTCGCCGGCGTGGCTGCTGTTGTTTGCTTGTGCTTGCACGTCCGCGGCGGATGCAGACCCGGACGCTGCAAAGTGGAAGAGAGAACACAAACGAGGGATTCGCAACATCATTTACAAAAAACGATGTTTACTGAACACATCCTAACATTTATGTCCGAATATGTCAAGCGATTTTCAAACGTTTTTTGAATTTTTTTACGCCGTTGCGCCGCCGCGCAGGATCTGCGCCAGCTCTGCCACGTCGCGCAGGACGTATTTCGGCTGCACGTCGGACGCTTTGAGGATCGCCTCGTCCGTCTCGCCGGACATGACGAGCACGCTCTGCGCGCCCGCATTCACGGCCACGGCGATGTCGGTGTAGATCCGGTCGCCCACGCAGCAGATCTGCGCGTTCGGCACGCCGGTCTGCGCCGAGATGACGTCGACCATGTTGCGGTTCGGCTTGCCGATGTAGGTCGGCTGCACGCCGGAGGCAGCGGTCAGCAGCGCGCAGATGCTCCCGCAGTCGGGCAGCACCTCGCCGGCCGGCATGGGGCAGACCCAGTCGGGGTTGGCGGCGATGAAGGCCGCACCGCGGCGCAGGAAGTGCACGGCCTTGTCGAGCTTTTCGTACACGAGCTCGGTGTCGAACCCGGCCACGACGATCTCCGCGCCGTCGTCCACGAGCGGGATGCCGTAGCTGAGCAGCTCGCGGCGGAACGCCTGCGTGCCGACGAGGTACACGGGTTTGCCCGCATAGTGCTGGTTGAGGTACAGCGCCGTCGCCATGCCGGAGGTGAACACGTTCTCAGCCTCGCACGGGAAGCCCAGACGCCGCAGGCGCGTGATGTAGTCCGTGCCCGCGCGCGAGGAGTTGTTGGTCAGGTAAATGTACTGCCGTCCGGTATCGGCCAGCGTGTGGATGAAGTCGACCGCGCCGGGGAACACATCGTCCCCGAGGTAGAGCGTGCCGTCCATGTCCAGCAGGAACAGGCGCGCATCGAGCAGGTCTTTCAGATCGTTCATGGGAGCCACCTCACAGAATCTTATTTTTTTCTTAACACCCTATTATACCATGAAAAACGGGCAGCACAATCCCAATTATTCTGGCGGCAGGTGTTGAAAAAAACGGCCGATGTGCTATAATATTAAAATCTGTACCGTGGGCCGCTGTTGCATGCAGGCCGGTGCGGATCTGAAGGTGTAATAAAATTTTTGGAGGCATAGATATGGCAAAGAAACAATTCAAGGCCGAGTCGAAAAAACTGCTCGACATGATGATCAACTCGATCTACACGCACAAGGAGATCTTCCTGCGCGAGATCATCTCGAACGCCTCGGACGCGATCGACAAGCTCTGCTACCAGTCGCTCACGGATGAAAACGTGGGCATGGCGCGCAGCGATTTCAAGATCCGCGTCACCCCGGATAAGGACGCGCGCACGATCACGGTGTCGGATAACGGCATCGGCATGACGAAGGAGGAGCTCGACAGCAACCTCGGCGTCATCGCGCGCAGCGGCTCGCTGAAGTTCAAGGACGGCCTCGGCGAGAACGCGCAGGAGGACGCCGCCATCGACATCATCGGTCAGTTCGGCGTCGGCTTCTATTCCGCGTTCATGGTCGCCGACAAGGTCACGGTCGTCACCCGCGCCTACGGCAGCGACACGGCCTACCAGTGGGTCAGCACCGGCGCGGACGGCTACACCATCACCGAGACCGAGAAGGACACCGTCGGCACGGACGTCATCATGCACATCAAAGAAGACGAGTCCGGCGAGAAGTACTCCACCTATCTCGAAAACTGGAAGCTCATGATGCTCATCCGCAAGTATTCCGACTATGTCCGCTGGCCGATCGTCATGGACGTCGAGCAGAGCGACTGGGTCGACACCGGCGAGAAGGACGAAAAGGGCGAGCCGAAGATGGAGATGGTCACGAAGACCGAGGAGCAGACCATCAACAGCATGGTCCCCATCTGGCAGCGCAGCCGCAAGGAAGCGACGGATGAGGAGTGCATCGCGTTTTATAAGGACAAGTTCCACGACAAGGACGACCCGCTGGCCGTCATCCGCGTCAACGCCGAGGGCCTGATCTCCTACCGCGCGCTGCTGTTCATCCCGGCCAAGGCTCCGGCGAACATGTTCACCCGTGAATCCGACCCCGGTCTCGAGCTCTACAGCTCCGGCGTCATGATCATGGACAAGTGCACCGACCTCCTGCCGCCGTGCTATGCGTTTGCCCGCGGCGTGGTCGATTCGCCCGACCTGTCGCTGAACATCTCGCGTGAGATGCTCCAGCACGACCGCCAGCTCAAGCTCATCGCCACGAACCTCGGCAAGAAGATCAAGTCCGAGCTGACGAAGCTCATGTCCAACGACCGTGAGAAGTACGAGCAGTTCCACGCCGCCTTCGGCATGATGCTGCGTGCCGGCGCCGTCACCGAGACGGGCGACAAGGTCGACGAGATCAAGGACCTGCTGCTTTACCACACGAGCGAGACGAAGCTCGTCTCTCTCAAGGAATATGTCGACGCCATGCCCGCCGAGCAGACGAAGATCTACTTCGCCTGCGGCGAGAACGTCAAGCGTCTGCTCAGCCTGCCGCAGGCAGAGCAGCTGCATGAAAAGGGCTACGATGTCCTGTGCATGACCTCGCAGATCGACGAGTACTTTGTCGACACCATGAAGACCTACGCCGACAAGCCGTTTTGCAACATTGCGACCGACGACCTCGGCCTCGAGACCGAGGAAGAGAAGAAGGAGACCGAGGCCAAGCAGGCCGAGGACAAGGATCTGCTCGACTTCGTCAAGGAGACGCTCGGCGACCAGGTCGCGTCCGTGCGCCTGTCGAATAAGCTCGTGTCCAGCGCCGTGTGCCTGAGCACGGAGGGCGGCGTCACGCTCGAGATGGAGCGTTATTTCAAGAGCATGCCCGGCGCGCCGACCGATATCCGCGCCATCCGTGTGCTCGAGCTCAACGCCAACCACCACGCCTATCAGGCCATGAAGGAAGCGTTCGACGCCGGCGACAAGGACAAGGCTGCCCGCATCGCCAAGATCCTGCACGCGCAGGCGCTGCTCATCGCGGGCGAGCCGCTTGAGGATCCGGCCGCGTATTCCGAGCTCGTCTGCACGCTCATCTGATCCGATCTATCCCCCCCTGGCCGCCGCACTCCGGCGGCCGGGGCATCCCCATGTAAGGAGCTGTCTATGGAACCGCGTCTCGGTATCTATATCCACATCCCGTTTTGCGCGAGCAAGTGCGGTTACTGCGATTTTTATTCCTGCGCCGGCGCGGCCGACCGCATGGCGGACTATCAGCACGCCCTGCTCGAGCACATCGAAGAGAGCGCCGGGCGCATCGCCCCGGCGTACATCGACACGGTGTATTTTGGCGGCGGCACGCCGAGCTTTTACGGCGCGGCGCGCCTCATCGAGCTGCTCGACGCCGTCAAGGCCACCGGCCGCCTGCTCAAGCGCGCGGAGGTGACGGTCGAGGTCAATCCGGACAGCGTCCGCCTGCACGACCTGCGCGCCCTGCACAAGGCGGGCTTCAACCGCCTGAGCATCGGCATGCAGTCGGCCAACAATGATATCCTGAAAATGATCGGCCGCCGCCACAGCTTCCACCAGGTGGAGATGACCGTGAAAAATGCCCGCACCGCCGGGTTTGACAACGTCAGCCTCGATCTCATCTACGGCCTGCCCAGCCAGACCCGCAGCGACTGGGCGGACACGCTCGCCAAGGCGATCGCTCTGCGCCCGGAGCACATCTCTGGCTACGGGCTCAAGCTCGAGGAGGGCACGCCCATGTACGAGCTGAAGGATTCGCCCCTCATCCCGTCGGACGATGAGCAGGCGGACATGTATCTGTGCATGGTCGATGAGCTGCGGCGCTACGGCTATGAACAGTATGAGATCTCGAATTTCAGCATACCGGGCTATGAATCCCGGCATAATCTGAAGTACTGGCAGCTCGACGACTATATGGGCTTCGGTCCGGGCGCGCACTCGTGCATCGGCCGCACGCGCTACAGCTATGTGCGCGACCTCGACCGCTACATCGCGGGCGTCCTCCACGGCGAGGACATGATCGACGAGTACGAGACCATCGGCGATTTCGAGCGCGCGGCGGAGTATCTCATGCTCGGCATGCGCACCGTGCACGGCGTGTCGCGCGCGGAGTATGCGCGGCTGTACCGCAGCGATTTTTCCGGCATCGCGCAGCAGTTGGAAACGTTCGTCCGTTCCGGCTGGGCCGTCGCGGACGGGGAGCGCTGGCACTTCACGCCGGCGGGCTTTCTCATCTCGAACGTGCTCATCGGCAAGCTCCTCGAGGCGCAGACCGAGCGCAAGGCCGAGCACAACCCGTGGATGAAGCCGCAGATCGAACGGCAGCCCCGCGCCAAGCTCCCGCCCAGCGAGGCGGAAGCGTTCCGCAATACATATCTGAATAATCCGATTTTGACAGGGAAAGACAGGGATTCGAGCAAATGAAACTCAACGGCAACACTTCCAAGCGCAGCGCGGCCGCTCGCCGCGAGGCGGCGGATTTCGCAGCGCAGGAGCGCTCGGCACACCGCAGCGGCGCCAACCGTTCCGCACAGAGCGAGGCGGCTGCCCGCCGCGCCGCCGCGCCGAAGCAGGCGGCGGCCCAGCGCCCGCCCGTGCCCCGGCAGGAGCAGCCGGCGCGCCGCGGCGCGCCCGACGCCCGGCAGCAGCCGGCGCCCAAAGAGAAAAAACCGCGCGGCCGCGGCGGCCGGATCGCCGTGCGCGTCGTGCTCATCGTGCTGGCCGTCCTCGTGGCGGCGGGTGCCGTCGGCATGGTGCTCGTGGCGAAAAAGAGCGCCATTTTCCCGAACGTCTCTGTCTGCGGCACGGACGTCGGCGGCATGACGCAGTCCGCCGCGGCGGACGCCATCCGCGCCGCCGGCTGGGACGATACGAGCGCCCCGGTGCTCACCATGACCTTCCCCGGCAACCGGTCCATCACCGTCACCGCGACGGAGATCGGCTTTGACGCCACGCCCGATGCCGCCGCCGAGACGGCCTATGCCTACGGCCGCAGCGGCAATGTGTTCACCAACTTCTTCACGTGGCTGCGCTGCGCCTTCAAGGGGCATGACGTCGCCTCGGACAACCTTGCCGACATGGACGCCGACGCCCTGCGCACGCGCATCGAGCGCGAGGCCGCCGAGATCAACGTCAGCCTCTCCGCCGGCAGCATCGAGATCGACGAGGCGCACAGCGCCATCCTCGTCGTCAAGGGCGCGAGTATGATCACGCTCGACCCCGCCGCCGTCGCCGACCGCGTGCTCAGCGACATCCGCGCCGGCAAGTTCGGCACGTCGGCCTACCCGGTCGACATGAGCGGCGATGACAAGATGACGCTGCAGGAGCTGCACGACGCCGTCTGCGGCGACCCGGTCAACGCAGGCTACGACCCCGAGACCCAGTCCGCCACCGAGAGCAAGGTCGGTATCCAGTTTGACGTGGCCGCCGCCCAGCCCCTGTGGGACGCGGCCGCCAACGGCGATACCGTCACCATCCCGGCCACGCTCACGCAGCCCGAGATGACGCAGGAGCGTCTGCAGCAGCACCTCCTGGCCGACAAGCTCGCCACGAAGACCACCTCGCTCTCCGGCAGCAGCAGCAACCGCATCACGAACGTGAAGCTCGCCGCCGAGAAGATCAACGGCGTCATTCTCCAGCCCGGCCAGACGTTTTCGTATAACGACGTCGTCGGTCAGCGCACGAAGGCCAACGGCTTCAAGGAGGCCGGCGCTTATTCCAACGGCCAGGTCGTGCAGGAGGTCGGCGGCGGCATCTGCCAGGTGTCGTCCACGCTGTACTACTGCGCCATGGTCTCGAACCTGAAGATCAACACCCGCACCTGCCACTACTTCCCCGTGGCCTATATCGAACCCGGTATGGACGCCACGGTCAGTTGGGGCGGGCCGGAGTTCAAGTTCACGAACAACCGCGACTATCCGATCGAGATCAAGGCGTATGTCCAAAACGGCAGCGTCACGGTCGAGATCTGGGGCACGGATGTGGACGGCAGCTATGTCAAGATGAGCTACACCGCCAACGGCCTGCGCGCCACGACCTACCGCACCGTCTATGATAAGGACGGCAACCAGATCAGCCACACGCTCGAGGCCAACAGCACCTACCATTCGCACGACACCACGCCGAAGCCGACGCCCACCCCCAGCACCGCGCCGAAGCCGACGCCCACCCCCACGCCGCAGCCGCAGCCGACGCCCTATCCGTCCGTCTACGACCCCGGTGACGCCGGTGAAGACTAATACAGAGGAGAATGCAGTATGAGCAAAGGAAAGTTTTATATCACGACCCCAATCTATTACCCTTCGGACAAACTGCACATCGGCCACACCTACTGCACGGTTGCGACCGATGCGATCGCGCGCTACAAGCGCATGTGCGGCTATGACGTCATGTTCCTGACCGGCACGGACGAGCACGGCCAGAAGATCGAGGAGAAGGCCGAGGCTGCCGGCGTCACGCCCAAGCAGTTCGTGGACAACATCGTCGAAGGCCCCGGCGGCGTGCGCGCGCTGTGGAAGCTGATGAACATCTCCAACGACCGCTTCATCCGCACGACGGACGATTATCATGTCGAGGCCGTGCAGCGCATCTTCAAGAAGATGTACGACAAGGGCGATATCTATAAGGGCAAGTATTCCGGCATGTACTGCACGCCGTGCGAGAGCTTCTGGACCGAGAGCCAGCTCGTCGACGGCAAGTGCCCGGACTGCGGCCGCGAGGTGCACTATGCCGAGGAGGAGGCGTACTTCTTCCGCCTGTCGAAGTATGCCGAGCCCGTGCGCGAGCTGCTGCTCAGCGGCACGTTCCTCGAGCCTGCCAGCCGCGTCAACGAGATGATCAAAAACTTCATCGACCCTGGCCTCGAGGACCTGTGCGTGTCGCGCACGAGCTTCACGTGGGGCATCCCGGTCGATTTTGACCCCGGCCACGTCGTCTACGTCTGGGTCGACGCGCTGTTCAACTACTGCACGGCCCTCGGCTTCCTGAACGACAAGTACGACGATTACGAGAAGTTCTGGCCCGCCGACGTGCACATGGTCGGCAAGGAGATCGTGCGCTTCCACTCCATCATCTGGCCGGCTATGCTCATGAGCATGGGCATGCCCCTGCCGAAGAAGGTCTTTGGCCACGGCTGGCTGCTGCTCGGCGGCGGCAAGATGTCGAAGTCGAAGGGCAACGTCGTCGACCCCATCGTGCTCGCCGAGCGCTACGGTGTGGACGCGCTGCGCTATTACCTCCTGCGCGAGTTCCCGCTTGGCAGTGACGGCAACTTCTCCAACGATCTGCTCATCTCCCGCATCAATACCGACCTCGCCAACGACCTCGGCAACCTCCTGAGCCGCACCGTCGCCATGGTCATCAAGTACTTCGGCGGCACGCTCCCGGCCGAGCGCGAGCACGATGCGCTCGACGATGAGCTCATCGCCATGGCATCCTCCCTGCGCGGGACGTATGCCGGCTATATGGACAATTTCGGCACGCAGCAGGCGCTCATCGAGGTGTTCAAGGTCATTTCCCGCGCCAATAAGTATATCGACGAGACGGCGCCCTGGGTCCTCGCCAAGGACGAGAGCAAGCGCGCGCGCCTGGCCACGGTGCTGTATAACCTGCTCGAGACGCTGCGCATCACCGTCACGCTGCTGCTGCCCTTCATGCCCGACAGCTGCGCGAAAGCCTTCGCGCAGATCGGCGCCGCGGCAGAGCAGACCACGTGGGACAATGCCGCCGTCTGGGGCGTGCTGCCCGCGGACGTCACGGTGCACAAGGGCGAGACGCTCTTCCCGCGCATCGACATGGCCAAGGAACTCGCCGAGCTCGAGGCACTCAAGGCCGCGAAGGAAGCGGCCGCCGCGCCCAAGTCTGCGCCCGTGCTGCCGGATGTGACGATTGACGACTTTTCCAAGTGCGACATGCGCGTGTGCAAGGTCCTCAAGTGCGAGCCGGTGAAAAAGTCCGATAAGCTCCTGTGCTTCACGCTCGACGACGGCAGCGGCACCGACCGGCAGATCCTCTCCGGCATCGCCAAGTACTACCGCCCCGAGGAGCTCGTCGGCAAGACCGTCGTGGCGATCCTGAACCTGCCGCCGCGCAAGATGATGGGCATGGCCTCCAACGGTATGCTCCTCTCGGCCGAGAAGGACGGCAAGCTCAACCTGCTCATGCTCGATGACAGCGTGCCCGCCGGCGCGCAGCTTTGCTGATCGGCCGCACCCCTGCACGTTTCCGGGAAGGCTCGCTCGGCGGGCCTTCCCGTTTTTCCCGCGGCGTGCGGAACATTTTCCGCGCCCGGCCGTCAAGCCCTTCGTAATCTCCCGTACATAAAGGAGGAGTCGCCTCTTGAAGCTGTTTTCCTCGCCGCCGCGCCCCACGGGCACGCAGCGGCCCGCTTCCGATACCGCCCAGCAGCGCCCGACACAGCAGCGCCCGGCCCAGCAGCGCCCGACACAGCAGCGCCCGGCCCAGCAGCGCCCGGCGCAGCAGCGCCCGACCCAGCAGCGTCCGGCCCAGCAGCGTCCGGCCCAGCAGCGCCCGACCCAGCAGCGCCCGGCCCAGCAGCGTCCCGCCCAGCAGCGTACGGCGCAGCAGGCTTATGCCAGCCAGTGGACGGATGACGCTGCCCGGCCGCGCCGCAGCGCGCCGGATGCCCGCCGCCGCCCGCCGCAGGCCGCCCCGGCCGCGGCCGGCAAGCACGGCCGCAAGGCGAAAAAGGCCAAAAAGCCGAAGAAGAAAAAGAGCCTCGGCCGCCGGCTGCTCATTTTGTTCCTCGTGCTGGCCATCCTGGCCGGATTGTATCTGACGGCGGTCTATTCCGACATTCCGTTCATCGCCAAGTGGCGCACGGCCTATATCCAGACGGCCATGAACACGCTCAGCCACCAGTGGCTGGCCACGGCGTTCATCCCACGCAGCGTCATTGACAAGGTCCTCGCCGAAATGGAGGCCGCCAGGGAGGCGCAGATCGGCATCAACAGCGAGTGGGGCGAAGGCGAGTCCGAGTCCCGCAACCCGACGCTCACGAACACCGAGGGCATGAGCAAGGAAGAGATCGCGTTTTACAACCTCTTCTGGGAGGTCAATGTGCCGAGCATGCAGGCGTATGTCAAGGAGCATCCCGACGCCCTCGCCGCCGGCTGGAGCCGCATCAACATCGACAAGTCCGCCCTCACGGCTGACGGCACCAGCATCCGCACCATACAGGGCGAGCAGGTGCTTGCGATCGACGCGCGCAACAAGATCCTCATCGCGCGCGTGAAAGGCAGCACTTACCGCGGCGTGCTCGTTATTATGAAAGACCCGTCGCGCCTGAGTCTGCAGGCCGCGTCCACGCTCGGCAGCGTCGGCCAGGTCTGCGGCAAGATCGCCGAGGCCCACGGCGGCGTCATCGGCATGACCGGCTCGGGCTTCATCGACCCGGGCGGCACCGGCAACGGCGGTACCCTCGCGGGCTACGCCATGTGCAACGGCAAGTCCTACGGCAGCCATATGGGCTATGGCTACAAGCGTCTCGAGCTGCATAAGGACAACCGCATCTACATCCGCGACAGCGATTCCTCGGTCTCGCCCGACACGACGGACGCGGTCGAGTTCTCGCCCGCCATGATCATCGACGGGGAGACGGTCGTCAACGCCCGCAGCGGCTTCTCCGACCTGCAGCCGCGTGCCTGCCTCGGCCAGTCGAAGTACGGCGAGATCATCGCCCTGCTCGTTGAGGGCCGGCTCACGACGTCGGTCGGCATCAGCGTGCCGGACTGCGCGGCCATCATGACCAAGCACGACTGCATGCAGGCCATGAACCTCGACGGCGGCACCAGCGCCATGATCTGGTACAAGGGCAAGTACATCATGCGCAGCTCCAACCCCGCGCTCACCGCCGGGCGCACGCTGCCGAACGCTTTCGTCTACACCGGAAATTAACGCTGCGGCAGCTGACAGCCCCAACAGCCTTGCAGAGTTTGACACACGCAAACGTCCCTGACCGCCGGTCAGGGACGTTTGTGCGCAATGCGCAAAAGATTTCCCGAAAAACGGGTGCAGATTCGTGAAAATGGGGCTTGCAATCCGGCGCGGGAAGTGGTAGAGTAACACCATCGAGAAACCGATGACCGAGAGGAGTACCCATTCACGAAGCTTTCAGAGAGCAGCGGACGGTGGAAGCGCTGCAGCGGACGGGTGGCGAATGGACTCGTGAGGGCAAACCGATTGCAGCAGCATGAGGGGCGACGGTGGCCGCGGCCGTTATCCGGCGGAGCGTATGATCGTACGTGCAAAGTGGGCGCATGAGCGCCAACATGGGTGGCACCGCAGGAGTTACAGTCTTGTCCCATGAAACGGATGGAACCGTTTCGTGGACGAGGCTTTTTTTATTGCTCAAATTACCGCAGGAGGGATGCAGATGACCCGCAAAACCAGACGATGGCGTGGCGGCCGGAGAATTTTTGCCGCGTCAGACCGTATCCGAACAGTTCAAAACCAACCGCTTTCAATATAGAAGGAGAATATACTATGAATCAGACTTTCCAGAAGATCGTCGGCGGCGTGCTCGCCGTCACCGCGCTCATGGGCCTGTCCGCCTGCGGCAGCAAGACCGAGGACACCAAGGCCGATGGCAAGACCTATAAGGTCGGCATCGTGCAGTTTGTGGACGATGCGTCCCTCAACCAGATCGAGGCGGCCATCGAGGCCGAGCTCGATGCCAAGGCCACGGAGCTGGGCGTGAAGTTCGACTACACGCTCTACAACGGCCAGGCCGACGGCACGACGCTCAACCAGATCGGCGCCGAGCTCGTCAGCAAGGGCGTGGACCTCATCGTCCCGATCGCGACCCCGGCTGTGAAGATCATGCAGTCCGCTACCGAGGACACCGAGATCCCCATCGTTTTCTCCGCCGTGTCTGACCCCGTCGGCGCCGGCATTGTTGATTCGCTCGACGCGCCCGGCGGCCGCATCACCGGCACGAGCGACGCGCTCAACACCAAGGGCCTGCTCGACCTGATGCTCGCCCAGAACCCGGACACCAAGACCGTTGGCCTGCTCTACTCCAAGAGCGAGGATTCCTCCAAGCAGCCGATCGAGGACGCGAAGGCCTACCTCGAGGGCAAGGGCATCCGCTGCGTGGAAAAGACCGGCACCACCACCGATGAAGTCACCTCCGCCGTCGATGCGCTCATCGCCGAGAAGGTCGACGCCGTCTTTACCCCGACCGACAACACCATCATGACCGCAGAGCTCGCCATCTACGAGAAGTTCCTCAATGCCAAGATCCCGCAGTACTGCGGCGCGGACTCCTTCGCCCTCAACGGCGCGTTCGTCGGCTACGGTGTGGATTACACCAAGCTCGGCACGATCACGGCCGACATGGTCGTGCAGGTGCTCGTTGACGGCAAAGACCCCGCCACGCTGCCCGTGACCACGTTCGATAACGGCATCGCCATGATCAACACCGAAAGCTGCGCCGCCCTCGGCTACGACCTCGCGGCTGTCAAGCAGGCGTTTGACGGTAAGTGCAGCTCCGTGCTCGAGACGACCACGCAGCAGAATTTTGACTGATATCTGACATCCCGAAGGAGGGAGTTCCATGCTGACCGTTTTGCAGACGGCGCTCGAGGTCGGCCTCATTTACGGCCTCGTCGCGCTGGCGCTGTTCATCAGCTTTTCCATCCTGAATATCGCCGACCTGTCCACGGACGGGTGCTTCACGCTCGGCTGCGCCGTGGGCGCCATGCTCACCATTGCCGGCCACCCGATCCTTGCGCTGTTCGCGGCCATGGCGGCGGGCATGCTCTCGGGCTACATCACGGCCTTTTTGCAGACGCGCCTCGGCGTTGAGAGCATCCTCGCCGGCATCATCTCGAACACCGGCCTCTACACGATCAACCTTGCGGTCATGGGCTTTTCGTCCAACGTGTCCATCACCGGGGTCGACACGGTGTTTTCGCTTTTCAAGGGCCTCGTTGGCGGGCAGTGGAGCCGACTGATCCTGCTCGCGCTCATCGCGGCCGTGATTGTGCTCGTGCTCATCCGCTTTTTCGGCACGTCCCTCGGCCTGTCCATCCGCGCCACGGGCGACAGTCTGGACATGGTCAGCGCTTCCTCCATCAATCCGAAAGCCACCATCACGATCGGCCTGTGCCTGGCCAACGCCCTCACGGCGCTGTCCGGCTGCCTGATCGGGGAATACAACAAGTTTTGCGACATCAACCTCGGCACCGGCATGGTCACGATCGCGCTGGCGAGCCTCATCATCGGCGAGGTCTTTGCCGGCCGCCGCGGCCGCGTGGGCGAGCGCGTCGTCTGCGTCGTGCTCGGCAGCATCGTCTACCGCTTCATCATCGCGCTGGCGCTGCGGCTGAACATCTCGGCCGAGTATTTCAAGCTCGTGTCCGCCGTCATCGTGGCCGTCGCCATCGCCGCGCCGAACATGAAGGACTACGTCCATCTGGCGAAGATCAAGTCCAACGCCCGCAAGCTGCGCGCCCTGTCCGGAAAGGGGGACGAGACCGATGCTTGAAGTTTCCCATATTTCCAAGACGTTCAACGCCGGCACCGTCAACGAGAAGCGCGCCCTGTCCGACCTCTCGCTCCGGCTGGCCGACGGGGAGTTTGCCACCATCGTCGGCTCGAACGGCGCCGGCAAGAGCACGCTCTTCAATGCCATCGCCGGTGTGTTTTACGTCGACGCCGGCACGATCACGCTCGACGGGCGGGACATCACGTTCCTGCCGTCGCACAAGCGCAGCCGCCGCATCGGCCACCTGTTCCAGGATCCGCTCAAGGGCACTGCGCCGCACATGACCATCGAGGAAAACCTCGCCGTGGCCTACCTCCGCTCGCCGGAAAAGCATAAGTCCTTCCGCCGCGTGACACGCCGCGACCGCGACTTTTTCCGTGACGCGCTCGCCCAGCTCGACATGGGGCTGGAGGACCGCATGAACACGCCCGTCGGCCTGCTCTCCGGCGGCCAGCGCCAGGCGCTGACGCTGCTCATGGCCACCATGGTCACGCCCGAGCTGCTGCTGCTCGACGAGCACACCGCCGCGCTCGACCCCGTCACGGCCGATAAGGTGCTCGCGCTCACGCGCAGCGTCGTGTCGGAGCGCAGCATCTCCTGCCTCATGATCACGCACAATATGCACCAGGCACTCGAGCTCGGCACGCGCACGCTCATGATGGACGCCGGCCGCATCGTGCTCGATGTCTCCGGCCCGGAGCGCGCGGACATGACCGTGCAGGGCCTGCTCGATGCCTTCGCCGCCAAGGCGGGCGAGGTCTTCGATAACGACCGCGTCTTGCTGTCCACGGCCGAGGACCGCGAGAACTGAATTTCGGCAAAGAAAAATCAGCCGCCCACCGGGCGGCTGATTTTTCGTGCTTATAAACTTTATAAACTTAATAGAACGTGGCCACCGGTTCCTCCGGTTTTTCGACCTCCTGCACGGACTGCACCGTGAACACGGGGCCCTTGCGGCCATAGGCGCGGTGGAACTTGTAGTCCAGCCGGGCCGTGATGATGGCCCACTCGTCGTTGCGGATCTCGTCGGCGCGGTCCCACACACAGATGATGCCCGCGAACTGAATGTCCTGCACGCAGCAGGTCATGATGTGCCGCCCGGCGATGAAGCAGCCCTTCGGCACGTTCTTGCGCACGAGGCAGCGGCACTTGACCTCAATGGTCTTGCCGTCGTACTTCTTCGGCTCTTCGGACATGTCGCGGTACCAGATGGCGAAGTCGCGGTCCTCGATCTCGACGACCGGGGCGTCAAGGTCGAACGGCAGCGGATCTTCAATGTCGTCGTACACGACCTTGCCGTCGGTGTATTCATACGCGATGTCGCACCGGCGGGAGATGGCGCGGATGACGCGGTGCATCTCCATGCGGTCCATGCTGTCGTTGTAGCGGTTGAGCACGACGAGCTCGGCGCTCTTGAGCTTGTCCACCGTGAGCTGGCGCATATTCGCGTTGTAGCTCAAAAACGACGTCGCGTCGCAAAACAGGAATTCCTGCGCGACCGCCCAGCCCTCCGGCAGGTTGCCGTAGAGTGAGTCGAGCATCCACATGCCGTTGTACTCCACGAGCACGCGCTCGGGCTGGATCTCGTCCTGCAGCGCCTTCAGGTGCTCGACCGTGAGGTCGGACTCCTCGTCGATGTTGCGCACATAGACGTTCCCGGCGCAGAACTTGTCCGGCTCGTAGACTTCCTCGCCCTCTTCACACAGCAGCAGCAGCGTGCGCTCGCCCTTGTGGAAGCGGTTGTCCTCGAGCGTCTCCTGGATGAATTTCGTCTTGCCGGCCTCCAGAAAGCCGGTGAACAGGTATACCGGCAGATCCGGCGCCTGCTGTTTCGTGTCAGCCAATGTGGAACAGCTCCTTCAGTGCATCCTCGGCCAGGTGCGACCCGATCACGCACACGCGGCCGGTGACCTGTGCGCTGCCGCGGCGGACGTCGGACTCGCCGGGCACGTAGTCAAAGTGGATCCAGCCGCCGTCGGTCGCAGGCACGATGCCCTTGGCGCGCAGCACGACGCCGTAGCGGTGCTCGTTGATGAGCGCGTCGAGCGCGGTGCGGATCTCGTCGTCGGTGTATTTGCGCGGCGTCTCGGTGCCCCAGCTCGTGAACACCTCGTCCGCGTGGTGGTGATGGTGATGGTGGCCGCAGCAGTGGTCGTGGTCGTGCTCGTCGTGATCGTGGTCATCGTGGTCATGGTCATGGCTGCAGCAGTGGTCATGGTCGTGCTCATCGTGGTCATGATGATGCTCGTGTTCATGCTCGTGTTCATGCTCGTGCTCATGTTCGTGGTCATCGTCATCCTCATCGTCGTCATGGTGATGATGGCCGCAGCAGCATTCGTGCTCGTGCTCGTCATCGTCGTCGTGATGATGGTGATGGTGCTCGTGCTCGTCCTCGTCGTCCTCCTCGGCGGCCTCGGCCTTGAGGTGCTCGAGCTCGGCGGACAGCGTGTCGCGCCGCTCCATCGTCTCGAGGATCTGCTTGCCGTCCAGCTCCGTCCACGGCGTGGTCACGATCGTGGCGGTCGGGTTCTTTTCACGCAGCAGCGCCACGGCGGCGTCGAGCTTCTCGGGGCGGATACCCTCGGTACGCGAGAGGATGATGGCGCTTGCGTTCTCGACCTGGTTGTTGAAAAACTCGCCGAAGTTCTTCATGTACATCCTGCACTTGTTCGCGTCCACCACGGTCGTAAAGCCGTTGAGCACCAGCTCGTCGGACTGCACGCCCTGCACGGCGCGGATGACGTCGCTCAGCTTGCCGACGCCCGAGGGCTCGATGAGGATGCGGTCGGGGTGGAACTGCTCGAGCACTTTTTTGAGCGCGTCGGCAAAGTCGCCCACGAGGCTGCAGCAGATGCAACCGGAGTTCATCTCGTTGATCTGCACGCCGGAGTCCTTGAGGAAGCCGCCGTCGATGGCGATCTCGCCGAACTCGTTTTCGATCAGCACGATCTTTTCGCCCGTGTAGGCCTCGGCGATCAGTTTTTTGATGAGCGTGGTCTTGCCGGCGCCGAGAAAACCGGAGAAAATATCAATTTTTGTCATAAAAGAAAGCACTTCCTGTCTGGGAGCACGCGCCCCCGAAATTTTGACCATTATTATAGCACGAAATTGTGAACGAAACAAGTCCGCCGCGTCGATGGGATGTGGTTGCGTTTTCACCGCCGCTGCGGTAAACTGGAGACATGAGATGGAATGCATTTTGGAAAATTTTAAGGCGAAACTGGCGCGCGGCCATTTACCTGTTCGTGCTCGCGGCGCTGGCGGTGCTGCTCGTGGTCGTGTGTGTCCGCCGCGGGCAGACCGCCGCGCAGCCCGAGCCCACGCCCCGCACATCCGCTGCCGTCCAGAAGGATGCAGCGCAGACGCTGCTCGACGGCATGAGCACGCGCGAGAAGATCTGCCAGCTGCTCATCGTGCACCCCGAGACGCTCACGGACGGCGGCGCCGTTACGGCCATGACGGATGACCTCGCCGCCGCGCTGCGCGACTATCCGGTCGGCGGCTTTCTGCTCTCGGCGGGCAACATGACCTCCGGCGAGCAGCTCCGGGCGCTCACGTCCGCGCTCTCATCTGCCTGCGCCGCGGCCCCGCTCGTCACCGTGGATGAGGAGGGCGGCCGCGTCGCGCGCCTGATGAACACCGTCGGCACGACGAAATTAAACAGCATGTACAGCTACCGCAGTCTCGGCACGCAGGGCGCGTATGACAATGCCCAGACCCTCGCGCACGACATCGCGGCCTACGGCTTCAACACCGACTTTGCGCCCGTGGCCGATGTCTGGACGAACAAGCGCAGCAACGCCATCGGCGACCGCGCCTACAGCGATGATTATGACGAGGCGGCCACGCTCGTCTCCGCCGCCGTGCACGGCTTTCGTGACGCCGGGGTCATCTGCTGTCTGAAGCATTTCCCCGGCCACGGCAGTACGGCCACGGACTCGCACAACGGCGCCGCCACGGTCGATAAGACGCTCCCGCAGCTGCGGCAGGAGGACCTCAAGCCCTTCGTCTCCGGCATCGCCGCCGGGGCGGACATGGTCATGGTCGGCCACCTGACCGTGCCGACGATGGATGATGCGCCCGCGTCCCTCTCGCACAAGCTCGTCACGAACCTGCTGCGCTATGACCTCGGTTTCCGCGGCGTCATCGTCACGGACGGGCTGCAGATGCAGGCCCTCGCGCAGTATACCGACGGGGAGAAGGCCGTGCGCGCCCTCGCCGCCGGCAACGACATGCTGCTTGAGATCAGCGACGTGCCCGGTGCGGTCGCGGCCGTGGAGCAGGCGCTCGCAGACGGCACGCTCACGGCCGATGCGCTCGATGCGAGCGTGCTGCGCGTGCTGCAGCTCAAGCTCGCGCACGGCATCGTGCCGCTGCCGGAGACCGGCTGACACTCATGATTTTTTAAGAAAGGTGTGGTATCCTCATACTGGGCGCGGCCGGTCGGCCTGCCCCGCATCCTCCCTTTCTTTCTTCCCCCAACAGATCAGCCGCTGTCAAAGGACAGCGGCTGATCTATTATCATTTCCGGTTGTACCCCGGCGCAAAACGTGGTATCCTAAGCTATCATGACCAGAGAGGCGACCCGCATTGCAATTCGTTGACATTGAAAAGAAGGACGGCGGCGCGTTCCTGCACCGCTACGACCTGCACTATATCGACCGCACCGGCTGCCCGCGCACGTATGAGATGGTCAGCCGCGACCGGAATATCGACTCGCTCGAGCACCTGCAGCACCACCGCACGGACGCGGTCGTCATGGTGCTCACGGACGCTGCGCGCGAGCACATCGCGCTCATCCACGAGTTTCGCATGGAGCTCGGCCAGCGCATCTACGGCCTGCCCGGCGGCCTCATCGAGCCGGGGGAGACGCCCGAACAGGCGGCCCGCCGCGAGCTGCGCGAGGAGACCGGCCTGCGCCTGACGGCCATCACGCACGTGCTGCCGCCGGCGGCGTGCACGGTCGGCATCGGTGACGAGCGCACGGTCTGCGTTTTCGGCACGGCGGAGGGAACGTTCCGCCCGAGCGCCGACCCCATGGAGGAGATCGAGTCGGCGTGGTATACGCGCGCGCAGGTGCGCGCCCTGCACGAGACGGACCTCTTCGGTTCCTGGGCGCTGGCCTATAGCTGGATGTTCGCAAACGGCTGCCTGCCGGGCGTCTGAAGGCACACAATTTTACGATTACGGAGCGATCATTATGTTTTTTTCGGAGATATATCAGCCGGGCGTCGCCGATTTCGACCCCAGCGGCAAGTTCGGTTATGAAGCGATCCTGCGCATTTTTGAAAACACGGCCAGCCGCCACTCCGACAGCTCGGGCGACGACATCATTGAGGAAAGCCGCAACGGCATCACCTGGGTGCTGACCGACTGGCGCGTCCGGATTATGCGCCGGCCGGACAGCAAGGCGCCCCTGCGCGTCACGACCTGGGTGCGCGACAGCGTGCCCACCGGGCGCATCTTCCGCGACTATACGCTCGCGGACGAGAGCGGCACGGAGCTCGTGTGCGCCGAGTCGCGGCTCATTTTGTTCGACCTGCGCGCGCAGAAGATCATCCGCATCGACCAGCAGCGCTTCCGGTCCTATCTGCCGGAGACGCGCGGCGTGTTCGCGTCCGCCGCGCCGCGCCTGCGTGCCCCTGCCGCCTTCGATGGGGAGAAAACGCTGCCCCTGCGCCGCAGCGACATTGACTTCAACGGCCATGTACATAACACGAAGTATCTCGACTTTGCGCTCGAGGCCCTGCCGGACACCGTGCCGCGCGATGCGTTCACGGGCATCCGCATGGTCTATCCGAAGGCGGTCAAGGACGTAGATGCCGTCACGCTCAAATACACCCTGACGGACACCGGCCCCTTCGTGTGCGTCTACAGCGGCGACACACTCTGCACGCTCATCCGCTTCGAGACATGAAGATACCCCCGTTGCAAAAATGCAGCGGGGGTATCTTCAGCTTTCTGCGAACCGGTCGACATACGCGCGCATCTCCTGCCGCGAGTCGATGCCGTGCACGCCCGCGATGAATGCGCGCTTTTCCTCGTCCGTGAGCGCCGAAAACTTTGCCAGCGCTTGCTGGTTGTGCACCAGCGCCATACCCAGCCCGACCGGGATGGCCGGCTGCGTGCCTGCTTTGTGCAAATGTTTCACCTTCCTCTGTGTCCGGTTTCGGAGCGGGTGCTCCCTAACCATAGTATGGCACAGATGGAAAAATAGAATACATCAGCCCAGATCGAGCACCTGCCGCGCGGCGTAGCCATCGGCGCGCAGCGCGCCGTCGAGCAGCTCGTAGCGCGTGATGTCCAGCCGCACCGCGTGCAGCATCGCGGGCATCTGCTGCAGCTGCTGCAGCTGCACGCCGCGTGCCTCGATCACGCTGCGGTATTCGTCGCTCAGCGGGTCGATGTACACGGCCGTGCCCGTCATCTGCAGCCCGGCGAGCGACGCCATGCCCGCGTAGCTGTCAAACACGGCGGCGGAGATCGCTCCGTTCCACCAGATGCCCTTGAACTTCAGTCCGCCCTCGGTGAGGATGTAGAGCCTGCCGTCCACGCGCAGGTATTCCAGCGGCGTGCACCTTACCCACTTGCCGCAGCCGGTCGCGAGCGCGAGCGTGTTGTGCGCCTCCAGAAAGGCGTCGATGCGCGCCTTGAGCGCGTCCGTCGGCATCGGGGCTTCCGGCGGGCAGAAGGCCTTGGCGATCAGTTCGGCCGCGGCGACGGTCTCGTCCTCGCCCTTCGGACGGAAGGTCACGCGCTTTTGCAGCCCGGCGGTCACGACCGGGCCGTCCTCGCCTGCGGTGACGGTGATGACGTTTGCGTACCCGCTCCAGTCGCGCGGGGCGCGCTCGGCGGGGAAGAGCTTGCAGTTGCCGATGACCGTGCCGAGGATGTAGGCCGTGCGGCGCGCGTCGGCGTCATAGATAATGGCAGTGATGTTCATGGGTTCGTTGCCTCCGGAAAAAATCAGAATAGAAGATAATGTGAGTATAACACGCAAAGAATGGATTGTAAAATCGAAAGCCGGATGTTACAATGAGAAAAAATCCGAAACAGAAACGAGGTCTTGCCATGCTCTGCCCGAAATGCGGCGCGCAGCTGTCTGACAGCGCCGTGATCTGCCGCGCCTGCGGCGCCATGCTGCCCGAGCAGCCCGTCGCCCCGAAAGCGCCGTACCCGCCGGCATCCCAGCCGGCCGAACCCACTGCGTCCACGCAGCCCGCCGCCCCGCGTACCTGCACGAAATGCGGCGCGCCGCTCGATGACGGCGTGCGTTTTTGCACCAACTGCGGCGCGCCCGCGCCGGAACCGTCTGCTCCGTCCGACACAACGCGATCCGCTTCCGCCGGCCCGGCGCAGTCCGTCCCGCCGCAGCAGGGCGCGGCAGGCGCGCCCCATACCGGCGCGGCAGCTCCGTTCGGCCCGGGCATCTGCCCGCGCTGCGGCAGCCGGCTCGCGCCCGGCGCGCGTTTTTGCACCGTCTGCGGCATGCCCGCGCCCGAAGCGCCCCAGGGCCAGGGCGACTGGTATGCGCCTGCGCCCGGCGGCGGGGTCTCCTCGCCGGAGATCGGCCCGAAGCACAAGCCGAAGAAGCTGCTCATCGGTCTGCTGTGCGGCTTTGCTGCACTGGTCGTGATCGTGGCGGTCTTGGCCGGCATTTTCGCTGCCCGTCAGGCGGGCGAGCCCAGCACGGCCGGCGGCGCGGAGGTGGACCGACTCCTCGAGCGCTACTTCACGAATTTTGAAAACGATGACACCGACGCCATGCTCGATCTCTTCCTGCCGGAGGTTATCACCTACATGCAGGACGACGATACCGCCGCCGGCCGCGAGGCCGCCCTCATCCAGCTCGACGACTGGTATTATGACTACGGCAAGGCCATTGATGATTATTACGTCTATGACGACGACAGTCTCGACGCCAGCGACGTGCGCGAGCTCCAGCGCGAGCTCGGCGTGCGCATCGACGACAATGTCATCGTCGCCTGCGACGTGACGTATCAAAACGGGCAGGACAACGACTTTTATTTCGAGTTCGTCCAGGTCGACGGGCAGTGGTATCTGCTGTTCGTCGTGGAGTGATACTGCTTCAGAGAATATCCCCGGCAGCTTCGGCTGCCGGGGCTTTTTTGCTTTATGCCTGCACCTGCACGCGGCTGCCGCCGCTGCGGTCTTTGGTCACGATGATCTGCCGGTCGATGCGGTCCTTGAGTTCCGCCACGTGGGAGATGATGCCCACGATGCGGCTGCCGCCCGACACGCCCACGAGCGCGGCGAGCGCCTGCTGCAGCGCCTCGCTGTCGAGCGAGCCGAAGCCCTCGTCGACGAACATGGCCTCGAGCTGCACGCCGCCGGCGGTCGCCTGCACCTCGTCGGACAGGCCGAGCGCCAGCGACAGGGAGGCGGCAAACGTCTCGCCGCCGGAGAGCGTCTTGACGCTGCGCGCCGTGCCGTTGTAGTGGTCGATGACCTCCAGCTCCAGCCCGGTCTGGCTGCGGTTGTCGCCCGCGCGGGCGCAGCGGCGCAGCTCGTACTGCCCGCCGGACATGATGAGCAGGCGCGTGTTCGCGCGGCCAAGGATGCGGTCGAAGTACGCGGTCTGGATGTAGGTCTCGAGCATGATCTTTTCCTTGCCGGGCACGGCGCCGTTGGCCGTCGCGGCCAGCGCGTGCACCCATTGCCAGCGCGCGCGCACGGCGGCGTGCTGCTGCCGCCGCGTGTCGATGGCGGTGCGGGCCGCGCGGTTTTGCTCCAGGCGCGCATCACAGGTGCTGATCTGCCTTTGCAGCTGCTCGGCGCGCACGGTCAGCGCATCCCGCCGCGTGCGCAGGGCGGCGATGTCCGCCGGCGGCGCGGCCTGGATCTGTGCGCGCAGCGCGTCGCGCTTTCCAGTCAGCGCGGCGAGCACGGACTGTGCCGCGCTGCTGCGCTCGCGCGCCGTGTCCAGCGCCTGCTGCAGCGCCTCGCACTGCGTGCGTGTCTCGACGAGCGCGCGCTGCGCTGCCGCGCGGTTTTCGTGCGGCAGCTCCTGTGCGCGGCGTTCGGTCTCCGCGTCCAGCTCCGCGCATCGCGCCGCACGTGCGGACAGCTCCTGCGCGCGTTCCTGTATGTCTGCCTGCTGCCGCCGGAGCGCTTCCTCCTGCGCCGGCAGGCCAGCCTCCAGCGCCTGCAGCGCCGAGAGCGCCTGCTGCTGCGCCGTGTGCTGCGCTGCGAGCGCTTCGGCGTCGCGCGCAGCCGCTGCGCGCAGAGCGGGGAGGGTCTCAGCCAGCGTGTCCGGGTCGAGCGGCGGCGTCAGCGCCCGGCACGATTGCGCGAGCGCGCCGCGCACGGCGTCGAGCTGCCCGCGCAGACCGGCCGCCTGCGCGCTGCGCTCTGCGGCCGTTTTCTGTGCCCGGTCGCTGTCCGAGAGCGCGCGCTTGAGCGCGGCGGCGTCCGGCACCTGTTCCGGCGCGGCGGCGGGGCAGGGGTGCTCCGTCGCGCCGCAGACCGGGCAGGGCTGCCCGGGCACGAGCGTGCGCGCGAGGATGCCCGCCTGCGCGTCGAGATAGGCGCGGTTTTGCGCGCCGTAGTGCGCCAGCGCCGCCTGCGCGGCCTCGGCCGCTTTTTGATATTCCGCCTGCGCGGCGGTGAGCGCCGTTTCCAGCTCGGCGCACTGCTGCCGCTGCGTCTCCAGCGCCGCCAGCTGCGCGCAGCGCTGCGCGGCCGCGTCCTGCGCGTGCCCGGCCTGCGCGGCGGCCACAGCCAGCTTCGGCTGCCCGCTCAGTTTCCCGCGCGCGGTCTCCAGTGCCTTCGCGGCCGCGTCCGTCCGGGCGCGCGCCGCGTCGAGGTCGCTTCGCTTTTGCGCCAGCCGTTTGCGTTCCGCCTCCGCCTGCGCGCGCAGTGTGTCGAGCTGTTCATACCGCCGCAGCGCGTCCTCCAGCCGCGTGATGCCCTGCCGCCGGCTCTGGATCTCCGGCTGCGAGGCCGTAGCCGTGTCCAGCGCCGCCTGTGCCGCCTTCATTTCCGCCTGTGCCTCCGTCCACGCGCTCTCCGCTTCGGCGAGTTTCCCGCGCGCGGCCTCTAGCGCCTCCGCCTTGCCGAGGTCGGAGAGCACCTGCTCGCGCTGTGTCTCCGTCTGCGCGTGCTCCGCCTGCGCCTGTGTCAGCGCGGCCTCGTCCGCGTGCAGCAGCGTGTCCAGCGCCGCGAGCAGCGCGTCGGTGTCCAGCGCGTCCGGCAGTGTCTCCGGCGCGTCGCAGCGGATGCTCCCGGCCGCTTGACGCAGCCCGGCCTCCAGCTCGCCGCACTGCCGGTCGAGCGCGGCGGCCTCCTCCTTGAGCCGGTTTTGCAGCGCCTGATACTGCCCCGTGTGGAAGATCTGGCGGAAGATGGCCTTGCGCTCGTCCGTCTGGGCGAGCAGCAGCTTGCGGAATTCTCCCTGCGCGATCATGGCGATGCGGGCAAACTGCTCCCGGTCGACGCCGACGATGTCCGTCACGGCGGCGGTCACGTCGCGCGCCTTGGTGATGATGCGGCCGTCCGGCATCGTCAGCTCGGCGTCTGCCTTCTGCACGGTCGTGCCCGTGCCGCGCGTTTTCGGGCGCGTGTATTCGGGATTGCGGCGCACGGTGTAGGTCTTGCCGCCGTTTAAGAAGGTGAGCTCCACGAACGTCGGCGTTTCGGGCGCTGCGTATTTGCTGCGCAGCATGGAGCTCTCGCGGCTCTCGCCGCTCGCCTCGCCGTAGAGCGCGTAGGTGATCGCGTCAAAGATCGTCGTCTTGCCGGCGCCCGTGTCGCCGGTGATGAGGTAGAGCCCGGACGTGCCGAGCACGGAAAAGTCCACGGTCGTCTGCCCGGCGTACGGGCCGAAGGCGGACATGGTCAGGTTCAGCGGTCTCATGGCTGCGCCTCCTGAATCTCCTCCATGAGCTGCGCCGCGAACGCGCGCTGCTCGTCGCTCATGGGCTGGTTGTTTTGCTGCAGGTACAGCGCCTCGAACAGCTCCAGCGGCGTGCGCTGCTCCATGGCTGCCGGCGCTGCCACCGCCCCGGCGGCGCGCGTGCGCGCGTTGTCGTAGTCGAGCGTCATCAGGTACGGATAGATCGCCCGCAGCCGCCCCACGGCGTCGAACACGTCCTGCTCGTCCGTGAGGATCAGGTGCAGGTAGTCGCTGCGGTAGGTCGTGTGCTCGTAAAAGCTCCGTGCGGTTAGCTCGTCGTAGCTGCCGCGGATCTCGCGCAGGTCGCGCAGCGGCGTCAGCGGCACGGTGCGCACGTCGACCGCGCCCTTTTCGCCCAGCGTCACGACGGTGACGGATTTGTGCTGGCTCGCCTCGGAAAACGAGTACTTGAGCGGCGACCCGGCGTAGCGGATCGTCGGGCGGCCGATCTGCTGCGCGCCGTGCAGGTGGCCGAGCGCCACGTAGTCAAACGGCGCGAACACGCTGCTGTCCACATTGTCCGTCCCGCCGACGGACAGCTCCTCCGAGCCGCTGCGCGCGCCGCCGGTCACGAACTGGTGCGTCACGAGCACGTTGCGTGCAGCAGGATCGATGTCCATGTGCGCGATGGCGGCGGCTACGGCGTCGGTGTAGCTCTCGATCTGCGCGTCCGGGAACCAGCGGCGCACGTGCGCGGGCTTCAAAAACGGCAGCAGCCACAGGTACACAGGCCCGATTTCGTCGCGCAGCACGACGGGCGCGACCGCGCCGCCGTAGACCGGCGCGATGTGGATGCCGCAGCTGCCCATGACCCGCCCGCCGAAGGCGAGCCGCTCCGGCGAGTCGTGGTTGCCGCTGATGAGCAGCACTGGCACGCCGCGCGCGCACAACTCGGTCAAAAATCCGTCGAGCAGCTCGACGGCCTCGGTCGGCGGCACGGGCTTGTCGTATACGTCGCCTGCGATCAGCACGCCGTCCGGCCGCTCGTCGTCCAGGATCGTGAGAATTTGACGCAGGATATATGCCTGATCCTCCAGCATCGAAAAGCCGTTGACCCGCTTGCCGAGGTGCAGGTCGGCGAGGTGAAGAAATTTCATATCGGTCCGCTCCTTCCCGCGGCCGGGCCGCGGTGTGGTGCTTCCATTATAATCCGAACCGCGCCCCGGCACAACGGCGATTTTCGCCGCGGCATGACAAAACCGGGAGCATATGAAAGCACCGGCCCCGCACAGAAGAAGCCTCGCAGAGTTTGCCGCCCGCAGGCGGCAAAAAAGTGAAATCATTTTCTCTGGCGACATGTGCGGCAGAGAAAATACCGCTCAGGCTGCAAGTGTGGAATTTGCGTGCCATCGGCGCACAAATTCTGCGCGCAGCAGACTGTAAGCCTTTTGTCGGAAAACCCCATTGGGGTTTTCCGACAGGCAAAAAAACCGGGAGCCGTTACGGCTCCCGGTTTCTGCTCTTGTGCGCGAGATATGCCACCAGCTCCTCCGGCGCGAGCGCGCCGAGGGCTTTCGTGTGCTCCGCCGCCCCGCGCACGGCGGCGTGCACATCGGCAACAGACACACCGTGCGCCCGGGCGACGGACTCGAGCGCGCGGCGTGCCAGCTCCTCCGTGGTCGGTCGGGTCACTTGCTTCTTCCTTTCCTGCGTCTTGCGGCTAGTATGTCCCGGCGGCCGCGGCCTAATCCGCTCACCAGCCGAGTGCGCGCGCCAGCGCTGTGAACGCCGTGCACAGCGCCATGCCCATCGCCGTCGGCAGCAGCGCCGCCAGCAGTGTCCATTTTGTGCTGCCGGTCTCGCGCCGGATGGTCCAGAGCGTCGTCGAGCACGGCCAGTGCAGCAGGAAAAACAGCACGGCACTCACGGCGGTCGTCCACGTCCAGCCGTTGGCGGTCAGCAGCGCGTGCATCTGCGCCAGCCCGAGCGAATCGCCCAGACTGCCCTGCGCCAGATACCCCATCACGGCGATCGGCAGCACGATCTCGTTGGCCGGAAATCCGAGCACGAATGCCAGCAGCAGCACGCCGTCCATGCCCATCAGCCGCCCGAGCGGGTCGAGCGCACCTGCGCACCACGCCAGCAGGCTCGCGCCGCCGACGTGCACGTTTGCCAGCGTCCAAAGAATCATCCCGGCCGGCGCGGCCACGGCGGCCGCGCGCCCGAGCACGAACAGCGTCCGGTCGAACACGGAGCGCACGATGACCTGCCCGACCTGCGGCGCGCGGTACGGCGGCAGCTCCAGCGCGAAAGCCGACGGTCTGCCGCGCAGCACGGTCATACTCAGCAGCCACGTCGCGCCGAACGTCAGCCCCACGCTCAGCACGAGCGCCGCCGTGAGCAGCAGCGCACTGACGAGCGAGCTGCCGCCGGCCGCGGCAAAGAACATGGTCATGAGCGCGATGAGCGCCGGAAATCGCCCGTTGCACGGCATGAGGCTGTTGGTCAGCACGGCGAGCAGCCGCTCGCGCTCGGAGTCGATGATCCGGCAGCCGACCACGCCCGCCGCGTTGCAGCCGAGGCCCATGCACATCGTCAGCGCCTGCTTGCCGCACGCATGGCAGGCGTGAAACGGCCGGTCGAGGTTATACGCCACGCGCGGCAGATACCCCGCGTCCTCGAGCAGCGTAAACAGCGGAAAAAAGATGGCCATCGGCGGCAGCATCACGGCCACGACCCACGCCAGCGTCCGGAACATGCCGTCCACCAGCAGCCCCTGCAGCCAGAGCGGTGCGCGCAGCGCCGTGAGCAATGCCGAAAACTGCGCCTGCACCCAGCCGAGCGCGCGCGCCAGCCATTCCGACGGGGCGTTCGCGCCCGCGATCGTCAGCCACAGCACGCCCGCCAGCCCCAGCAGCATGACGGGGTAGCCGGTCGCCCGGCTCGTGAGCAGGCGGTCGAGCCGCCGGTCGCGCGCGGCGTATTCGGCCGTGCCGTAAGTCACGCACGCGCGGCAGATGGCCTCTGCCCGGCGCACGTCGTCCGCGGGGTCGGACGGCGGCGCTGCGTCCGGCTGCGGCTGCGGCGCCGCCGCGACGGTGTCGAGCGCGTCGAGCAGGGCGGTGAGCGTTTTCTTCTTTCGTGCCGTCACGCCCACGACCGGCACGCCGAGCTGCGCCTGCAGCCCCGGCAGGTCGATGGTGATGCGCTTGCGCCGCGCCTCGTCGAGCAGGTTCACGCACACGATCAGGTTCGGCGTCACGCTGCGCACCTGCAGCGCGAGCACGAGCGTGCGCTCCAGGCACGTCGCATCGCACACGACGACCACGGCGTCGGCCTCGCCGCCGCGCACAAAGTCGCACGCGACGGCCTCCTCCGCCGAGTGCGGGCACAGGGAGTACGTGCCCGGAATGTCCACGAAAAAATAGTTCTCCCGCGCCGAGCGGCAGCGGCCGCACGTGCAGCCGACGGTCTTGCCCGCCCAGTTGCCGGTGTGCTGGTGCATACCGGTCAGGGCGTTGAAGACGGTGCTCTTGCCGACATTCGGGTTGCCTGCCAGCGCCACGACGCGCTCGCCCGCCCGGCGTGTGCCGCCGAACGCGGCCGCGTGCGCGCCGACAGAGCGGTGCGTCAGTCCCATGCGCGCCCCTCCTTTACGGCACGGCCACGCGGATGCCGCAGCAGTCGCACCGCCGCAGCGCGATCACCGTGCCGCGGATGAGATAGGCGCTCGGGTCGCCCATGGGGCTGCGGCCGAGGCAGACGACGCGCGTGTTTTCGATCAGGCCGAGGTCGCGCAGCCGCCGCTGCATCCCATCGGGCGCGCACACGCTGCGCACGGTCGCGCTCTGGCCGGGCTGCAGCTCGCTGAGCGTTTGGATCTGTGTCATGGTTGCTTCCCCTTCCTCCGGAGGCGATTGCCTCCCGTACCCATGGTATTCGGCAGGGTGCGCGCGGGTGCATTTTTGCACCGGCCGTGGTATTATCAGGGAATACACTGAAAGGAGCGGCAGCATGGCAGCATTTCAGATACCGCGCACACCGCACACGACGAACAAGACCATCCGCTTTCCGGATGATGTCATCGCAGACGTGGAGGCGGCCATCGCGGGTAAGGACTGCACGTTTTCCGCGTTTGTGATCGCGGCGGTGCGCAGTGCGCTCGCGCAGCTGGCCGAATCACCGGAGACGTGAACGCGCCTTGCGCGCGGGCGTTGGGTGTAGTATAATGCAGGAAAATACCTGTATCAGGAGTGACCGATATGGCAGACAAACCGAAAACGAATGTGGATAAGTTCTTTGAGATTTATGATGCCGACCCCGCCCTGCAGGCGCGCGTGCAGCAGGCGATGGACTGCTATCCCGGCAGTCTCGAGATCCGTGACGTGATGACCGAGCACGTGCTCCTGCCGGTGGCGGAGGAGCTGGGCCTGCCCTTCACGCTCAAGGAGCTGCGCAATTATGAGCTGCTCAAGTGGGGCCGCCAGCACCAGGACCGCGAGCTGACGGACGACGAGATGGCGGCCGACGACGAGACGACCTACTGGCTGCTTGACCGCGGCTGGTCGAATGATGAGGCCACCTTCTGCGGGGATAAGCATTGAGGTATGCAAAAAAGGCGCGCACCGGCTGGTGCGCGCCTTTTGCGTCGTATTCTATCTCATTGCAGCCGGCTTCGGATATCCTCCACATTGCGCTTCACGCCCTGGATGAACAGCGCGGCGTCGAGGCTGTAGGCCATGGCGTTGAAGCCCCTGCGGAAGCCGTCGACCACGCCGTCGGCCGTGCCGGTGAAGAACATGCAGTACTTTCCGGCCGCGTGGCAGGCGGCGACGATGCGCGTGATGGCCGCCTGAAATTCCGGCGCGTCGAACTGCCCCGGCATGCCCATCGAGATCGACAGGTCAAACGGCCCGACGAAGATGCCGTCCACGCCGTCCACGGCGCAGATGTCCTCGATGATATCGAGCGCCTCGGCGGTCTCGCACTGCGGGAAGAGCAGGGTCTCGCCGTTGAAGTGGCGCATGGTCTCCGGCACGGAGCCGAGCCCGTCAAAGCCCCAGCCGTCCTTGCGCGACGGGCAGAAGCCCCGCTGGCCGATGGGGTAATATTTCGCGTAGTTCACGAGCTCCTGCACCTGCTCGAGCGTCTTGACGTTCGGCACGATCAGGCCCTGTACGCCGACGTCGAGCAGCTTGAGCACGGCGGGGCGGCTGATCTCGCGCACGCGCGCGAGCGGGCAGATGCCGCTCAGCTCGGCGGCGCGCACGAGCGCGGCGGTGGTCTCAGCCTCGATGGGGGAGTGCTCGTTGTCGATGATGGCAAAGTCGAGCCCCGTGCGGCCGAGGCATTCCATGAGGCTCGCGCTGGCGGTGTCAAAAAAGGTGCCGATCGGCTGCGCGCCGGCGGCAAGTTTCTGTTTGAGTGTGTTTTCCATGCGGATTCCTCCTTATCTTGTCTCGATGCCCCGATTATACGTGCATTTTGGCGGGATGGCAAGTGCCGCTGAAAAGAGGGATGCAACTTTGCATCCCTCTTTTTCATGCTGGAATCACATATAACGAGCCAATGTTTTGTGCAGCAGATCGTTGTATTGTTCCAGATCGTATACACTCGTCAGGTTGAATTTTTGGCCCTTTTTCTCCTCGTCCGGCACAATCAGTGTTTTCACTGTGTCGGTGAGTTTTAAGCGGCAAATCCATTTGCGGGTATTTTTCTTGTAGAGAATATTGATATAGGATTCGGTGTCCTTATATGTAATGTCTTGCAGGTCAACGACGTCTTTCAGTAGGTTTTTGATGATGAAGTAGGCTTCCAGTTCCTCTTCCGTTGTCACGATTTTCGATTCGTTGCTGTCAGAAACATCCGCATCTTTTTCTGTACTTACTGGTTCCGCCGTTGGCTTTTCAGAGACGGAAACGCTGCCGCCAGAGCCGCCGAGCGCGTTTTTAATTTTATCGTTCATCGTCTCGCTGATATAATCATTGAGCGCTTTTTTCAGGAGGGGACGGAACTTTTCAATGACAGCCTGCGTTTTTTGGCCGGTGTAGCACCCTTGCAGGAAAAGCCGCGTCAGTTCGTCGGACGGATTTTCTACCTGCTCCGCAAATTGGTTTTTAAACTCGTGTACATACTTCAGTTCCGATGCAGTGCTGAAAATGGAATCAATATCGAATTCTGATTTGCAGAATTTTTTAAGCTCACGCACCTGGTTTTCACGAATATCAAGAATATTGATGCTCAAAAACGGATCACTATCCATTTTGTTGGGATTATCCAGATCGGTAAAGAAGCGATAGATGAGACCGTTTGTTAAAATTGCGAATTTTGCATCTGTTGTGCCGAAGTAGCGGAAAAGCTGAGAGTCGTGACGCTCCAGATTTTCAGATATGGATTTGCATTCAATTAGGATAACAGGTGTGTCGTCTTTCATGATGGCGTAATCGACTTTTTCACCCTTTTTAATGCCTACATCCGCAGTGTACTCTGGAACGAATTCTTGCGGATTAAAAACATCGTAGCCAAGCATAGAGAAAAACGGCATAATAATTGCGGTTTTTGTGGCTTCCTCTGTCTGGATGGAGTCTTTCAGAGTGCCCACACGCTTAGCAAATTGTTTGAGCTGGTCTATAAAATCCATAATACGCACTCACTTTCCTGTATTTGATTTTTTCGACTGTTTATTCAATTTTATCACGGGCGCGGTGGAAAGTCCATCCTTTTGAGATGAAAGATTTTTGGTGCTCCAGCGGGGATTTCCCCTATCGGGGATAAACTTCGACTCCCCGGGAGCGACCAGAAAAAATATCCCCCGCCAAAAGGCGAGGAGATTTTTTGGTGCTCCAGCGGGGATTTCCCCTATCGGGGATGAACTTCGACTCCCCGGGAGCAGCCGGAAAAAAATTCCCCCGCCAAAAGGCGAGGGAATATTTTTTGGTGCTCCAGCGGGGATTTCCCCTAACGGGGATAAACTTCGACTCCCCGGGAGCAGCCGGAAAAAATATTCCCCCGCCAAAAGGCGAGGGAATATTTTTTGGTGCTCCAGCGGGGATTCGAACCCCAATAGAATTACGCATTTTCAGTGCTTATCACTTTCTGACAACACTTTTGACAACTTTCTGCTGCGTTTTACGTACCGGTTGACCTTGTTGTGTACCTGCTGTTTACGCTTGTCCTCAAGGTCGGTGTAGATATCCTGCGTCATTGCGATGGTAGAGTGCCCGAGCAGATACTGCGCATCCTTGACATCGATATTCGCGCTGTGCAGCATGGATGCATATGCGTGCCGGAGTTGATGCGCAGTCGATTGGATGCCATGGCTCTGCTGGTATTTTTTCAGGCCGGATTCCAGCTCCGTCTTTGTCGGCAAGCCGCCAGGGAAGAAGATGAATGTTTCAGGGTCGTCATAGTGCGGCAGGACCTCGATGACGTTATCCGGTAGGTCTAAGTAGCGCACGCCGGCTTCGGTCTTAGGGGATTTGAGAACCGGCTTTCGCGTGTCAGAGTATGCAACGGCACGCGCGACGCACGCAGTCCGTGTGGTGAGGTCAATATCTTTTTGCTTCAGCGCAGCGGCTTCTCCGCGACGTGCGCCCGTGTACGCCATGAAATACGACATTCGTGCGAACAGGCTCTCTGTCTTGGATTCTTCGATTTTCTGCAGGTCGTCCGGCGGCGTCGGCTTTCTGGGTACGCGCGGGTTTCCTTTTGGGGTCGGAATCCCGATGCAGGGGTTTGCATCAATATCGCCGCAAAGGAAGGCGTAGTTGAGGATCTGCCGCATCACGGACTTTGTGTTGTTGATGACCTTCTGCGAGTAGCCGCGCGCGGCGAAGCGCTGCAGGAAGACGACGATCTGGTGACCGGTGATGTCCGTGACATACTGGTCGCCGAAAGCGTCCACAGCGCGATTCTTTGCTGTTCTGTAACCGCATACGGTGTTTGGAGACAAGCGCGGCTCGCACTGTTCCCACCAGTCATCGGCGACGGCCCCGAATGTACGGCCCTTGCTAGCAGCCTCGTTCGCGTGCTTTTCGCACTCACGGATATAGTCATCACGCTTTTGTTCGACTTCTTTGTCGGTTTTTCCATAGAAATACTTTCGCTCGCCATTGATGGTGTCAGACAAGACAATGCGTCCGTCTTTGCGCAGCGTGTATTTTGTCCTTTTTCTTGCCATGGGCATCCTCCTATGGTATCATAAAAGGGTAGACAGCTCCCTTTATTGACGTATTGGTGGGTTTCTGCTCTGACCGTCCAGGTGTTGCAGCACCTGGGCGGTTTTTATTTTTCTGATTTTCCGGAAGATTTACCACTGGTATAAGGATTTCCACAACTTCGCTTTCCGTCAATATGCTCGAAGAGCTGCGCATTAATTTCGGCACCAAGCGGGTCTAAAACGAAGTCAATACCTTCTCTTCGTGCCAGTTTTGCGGCCGGCACAAAGTCGCTGTCTCCGGCAATTAATACTATCTGATCAACCTGCTTTTTATATGAGAGAGAAGCTATGTCAACGCCGATTTTCATGTCGACGCCTTTTTGTTTGATATTTGGCTCGAAATCGTCGACGCCTAATTCGCTGACTTGAATAGTGCCTGCGCACAGTTTCTTTTGAACATCATATTTCAAATAAAAAGCCGAATTGTTGTTGTCCAAGCTGCCGAGGCGGAGGGCTACTTTTCGACGCATCTTTAATTGGTTGAGGAATTCTGTCATCCAAGCATACTGTTCCGATTTCCCGAGGTCTATTGTCTTTCCGAGTAACGGATGATACATTTGCTTTTTGATAGGAGGGCAATCATAGTAAAAAATTCTATATAGTTCGTGCTGATGTTTACGCTCGCTCAAATGCCGCATACAATAAGAAAACAGAGCCGATGCAGCTTCCTCGGGGGTATGTTTGCCCCATAAATGAGTGGCTCTTTTTCTGTAGAAGCCGCCATCAACAAGAATCGCCGTTTTTGACATGTCCATCCATCCTTCCTTCTTTCTATCTCGTATGTATACAAATGCATATGAAAAACAAAAAGCCCTTGGATTCGACATTCCCTTATTGTGGGAGGCCTACTTTCCAAGGGCTGATTAAACAGCGTAGCATAGAGTAATAACACTAGCTACACTCTTATCTTATGCCGTTAAGGCCAAAATGTCAAGTGGGAAATATACCGAAATATGCCACTATATATCACTGGATTTTTATGACCAGCGAATTCTATATCCGTTCAGTAGCTGCGCCGGGGCACTTTCATTCTCTTTTAGAAAGGAAATACCGCCGGAAGAGTTCCTTGAATTCCTTGACAGTGTAGTTCGTGCCGTACTGGCGGTTGATGATATTGCACGTCATGCCCCAGCCCCAGCCGTATTTGCAGATCATGCGGTACATGGCGCTATAGATTTCGGACTGCATGTGTGTTACCATCTTACAAATTGATGTATTGTTCACGCACAAGATTCTGAATTTCGATATCAAATTGATCAGGTTCAATAATTTTGCGGCGTGGTTTGTATATGTACCCTCTTTTTTCCTTGTCCTTTGCGTCGTCAAGCGATTCCTGGATAATGGTCTTGAATTGTTTAAGATCTGAATCATTGAGGCATTCCGCAAAATAGTCAACCGCAAGTTCAGGACGCATTTTCAACAGAATTTTCCCTGTGTGCGTAACGTCGTATGGAGAAATGAAATTAAGTCGCCGCTTTTCTGCTGCGGCTTTTTTTGCGTAATCAAGCGCACTTTCTAGATCGTAAGTGCTTTCGTATAGGTCTGACATCATATTGTAAATAGACCAGAGCGGGTATGACCGTGGTAGCTTTGCAATGTCAGCACTTGATGCGCTTTGGAAGAACAGTTGAAAATATTGGAGTGAGAGATGCCTGTAGGCGGCTCCCTTTTCTTTATATGCTATGGCAGTTGCTAGAACATCAAAAGCATTACTTGAGTGACCGTATTTCTGGACAATATATTCGTACAAGATGTATCTTGGCTTATAGATAATGGAATAAGTCTCTACTGCAAGGCCAATTCCTTGATATGGACGTGAATATTTTTTTCGGGATGCCAAAATCACTTCTTTGACAACGTCATTTTCGTGGCTGGAAACGCGAGTTGGATCATATCGTCCATCCTTGAGGAGGCTTTGATTGCAATCTTGAGCATATTCGCCCGGATGCTTCGGCATTGGCGCTGCTTCTGAAGCTTTTTTGCGTTTTTTAAACCAAAAGCTCATGACACTCCACCCCTTTTATCTGTTTTCGCCTTACAACGATTTAACCAATTTTATCATTTTATGGCGAGAATGTCTATTCTTTCTTTAATGTACGATAAAAGGGACTGTGCCACGCCGCTCCCCCTGCGCATAATAAGCGCGGAGGCGTTGAAAGGTGAACTATCAAGACTACAAAGACGCGCGCGATGCATCGTGGCGCATCCTGATCGACTGCGAGGTGACAGAGCTGCCGGTCAGGATCGGCGGCGTGTGCCGCGCGCTAGGCGTGTCCGTGCGGAGGTATACGCCGGCCGAGCGGGACAGCAACGACGGCATGTCCACCATCATCGGCGGTGCGCCGACGATCATGGTGTCCAGCCTGGCGATCCCGGCGCGGCAGCGCTTTACCTGCGCACACGAACTGGGGCACATCATCCTGGGCCATGTCGGCCGGTATGATCTCGTGTGCCGCGAGCCAGATCCGGGCGACAATCCCATCGAGCAGGCGGCCAACGTGTTTGCCTCGCGCCTGCTTGCCCCGGCCTGTGTGCTATGGGGGTGCAGCGTGCAGTCGGCTGAGGACATTGAGCGGCTGTGCGACATCAGCCGAGCGGCTGCCGATTTCAGGTGGAGCAGGATGCAGGAGCTTTACCGGCGGCAGCGCTTTTTGACCTCACCGCTCGAGCGGCTGGTATATGCGCAATTCGAGGACTACATCAAAGGTCATCGGCTTCGGGGAGTTGGTCAATGAGCGTTTTCAGAGCGGCGACTTGTTCGTCGCTCAAATTCTTCTCGACATAAGAACCGTCGCGGCCGGCAATGCGGACAACGTTTTTGCGCTCTGGCCGTTGCGCATCCTTTGGCGAAGTTGAGCCTGTAAGCTCGCTTGATTCAAGTAGTTCGGACTTAGAGACTCCGAAGTGAATAGAGAGCATTTCGATTTTGTCCATACGGGGCATTTGTTGCCCCTTGCAGTATTCTGATACAGTAGACTTGCTTACTTTTAACAGCTTTGCAATGTCGGTCTGTCTTTCGCCGCTCTCTTTCATGAGACGGCAAAGGTTCTCTGCGAAGATTTTTTTATCGTAGAATATTTCGCTGTTCAAGGGCAGCACCTCATTTCAGTTACATAATGTACGCTTAAACCTGAAAAAAGTCAATATAAAACGGAAAAAGTTCGGTTTAAACTATTGACAATTCTGAAATCAAGTGGTAAGGTTAAACAGAACTCGTGAGAAGGGGGTGAAGATATGAAGTTGTCTTTGAAGGCGGCGAGGATTAATAGTGGCCTTACGCAGAAATGCGTTGCAAAGCGCCTGAATGTCAACGTTTCCACGATTAGCAATTGGGAACAGGGCAAGACATATCCGACCGCAAATAAACTTGCTCAGCTGTGCAGCATTTATCATGTAGGCATTGATGATATTTTTTTGCTAAAGCAGTAAGGTTTAACAGAACTATTCTGCAATAACAAACATCCGCGCAGGGGAGGTGAAAATATGTACACCCTGAAGACGCTGGTCGCCGTTGGTGTGATCTGTTGCTTTGTCGGCTTCCTTGTATGCCTTGCGATCTTCAATCACATCTGCAATGACTGCCTGAAATCCACGTTCGAGCGGGAGCGGGCAACCGAGAAGATGTATACAGATGCACTCGAGCGGCTGTCAGGTAACCAGCGGAATGATGATGGATGCAGCGAGTGACACTATGGCAACGATTTTCGAGAACGTAGCATCTTTTTCGGCCTTTCTGGCTTGCTCTTGCGCGGTAACAGCCTGCTGTCTTGCGATTTCCGCGCGCTCGGATGCAGCGTCAGCGATTCGGCGGAGCTCCGCAATCTGGTTGGCAACAGCTTGGGCCTCGTTGGCTTTTTGCTCCCGCTCCTGTTTGAGGCGAGCGAGTTCGAGCCGGCCGGCGTCGGTGATGTTCAGAAAGTCAATGTTCTCACCGAAAGCTCTCACAAAATGCGGTTCATGTGTCCAGAGAGCGCGAGCGGCTGCTTCGATGTCTGTTGCCGATTCCCCGGTTTCAAGCTGGAAGTCATTCAGATTCAAACTGCCGCACTGCGAGCTCAAGCGCGAGAGTATTTCATATTGCAATTCAAGAATATCCATAAAAATTCCTCCTTCGCTGTGATTCTACCACGTGCGAGGAGGAACAGGCAAGAAAAGGAGGGAGGTACATATGAAAGCGGAAGATCCTATGGCAATGATGCGTGAAGCGCACCGCGAGTTATCCGCAAGTTACCAGCAAGTTGCCGCAAACAAAAAACCATCCGCAAGACTTTGCAGATGGTTTTGCATGAAATTTGTTCGATTGGAGGTGAACCAAATGAACTATTCCAACATCCATTACGTAAATCTGCGGGCAGAAATGGCACGTGGGAATATCGGTATCGGCCAGATGGCGAAAGCGCTGCACATCAGTCGGGACACGATGGCGAGGAAACTGGCGGGCAGATCGCCGCTGCATCTGGACGAGGCGTTCCGGATGCGCGATCAGTTCTTTCCATCGTGCAGTATCGAAGCACTGTTCCGGGAAGAAAGGGAAGAGCGAGGCGCATAAAACACCTCGCTCAGCTGGTAGATTATTTCGTTTTTTTGCTGGGGCGCTGTGCAAGAGCGCTCGCAGCGGCGGTCTTGCTGGCCTTGCCGGTTCGACCGTCACGAAGCACCTTCGACGCCGCGGTCGCGGCTCTGGCGCTTGTCTGCTTGGAATTGCGCAATGTGCTGCCTCCTTTCTTTGGAGAATTGTACGCCGTGCTGGTAACACGGCATGCATTAAATATACAACATATTGCGCTAAATATCAAGCGATATAGCATATTTAGTATACAAAAAGAAGAAAAAACACCTGTGAGGCGCTTGCAGATGTTTTTGACAAAATTCATTCGATTGAAGGTGAGGACATGAACAAAACGGCGAAAATGATGATAGCAAGCAATGGGAGGCAGAGTGCGGTACTGCTCGACGGCGTTATGATCGGCGTCGGCGTTGACGGCGTCCGCCTTGACGTGAAGGAGGGCGTATCGAAGCTGAGCATTACCGGCATTGATGTGGCGCGGTTCCGCGCCGGGACAGAAGAGGACTTTGAGCGCTTTTGCACCGGATTGTCAGGGAATGAACTGAGCGGAGAATGATAGCCATTCCTTTATGGTGTCGACGGGCAAATTCTCCATGAATATGATGCCGGAATCGGTAAGCGTGTAATTGCCGCAGATGTCTGTTTTTACATATTTCGCGTTTGACAGCTCTGCCAAGCTGTCGGAGACGGCTGCATCAATGGCGGCATCGTGTGATTCGGTATCGAAATAAACCGCGGAGGATTTTGCTTCTCCGCTTGCGCGCCTCGATTTATAGGCTTTGTAGATCGTAGCGAGAGCCTTTTTCGCGTCTCTGGTAAGTGTGTGACCCATGAATTTTCCCTCCTTACTTCAGCAGTTCTATTCCAGCTTGGAGGATGAAGGAGGAAATGCTGGATATGGCAGCGTTGAACACACTTGGGAAATGAGACTTTAGCTTTTCCCATGTGGTCGGATTTTTCGTCAATTTCAAGTATTCAGTTCCTTTTGCCGAAATACCTGTAAAAACATATGAACGTGCTCCGCCCTTGAGTGCTGTGCTGCGCGGGATGGGCAGATTGACTAGCCCAAGCTTCACCAGATATTCCGCAGCATTGTAAATGTCGTCGGATGTGTAATTGCCGAGCGGCTCCTCATGAAGCACCTTTTTGAGCTTTATGGGCTTGACACGTTTTCCGGTACTGCTGATTTCAAGACAACTGTCGAGGTATTGCAGCAAATCACGGGCGCAATCTTCATTTACCATGAGTGGTACATCCTTTCATACGCAGAATTTCCATGTTTTCCATTTGCAGTATATCAGAGAACGCCGAAGTTTTCAATATCAGCACATTTTTTTAAAGGAGAGAGGTACATATGCCGCGAGAAAAAGAAACCTTCCGGCTTGAGCTGGAGGAAATCTTGAAATTCACCGGCGGACGCCGGGTGCTGACGGTGACGGACGTCAGCAATTATACAGGGCAGAGCCGGCGGGTGTGCCGCGAGCGGTACAACGTCAGCGGGAAAGAGGGCATCAGCGCTGTGGCGCTTGCCAAGATGTTGGCCAGATAGGTCAAGAGAAAGGAGAAACCAATGAAAGCAACAGGAATCGTCAGAAAGGTCGACGAGCTCGGCCGCATCGTGATCCAGAAGGAGCTGCGGCGGACGCTCGGAATCAACGAGAAAGACCCCGTCGAGATCTACACGGATGGGAAGGGCATCATCCTGCACAAGTACGCGCCGGGCTGTGCGTTCTGCGGCAGCGTGAACGACATCCGGTACATCCACGGCACGCCGGTGTGCAATATCTGCGCGAACAACATGCAGATGCTGTACCGCACGGCAGAAGGCGGTGACGACGAATGAAGGTGTTCGGAGATCCGCGCGACAAGAAAAAATTCCGCCGCTACATCGTATGGGGCGTTGAGGACGGCATCGTCTGCGCGTCCTTCATGGCCGGTATCGCGCTCGCCGGGTGGGTGTTCCACCTTATCTTCTCGGTCCTCGGCGTCGCATGAGACGTCCGGAGGTCATCTATATGTCCCCGGAAGAGCTGGCGGAGCGCCGCCGGCATGACCGCTGGGCCGCAAAAGGCCGCGCGCGGGTGGCGCTCCCGGGCCGTGTGGCCGTGATCGTACCGTGCGCATCGCCGTTCGCGGCGATCCAGTGCGCGGCGGAGCTGTGGGGCGTCCCATGGCAGGAAGTCGTCCACGGGGCGCGCGTCATGTGGGCGCCACCGGAGACATAAAAAGACACCGCCTGCGAAAATCGTCAAACCCGCAGGCGGTGAAAACCCAATAGCGCACAGGGCGCGCTACACTATATATATTATAGCATACAGTTGCCTGCCCTGCAAGCCGAAAAACGCTGACGCCGCAAGGCGTTTTCAGCTTCGGTAAGACCAATTACTAACTCGACCGGAGACAGACAGGGAGGCAATCATGCCGTATGTACATCGCACCGTCGTGTGCGGGGAAACGGTCGAGCACCGCAAGATGTATTCATCCCGTGTGCACAGCAAGGAAGTCAAGCCGCGCAAGCGATCATCCGAGAAGGAGACCTCCAAGCGTCAGGAGCGCATCAACGAGCGCGTGGCCGAGGAGCATCTGCGCTGGCTCATCAACTGTAACTACCATTACGGCGACTTCCATCTGGTGCTGCACTACTGGTGCAAGCAAGTCACGCTGGAACAGGCCGAGCGGGACAGGGCAGCGTTCCTCCGCGAGCTGCGCAAGGCGTACACCAAAGCGGGCAAGCGCTTGAAATACATCGCCGTGCTCGAAACCAAGCACATGACGAACGTGCATCATCACATCCTACTGCCGCGCTTTGATGCGCAGATCATCGCCGCCGCCTGGACAAAGGTGACCAATGGCGCGGGCTCTATCAGCTTCCAGATGCTCGATGACCGCAAGAACCACGCAAAGCTCGCGTCCTACCTCATCAAGGAATCACGCTCCACCATGCGCCGCTGCCGCGAGCAGGGCATCCGCCGCCGGCGGTACACCTGCAGTGCCGGCATGGCCAAGCCGGAGATCCGCTATCAGGTGACCAAGGCCGAGACGTGGAGAAAAGAGCCGAAGGCCAGACGGGGGATGCATCTCTATCGCTTTGACGATGGGTCGGAGTATAAGAGCGGCTGGCACGAACTGAGCGGCTGGCCGTGGCAGGAGTATTACGAGATCAAAGACACCGCATAGAAAGGAGCATCCACAATGAGTATCAGCATGGACAGCCTGCCGCCGCGCTATCAGAAACAGGCGGCGCGCAAGCTGGATCCCGCAGCGTATGAAAAGGCGCTGCAGTTTTTCCACGCCGAGGAGACCAAGAGCCCAGCGCGCCAGGCGCAGGGGAGCATCAGCCACGCGCTCGGCGAGAGCTTCGAGGCGCAGATCCTCACCGCGTGCGAATATTACCGGTCGATCTGTCACGCGGAGATTGACAAAACGCCGGAGCCGATCAAGGTCATTTCCGGCCGGCATCAGAATCCGAGCGGCTGCTGGTCGTTCGAAGCGGTTTTCACCAAGCAGGCGCAGCCGGATTTCCAGGGTACGATCGACGGCGGCCGCAGCGTCGTGTTCGAGGCCAAGGCCACGGACAAAGACCGCATCCTGCAGAGTGCGGTGACGCACGAACAGGCCTATGCCATGCAGTCGCACGCGCAGAAGGGCGCGCTGGTCTTTGTGCTGGTGTGTCTGCGCGGCCGCGCGGTCTATCGCGTGCCGTGGGAAGTGTGGTGGAGGATGCGGCAGCATTTCGGCCACAAGTACATGACGGCCAAGGAGCTGGAACCGTTCCGGGTGCAGATGCGCCGGGGCGTGATCCTGTTTCTCGGCGATCCAGGGTGAAGGTGGGCACATGGCAATCAAAAACTACACGACGAAAGTGGACGCATATACGTCCATCGGAGAAATCCAAGGCGCGCTTGCACGCCACGGCGCGACTAAGATCATGATTGACTACGATAATGGCAAGCCACAGGCGATCGCGTTTGGGATCGACACACCGGCAGGGCCGCGCGGCTTCCGCCTGCCGGCGGCCGTAGATGGGACGCTGCGGGTGTTCGCGGCGCAGAAGATCAAGGCCGACCGCGAGCAGGCGGAAATGACTGCGTGGCGGAACGTGCGCGACTGGGTGCTGGCGCAAATTGCGCTGATCGAATCCTGTGATGTGCCGATACAGCAGATCTTCCTGCCGTATATGGCAGATGATCGCGGCCGGACGGTGTACGAGCTGTATGCCGCCGGGCAGCTCGCACTCGGCGCAGGGGAGGATGCATGATGCTGCGCACACAGGAGACACTTGACGGCGAGATCATCGTTGACAGCTTTGCCGGTGGCGGCGGCGCGTCCACGGGAATCGAGCTGGCGCTTGGGCGCATCGTAAATGTGGCAATCAATCACGACCCGGCAGCGATCCGGATGCACGAGGCGAACCATCCGTACACGGAGCATTACCAGGCATCTGTCTGGGATGTGGATCCGGAGACGGTCTGCCGAGGTCGGCCGGTGGCACTGGCATGGTTCTCTCCGGACTGCAAGCATTTTTCAAAGGCAAAGGGCGCAGCACTTGTTGACCGCAAAATCCGGGGCCTCGCGTGGATCGTCCTGCGCTGGGCGGCGAAGGTACGCCCGCGCATCATCATCCTCGAAAACGTCGAAGAGTTCCAGACGTGGGGGCCGGTGCGCAAAGGAAAGCCGGTAAAGAAACTGGCCGGAACGACGTTTCAAAAGTTCATCGGGCAGCTTCGGGCAATGGGATATAGCGTGGAATGGCGCGAGCTGATGGCAGCCGACTACGGTGCGCCGACGACAAGATGCCGGCTGGTACTGATTGCCCGCTGCGACGGACGTGCGATCGTCTGGCCGGAGCGCACACACGCCCCGCGAAACAGTGCGGAAGTGCACAACGGAAAACTGCTGCCATGGCGCAGCGCCGCGGAGATCATCGACTGGTCGCTGCCATGCCCTTCGATTTTTTCGACGAAGGATGAAATCCACGAGCGGTACGGCATTTCCGCCGTCCGGCCGCTGGCGGACAACACCATGCGCCGCATTATTCGCGGCGTGGACAAGTTCACGATCAAATCCGGGGCGCCGTTCATCGTTGATTGTAACCATTCCGGAGGTGGGCACGTCACGGATAGCCAAGAGCCGTGTAAAACGATTACGGCAAAGCACACCGGTGACATTTGCCGGCCGGTCCTCACGCCGCTGACGATGACGAACACCAGCAACAGTGCCGGAGCACCGGCCGCCGAACCAATGAACACAGTCCGTACAGGCGGAGGCGGCGGGCAGATGCTGCTATCGCCGTCACTGATCCAGTACCACACGGAGAAAACAGAAAGCGCCCGAGCGGCTGGACTGGATAAGCCCGTCTGCACGGTGGACGCCTCGAATCGTTACGGCCTTACCTGCGCGAATCTGGTGGAGTATTACGGCGGCGGCCGGCCGTTGGATGTGCAAAGCCCGATGCATACGGTCACGAGCCACGACCGGGAAGCCGTGGTTGCTGCACATGTAGTCAAGTATTACAGCGGGGTGGACGGTGAGAAAGCGGGAGAGCCGCTGCCGACAGTGACGGCCATCGACCACAATGCGGTATGCGCTGCCCACGTGGTCAAGTACAAGCGGGACGAAGTCGGCACACGGCCGTCGGAGCCGCTGCCGACACAGACAGCGGGCGGCGTGTTTGGCTGCTGCAAGGCAGTGCTTTATAAAATCAGCACATCCGAGCGGCTGCACCATTGGCCGCAGATCCGCGACTTGCTGAACCTGTACTGCGGCTATGCGCTGGGCGAGGACGATCTGCTGCTCCTGTCAATCGGCGGGGCGCCGTACTATATCGCAGACATTGGCCTGCGGATGCTGTCGCCTCGGGAGCTGTACAACGCCATGGGCTTTCCTCCGGATTACATCATCGACCATGATGCGGCCGGAAAGCCATACCCGAAGACGCAGCAAGTAGCCAGATGCGGCAATGCCGTCTGCCCGCCGATGGCTGCGGCCGTTGTGGCAGCGAACCTACCGGAGTATGCCATGCCTGGAAAAATTGAGACGATGGCTGCACTCGCTGATGCGGTGGCCATGTGATGGGGGCGAATCAGTGAATGCACTTTTGAACTACCCCGGCGCAAAGTGGGGCATGGCACAGGAAATCGTGCAAATTATGCCGCCGCACAGATCCTATTTGGAGCCGTTCGCCGGTTCTTTGGCCGTACTGTTCAACAAACCGCGATCGGCGATCGAGACCGTGAACGACATCGACGGGGATATCGTGAATTTTTTCCGCGTCCTGCGTGCAGACCCCGAGCGGCTTGCCCGGGAAATCGACTTGACGCCATATGCGCGCGCAATATTTGACGATGCGTACGAGAATCGCGGAGAAACAGACTTCGACCGCGCGGTGCGGTTCTGCATCCGTAGCAGGATGGGGCGCGGCTTCAAGACGTATCAAAAGACCGGATTCAAAATCGACGTTTATGCGCGTGAGCGCAGTTACTGCCTGAACTGCTGGAACGATATGCCCGAGAACATACGGGCCGCGGCCGAGCGGCTGAAAGAAGTACAGATAGAGAATCGCCCGGCGCTGGAGCTGATTCGGCGTTTCCGGCACGAGAACGTGCTGATCTATGCAGATCCGCCGTATTTGCTTGAAACGCGCAGCGGAAAGCAGTATCGATACGAAATGACAGACGCGGACCATGAGAAATTGCTGGCAGCGCTGAAAGCACATCCGGGGCCGGTTATTCTATCCGGGTATCACTCACCCATGTATGACAGCGAGCTGAGTGGCTGGAACATCATCGAGCGGAAAGCCTATAACCAGAATGGCAATAGGCGCACGGAAGTGCTCTGGTGCAATTACGAAATACCGACATTGATCGGATAAGGAGGGCAATCATGAAGATCTACATATCAGGGAAAATCGCCGGGGATCCGGACTATAAGGGAAAATTCGCCCGAGCGGCTGCGGAGAAGCTGCTGGAGGCATTCGGGGAGAAGGTGAAGCGGAATGGCTGAATACATAAACGAAACAGAAGTGCTGCAGAGAGCGCTGGACACCTACGGCTCATCCATGCAGATCGTGGTGATGATGGAGGAAATGAGCGAGCTGCAAAAGGAACTGTGCAAAAATCTGCGCGGAAGGGGTTCGATCGAACATATTGCCGAGGAGATTGCCGATGTGGAGATCATGCTCGAACAAATGAAGATGCTGTTTTTATGCGCGGATGATGTGCGCGATGTGCGCAGACGCAAGGTGGAACGGCTGAAAGTGAGGCTGGACAATGGAACCTGAATACATCGAGCGGAAAGCGCTGGATAAAGCACTGACGGCCGCCGCGTCACATGACAAGGACAAAAACCGCCGCACATGGGCAAAGGCGATCTGCATTTTGCACGATCTACCGGCTGCCGACGTTGCGCCGGTGGTACATTGCCGCCACTGCCGATCATACAATAAGCCGCAGCTGGGATGGTGCTCAGTCCACCTCGACCGCGAAGGTCCGGACGACTTTTGTGGCTATGGCAAACGAAACGAGGTGACTTAATTGGACTGGAAGCGGGAGGCGGCTGATGAGCTGCGCAACTACATGAACCGAAAGGCGGCAATTGAAAACATCAGAGATCAGATCGCTGACCTGGCAACGGAGATCACAAGCATCCGCAGCGCCTCGGCGGATGGCAGCCCGGTCGCCGGTGGCTCAAACGGCAGGGACGATGCGCTCGTCAACAACATCCTGAAACGTGAGCGGCTGGAAGAGGCGCAGCGCTTGACCGAGAACCGTGTACGCCGCGTGGATCGTGCCTTGAATCAGCTCTCTGAGCGGGACCGCTGTGTGCTGCAGCGTTTTTACATCACGCCGTGCATCGGCGGCGTCGAGCGCCTGTGCCGGGAATTGGCCATCGAGAAAACGACCGCTTACCGTTGGAAGGATTGCGCACTGCGGAATTTTACAATCACAATGTACGGCCTCACAGAGACGTGAGCGTAACGTGGGAAAAAATCGGGAACATTTTCACGGGAATCTGTGTTAAAGTGATATCGCGGGATTGCGAGAGAGACCAGCCCCGCAAGTCACTTTGTGATATACCTCTCTTCCTTTGATCCTTTTTGCAGAATGTACGCATGGCTTTTTCTCTTGTCTCTGTCAACTCCGGTTTTCTCATGTCTCTCAACAAAGCAAAGCACCGGCCCGGCTTCGGGTTCGGTGCTTTGTGCATTCTGGCGCGGTTATGAATCTGAAACAACTTACCTACAAACTGCAGGCGGCGCTGAACCAGCGCGGCGAGCATTACAAAGTCAATCAGTTACAGCACTACTCCGAGCGGCTTGGCCGGATGGTAACAAAATACGTGCTGGAAAAGGCAGAAACCGATGAAACCGGGAAGCATATCAGCACGCGCGTACTGGAGACTTACAGCATGGCGGATGTCGTAAAAACGCTGGCGAAAATCTATAGCGGGTGATCCCATGAATCTCACGCCAAAGCAGCGCGCTTTTGCGGATTTTTACATCGAATTGGGCAATGCGACCGAGGCGGCGCGCCGGGCGGGATACTCGGCGAAAACCGCCAAATCCATCGGAGCGGAAAACCTGACAAAACCTGACATAAAAATCTATATAGCGCGGCGGCAGGAAAAAATCGAATCCGAGCGCACGGCATCCCTGAAAGAGATCCAGGAGCTGCGCACGGCGATCATGCGTGGGCAGGAAAAAGACCAGTTCGGCATCGAAACCTCCATCGCTGACCGCCTCCGTGCGGCGGGCGATTTGGAGAAGTCGCTGCGTATCAAGGAAGAGCAGGAAACAAAGGCAGCAGCACGCGCATCCGCACATTATGAGCTGCCGGCGCGCGTACTAGGCCGGGCGTTTGTCGACATCAACCGGCGCATTCAGCCGAACATGACGTATGTCTTTGAAGGCGGCCGCGGCGGCCTGAAATCGTCGTATATATCCCTGAAAATCGTCGAGCTGCTGAAAAACAACCCGACGATGCATGCCTGTATCATCCGCAAGATGGGCAACACCCTGAAAGACAGCGTGTATGCCCAGATGAAATGGGCGATCAACGAACTGGGGCTGTATGATGAATTCAACTGCAAGCTGTCGCCGCTGGAAATCATCCTGAAAGAAACCGGCCAGACGATCTATTTTCGCGGCTGTGACGACCCGCTGAAACTGAAATCCATCAAGCCGCCGTTCGGCTACATCGGCATCCTGTGGAAGGAAGAAAAAGACCAGCTTTGCGGGCCGGAAGAAGAACGCTCCATCAACCAATCCGTGTTGCGTGGCGGTGCGGCCTCCTATGACTTTTCGTCTTATAACCCGCCGAAATCCAAATCCAGCTGGGTCAACAAGGAACGGCTTGTCCCGGATCCGGGGCGCGTTTTTCATCATTCCAGCTACACGGAAGCGCCGCCGGAATGGCTGGGCGCGAAGTTTATCGCCGACGCGGAACACCTGAAAGAGGTCAACCCAGCGGCGTATGAGCACGAATATGAAGGCGTAGCCAATGGCGACGGCGGCAGTGTCTTTGACTATCTGGAACTGAGGGAAATCACAGACGAAGAGATTTCACATTTCGACCGCATCTTCCAGGGCGAGGACTGGGGCTGGTATCCCGATCCGTACTGCTTCATTCGCTGCTACTACGACAGCGACCGCGAGGCGGTGTATATCTTCGCAGAACACTATGCCAACAAGGAGTCGAACGAACAGACGGCGCGCTGGATCATCGAACACGGCTATGATGATTACACCATCACGGCCGATTCGGCCGAACCGAAAAGCGTCAACGATCACCGCGAAATGGGCTTACCCGTCACCGGTGCCGTTAAAGGCCCGGGGTCGATCGAACACGGCATGAAGTGGCTGCAGCGCCGGCGCATCATCATCGACCCGGTGCGCTGCCCGAATGCAGCGAAAGAATTTTCAGAATACGAATACGAGCGGGACAGAGACGGCAACGTCGTCACCGGATACCCGGACGTGAATAACCATAGCATCGACGCCACGCGGTACGCACTGGAACCGCTGACGATGCGCAGGGGGGCAATTGCATGACTGTAAATATTTTGGGGACGGAATATGAAATCATTGAAGCCACGGCGGCCGAAGATGCAATGCTTGAAAAATGCGATGGTTACTGCGACAAAACGGTAAAGACCATTGTTATTTCAAAAAAGGCCAAAGACTGCGACCTAAAAGACTTTAGCGTCTATCAGAAAAAAGTTATGCGTCATGAGATCATTCATGCATTTCTGTTTGAAAGCGGGCTGTCCGAAAACTTTACGCATCCGGAATACGGCCATGACGAAACATACGTGGACTGGATTGCTTCGCAGTTTCCGAAAATGTGCGAAGTGTTCAAGGAGGTTGGCTGCCTGTGAAAATCAATATCCCGCTGGACAGCGTGAAAAAGCAGATCCGCGAAGAATTCCGCATTGAGCCGCTGGTAACGCCGGAAATGCGCGAAGCGGAAGATCTGTGGATGCAGATCTGGATGGGTACACCGCCGTGGGCAAACGATCAGGATCGCACCATCAATTTTGCGAAGGCCGTGACCGGCGAAGCTGCGCGCCTTGCGACGATGGGCGTCAGCGTCGAACTATCCGGCTCGGCCCGCGCGGATTGGCTGCAGGAACGTCTGAATGAAGAACTGATTCCGTTCCTGCGTGACATGGTGGACGTGGGCTGCGCCGCCGGTATGTTCCTGCTGAAACCCACGCCGGACAGCATCGGCCTGTACACGCCGCCGGAATTTACGATCACGGCCGTGGATAACCGCAAGCGTGTGATCGGCGTCGTGCTGTATGACACGAAGGCGACACCGGATTATTACTACGTCAAGGCCGAATACCACCGCTACGAAGGGACGCATTATGTGGTTTCCAACCGCGCGTTCCGGCTGGCGAAGGGCAAAACAGCGGCATCCCGTGTGAATCTGGACGAAGTGCCGGATTGGGTGGGCATCCTGCCGGACGCCGTGCTGGATGATACCGCACCGCTGTTTGCCGTGTGCACCATGCCAGATGCCAACAACATCGACGGCGGCGCCTGCGGTATGTCCATCTATGCCAACGCCCTGCCGGAACTGCGTGGGCTGGATGTTGCATGGTCTGCCATGGTGGACGAAATTCAGGATTCCCGGTCGATCGCCCTTGTGGATGATCGGCTGTTGCGCGAGCCAGGCCGGAAGCATGTTTCCGTGCGGCTGCCGCGCTATGTGCAAAACGTTGCCGGCTCGGCGGCCGAAAGTTTCTATCAGGAAATTGACCGCAAGCTGAAAACCGGCGAACGCCAGACCGGCATCAATATGTTGCTGCAAAGCCTGTCGACCAAGTGCGGCTTTTCCGAAGGCTATTTCAGCTACAACGAAAAACAGGGCCTTGCTACTGCAACGCAGGTGGAAGCCGATGACCGCCGCACCATCCAGCGCATCAAGGACATCCGCGACCGCATCCAGGCAGCTGTGGATGACCTGATTCAGGCATTGAACGACTATGCCGATATCTACGATCTGGCGCCGTATGGCACGTATACCGTGGCGTACAATTTTGGGGACATCACGTATAGCTACGAAGAAGACCGGCAGAACACAAAAAGCCTTTGCCAGCTTGGCGCTTTGCCGTGGTGGATGTATCTGGTGCGCTTTGAAGGGTTCAGCGAAGACGACGCAAAAGCGGCCTACGCCGAAGCCAACACAGCAAAGCCGGGGCTGTTCCCTGACACCGAATGATCACCCCGGAACAGTTTCAGGAGATCGGCGAAACTCTGCTGCCGTTGCTGGATGACCTGACGGAATGGATTGCGCGCGACATGATCGAACGCTTCATGATCCGGTTCGGCCGCGGCGAAAAGAAGCTGCTGACCGGCACGGATGAATGGCAGGCATGGGCGCTGGAACAGGCCGGCGGGAACCTGGATGAAATCCAGAAGGCATTGGCCAAAAGCACCGGCAAATCGCAGCAGGAAATCACGAAGATCTTCAAGGGCAGCGGCATTCAGGCAGCAAAGGCGGATGCAGAAGCCGCCGCCGTGACGTTTTCCGGCCTGTCGCCCGGCATGATGGCGATCATCACGGACGCCTATGAACGCACGGTCGGCGAAATTTCCAACATCACGCGCACGACGGCCGGCACGACCAATCAGGCGTTTATCGACATCTGTGACGCTGCGTATTGGAAAGTACGCACCGGCGCGCAGTCCTACACCGCCGCCATGCTGGAAGGCGTGAAGGAATTGGGGCAGGTGCAGCCGACCGTTCGGTATCCGTCCGGCCACAAGGACACGCTGGAAGTGGCGGTGCTGCGCTGCATCCGCACGGGCGTGGCACAGTCATCCGGTAACATGACGATCCAGCAGTGCAAAGACATGGGCTGGAATCATGTGCTGGTGTCGCAGCATCTGGGCGCGCGTGTGTCCGATACCGATCCGATCGCCGATCATGCCGGCTGGCAGGGCAAGGTGTACTGCATCGCTGGCAAGGACACGCAGTTCGATAACCTGCTGGACGCGACCGGCTACCCGGAAAATCCGCTTGGCCTGTGCGGCTATAACTGCCGCCATTCCTTCACGCCGTTCCTGCCGGGCGTCAGCCAGAATCACAACAAACCGATCGATACCGAAGCCAACCGGCGCGCCTATGAACTGTCGCAGACGCAGCGCGCGATGGAACGCCGCATCCGGGCGCAGAAGCGCAAGTGTACGGCGCTGCATACAGCCGTGAAAAACTGTGAAGATCCGGCGGCCAAGGCAAAGCTGCGGGAGAAATATGCGCAGTCCGCCAAGCGCCTGCAGGATCAGAACGCGGCCTACACGAAGTTCTGCACCGGCAACGATCTGAAACCATATCACGAGCGGCTCGCCGTTACCGGCTGACTTCATTAATCGAATCAGGATACGCAGGGGCGGACGGGAAACCGGCTGCCTCTTTGCAATATCACGACCCTGCCGGTGGTTCATCCGGCTCAATCCGTACAGCTGACGAGCTGTTAAAAATCACGTTCAGGAGGATTACGCATGAAGAACATCGAGACCATTCTTTCCGACTTCGGTATCACGATTCCGGAAGGAAAGGCGGCGGATCTGCGCAAGGCCGTCGCCGAAAACTACAAGACCGTGGCGGAATTCACCAAGCTGCAGGAACGCCACGACGCGCTGGACACATCGCTGAAAGACGTGCAGGGCAAGCTTGCCGCCTTTGACGGCGTGGATGTCGCAGCGCTGAAAGGTCAGATCACGACCCTGACCAACGACCTGCAGACCGAGCGGGACAACCGCAAGAAGGACGCTGCCGCCGTGAAGCTGCGCAGTACGGTGGACACGTTCCTGTCGGGAAAACATTTCGTCAACGACATCACGCGCGAAAGCATCACGGACAAGCTGGTGACAGCATTGGGGTCTGACGATGCGCGCGGCAAGTCGATCGACGACCTGTTCACCGGCCTTATCACCGATCAGAACGGCAAGGAGATCCCCGGCATCCTTGTGGCCGATCCCGCCAGCAAGGCACGCTTTTCGTCCGATCACAGCGGCATGGTTCCGCCGGCGGGGGGCGCAAAAGAATACGTAGCCCAGAAATACAAAAACAACCCGTTTTTCAGGGGCTAAGACTACGAAAGGAAATGATGATCTATGTCTATCCAGTATGGATCCATGTATGTCGATGAACAGTACAAGGCAACTGTTCTTCCCAACCTGTTTTATAAGACCTGGCTTGTGCCTGGCGTGACCTATCAGGACGTGATGGTCGACGGCGCCGGCGGCTGCTACTGGCACAAGCTGACCTCCACCGCCGCGTCTGTCGGCACGCCCGGCCGTGACTTCACGGACACCGCTGCCGCTGACACGCTGGTTCAGGCCGTTTTCAACAACAACCTGCAGGCGTCGAAGAAGATCTACGGCGTGCAGGCGGCCGCTGTGGCGTTCCCGATTGCCGAGGAGCATCTGGCTCTTGCCACCCGTGAAGTCGCGGAGGCAAAGAACCAGTGCGCGCTTGCCTGCCTGATCTCCGAGGGCACGGCATCCACCAACACCACGAAGACCACTGCGGCCAATTTCAAGGCGCAGGTACTGGCCGAACGCAAAGCCATGGTCAAGGCGAAAGCCAACCCCACCATCGTGCTTTGCAGCCCGGACTTCTTCGCGACGATGCTGGAGTTTGCCGGCGAGAAGTATATCCCGACGTCCAACGAAATGCTGCTCGCCGCCGCTGCCGGCGGCCAGGTAGGCAGCTTCATGGGCTTTACCTGGATCGAAGTCAACGGCTTCGCGTCGTCTGCTGATCTTGCCTACTATCCGCACGGCGGTACGAAGGCCAGCGTTACGGCGGCGAACCTCGCGAAGGTGGAATTCATCATGTACGATCCGAACGCCTTCGGTGTCGGCGATAACTTCAGCATCGTCCGCATGGTCGACTCCGAGCTTTTCGCCGGCAGCAAGGCGCAGGTCGAGGAAAACGCCGCCCTGCGTGTGCTGGACGCTGCGCAGGTGCACGTGAAGTCCTACGCAAGCGCGTGATCGGCAGGTGAATCACGGTGTACGCGGATTTTGACACATACGTAAAACGGTACGGGGACGATCTGTCCCCTTTCCGCGACGAAGTGACTGCTGCCCGCTACCTGCGTGCGGCGTCGCGGGAGATCGACCGCTTTACGTTCGACCGCTTCGGCGGCACGCTGCCGGAATCCACGATCGACGCCGAAAAGCTGCAGGATTGCGCGTGCGAACTGGCCGAATGCCTTTACCGCATCGACCAGGCGCGTGACAGCGCAGCGGAAACCGCAGACGCCGGCGGCGTAAAAACCGCCGGCCCTGTGGCGTCGGTGTCGTCCGGCAGCGAATCGATCACATACAAGGCGGCCGACAGCTGCTACACGACCGCCGCGAAGACTACGGCGGCACGTGACGCGCTGGTGTTCGACGTACTGCGGCGCTGGCTTTCGGGTGTGGCCGTAGATGGTGTCCTTGTGCTGTATGCGGGGGTGACGTGCTGATGCTGCTGCTGCGTAGCGATACGATCACGCTTTTTTCCCGTGTGCGCGGCGCACGCGGTCAGGCTGATACGTGGGTGCGGCACGTGCTGACCGGCGTCAAGGTGGAAGCAAAAACCGCTATGACGCCAGGCACTACCGGCGACGTGCCTGGGCACTATGTGCTGCTGCTTGTACCGAAAGCGTCCATCGGCGCGCTGACCTATGCGACGCCGGAAGTGTACCAGGCGGCGGATGACCGCAGCGGCATGATTGCGTTTCAGCCGGGCGATTATTTCTGCCGCGGCGATCACGACTGGGCTGAATACGATGTGCTGTGCAAAGTCACGGAGTGCCACCGCATCACATCCTGCGCGTGGTTTCCGCTGATTGCACACTTCGAGGTGACGGCATCATGATCGATATCAAGCACTATAAGAACGTCAGCTATGTCAAAGGGCACGTCCGGGTAAATCTCCGGTTCGCCAAATACGGCCCGCGATTCGCCAAAGCGCAGGAATGGCTGGGGCAGCAGGTGCTTGCGGACAGCAAACTGTATATGCCGCTGAAAACCGGCAGCCTGCAGCAGCGTTCATACGTCGCAGAAAGTGGCCGGCAGGTTGTGTTCCCCGGCCCATATGCACGGTATCTGTATATGGGTAAGGTCATGGTCGACCCGGAAACCGGTTCGCCGTGGGCGCGCAAGGGCGCTGTAAAAGTTGTAACCGACCGCGATCTGCGGTTTGCGGCCGGCGTGCCGCACTGGGCGGAAGTCGCGCAAAACGAACACGGAAAAGAATGGGCGGATGGCTGCAAACGGATCATTCTGGGGGAATCAAATGGTTGATACGAAAGATTTTTCAACGATCCTGAGCGGCTTGCTGAATGATTTCCCGGCCATTGGCGCGCGGGAAATCCGGTTCGGCGAGCTGGGCGACAAGTCCGGCGTCGGGATCTATCCGTCCGCTGCGGCGACGGTGATCAGCGAAACGACCGACATCATGGGCGGTGTGTACCAGAAATGCAACTATGCGTTTCAGGTGGTATATCGCGCCGTGCCGCAGTCGGAAACGGACCGCATCCACATCAAGGGGTGGCTGGACAAACTGGAGCGTTGGCTGGAAAAACAGCCGATCACGGCGGACGGCCAGCAGCACACGCTTGCCGCGTGGCCAGACCTCGGCGATGGCCGGACGATCACTGCATTTGTACAGGTGTCGGCGGCCTATCTGGCCGGGCGCTATGCCGACGGTGTGGAAGACTGGGCTGTGTCCCTGTCGATGCGGTACGACAACAATTTTGAAAGGTGATGCATTATGCCTGAAAGTACGACTTTTAACACAACCGCGGGCCAGACGATTGCCCGCAAACTGCTGATGGCCTTCCTGAATACCGGCACATCTTCCGCGCCGGTTTGGTCGATCGTCGGCAAGCGCGTGGAAGACAGCAGTCAGGAATATGACTGGAACAAGGAGACCACGCAGGACATCCTGGGCAACACGTTTACCACCATGTCCGCGCCGACCATCACGCAGACCTTTGACCCGTGCAATCTGGACGCCGGCGAAACCGCGCTGACGAAGCTGTGGCAGCTGGCAATCAAGGATCAGGATGTCGCAGCGCTGGCCGAACAGGATATGATGATCGTGCACTGCTATGCCGGCACGAAGGACACGGCGATGTTCGCCGAACGATATAGCGGCTGCGCGATTGAAGTGAAGTCGCTGGGCGGCGATAAGACGGTGGATATGCCGTTTGATGTGACCTACGGCGGCACGCGCACGGTCGGCACAGCGGCCATCGCCGACGGCGTGGCCACGTTCACGAAGGCGACGGCATAAGGGGGTGGCGGCGTGAGCAATAACATTTCTTTTGAAACCGGCCTGAAAGCGTTCACTATCAATGGCGACGCAAACCGGAAGATCTATTTTGACCCGAACGACATCGGTATCATCGACCGGCTGGAAGCGGCAGCGATGGCGATCAAGGCCAAAGCCGACGAAATGGGCACGCAGGAAAGCGATACGGACGCCCGCACGACGATCCGAGAACTGGACGCCTACGCACGCGAACAGGTGGACGCGGCGTTCCCTTCGCCCGTCTGCGATACAGTGTTCGGCAAAGCCTACTGCGTTTCGCTCACGCCGTCCGGTTCCCTGCAAATCATTTCGTTCCTGGAAGCGGTTTCGCGCCAGATCCGGCGCGAGATGGACGCTGCGACCGCTGCCGCGCAGAAGCGTCAGGCAAAATACCTGGATAAATACAGCGGCGGTCAGCGCAGGAAGAAGCGCAGATCATGAATACCGGTCTGCCGAAGGCAGCATGTATCGGCGGCCGGTGTTTTCGTATCCGAAGCGACTTTCGCGAAATTCTGGACATCTGTGCCGCGTTGAATGACCCAGAGCTGACAGATCAGGACCGCGCCGAAGTGGCGGTCAAGATCTTTTACCCAGACTGGGATCAGATCACGGACATGGCCGCCGCGGTGAAATTCATGCTGTGGTTTTTGGATGGTGGTGTGGATCGCGGCGACCAGCGGCATCAGCCGAAGCAGATGGACTGGGAACAGGATTTCCCGATGATCATTGCGCCGATCAACCGCGTGGCCGGGCGGGACGTGCGCGCACTTCCGTACATGCACTGGTGGACGTTCATCGGCTATTACATGGAGATCGGTGACTGCACGTTTTCCACGATCCTGGACATCCGGCGGAAGCTGCGCAAGCACAAGAAACTGGAAAAGTGGGAGCGCGAATACTACGACGAAAACCGGGAATTGATTGATTTCAAGTCGGCGCATCTGACCGACGACGAAGACGAATTCATCCGGCAGCTGATGACAGGGGGTGTGCGCGATGGCTGATGTTGTCGGCGATCTGGTATACGAAGCAGCGATTGATAGCGGCAAGTTTGACGCGGGGCTTGCGAAGCTGGAAAACAACGCGAAAAAGGCTGCGAACAATGTGGACAAGGCCGCACAGAAGGTAGCCGCGCTGCGGCAGCAGCTGGAAGAACTGCAGGCTGTTGCCGAAAACGAAAAGAAAACCAGAAGCACCGGGACGGTATCGCAGGAAACCGGCGATGCAATCCAGAAAACGACGCAGCAGCTGAAAATGGCGCAGCTTAATCTGGAAAGCAGCCAGATCGCGCAGGAAAAAGCCAGCGCTGCCGTAAGCGAATATGTGGGAAAGCAGCGTCTTGCAGCTTTGACGACGCAGAATGTGTCAGAACAATTTAAGATATTCACCAAACGAATTGCTGGCTTAGCAAAGCGCGTCTTCATTTTCACCATGATTACCAAAGCACTGCGTACGATGCGCAAAATGCTGCTTAGCACAATCGGCGCAGACAAACAAATGTCAACATCTTTGGCACAGATCAGGGGTAATCTGATTTCCGCTTTTGCACCGATCTACAACTATATTTTGCCGGCAATTCGAATGCTTCTGGCGTGGCTTGCCAAATTGACTGCCGTTGTGTCCGTGTTTATCAATTCGTTGTTTGGCAAAACGGCGTCACAAGCGGATGCATCTGCAAAGGCACTGTATAATCAGGCTTCCGCAACCGAGGCCGCAGGGGATGCGGCCGAGAAGGCAAAAAAACAGCTTTCGGGGCTGGATGAAATGAACCGCTGGGAATCGAACGATAGTTCCGGCGGTGGAGGTGGAGGCGGGGCATCTGGTGCGGCGCCGAAATTTGATTTGTCCGATCAGGTCGACACCGGAAAAATCGGCAAGATTGCAGCCGTTGTCCGCGAGCTGTCACCGTATGTGGCGGCGGTGGCCGCTGGATTCGCTGCGTGGAAAATCGGAAAGAAGTTCCTGGGGAATTTGTCGAAGGCAAAGCAGCTGGCGCTTGCTGTCGCGGGGGCTGCCCTGATGGCCATCAACGTTGTCGATATGCTTAAAAACGGCATAAATTTCGACAATCTGACAGGGTACATCATCGGCGCTGCTGCGGCTGTCACTGGGCTTGGGATGGCATTTGGTGTGCTTGGTGGAGCAATCACGGCAATCGTCGCGGGGCTTGTCCTTCTTGGCGTGGCAATTCGTGATGTGATTAAAAACGGCTTTAACAATAAGAATCTTACGGCTATTACCGTGGCGCTGCTAACTATTGGCGGTGCTATTGCTATCATCACAGGGGCGTGGATACCGCTGCTGATTGCCGCTATAGCTGCAGTGGTCGTGTGGATCGTCGCAAAATGGACGTCCATAAAGGAATGGATCAGTAAAACGATCAGCAGTATCGATGCGGCTTTTGAGCAACATCTTGCTAACGTGGAAGCAGGTGCCGCGGCGGCAGTGGATTGGCTCATCGCAAAATGGACGGCCGTAAAGGACTGGTTCAGGGGGCTGTGGGAAAAGGTCTCATCCGGCGCTGTGGCTGCGTGGGATGGAATCAAAAGCGCCTTCAAGTCTGTGCCGGAGTGGTTTCAGAGCAAATTCCGAGACGCATGGCAGAAGGTCAAAGACGTGTTTTCGACTGGCGGCCGTATCTGGTCAGGCATCAAGGAGGGCATCGAAAGCACCTTCCGCACGGTCGTCAATGCAATTATCCGCGGCATGAACACGATCATCGCCGTGCCGTTCAACAGGATCAATTTCATGCTGAATACGATCCGCAACGCGCACTTCCTCGGCATTTCACCGTTCCAGAATTTGTGGGGCGTGAATCCACTGCCAGTGCCGCAGATCCCGATGCTGGCGCGCGGCGCGGTCATTCCGGCGAACCGGCAGTTCTTGGCCGTGTTGGGCGACCAGCGCAACGGCAACAACCTGGAAGCGCCGGAATCTCTGCTGCGCCAGATCGTGCGCGAAGAAGCCGGCGGCGCTGGCAGCCGATACGAGTTTATCGCCCGGTTGGATCGCCGCACACTGTTTGATGAAGTCATCACCGAAGCAAAATTGCGGAAAGGGCAAACGGGCAAAAACCCGCTTGTAGCGGTGTAACACATGGCACAGGAATACATTAAAATTCGAAAAAGTCCGTCGGATGAATGGCTGGTGCTTCCGCAGCCGGACTCCGGCGCGCTGTCGTACGATTTTGAGACGACCTACACGGAGGACAGCGGCCGCACCCAGACCGGCGCGGCCGTCGTCAGTCCGCTGTTCACGGTCGAAGCACTTGGATATAGCCGGGCGTCGATCAGCAAAACTATGCTGTCGCAGATCCTGAAGATCATCGCCAAAGGCCAGCAATTCCAGCTGCACTACTTTTCCGCCTATTATGGCGCGTGGTGTACGTCGTGGTTTTACGTCGGCAAGGGGCAGCTTGACATTGGCCGGCTGAACGAAGGCAAAGAGTTGTTTACGTCCCTGGATTTTAACATGGTCAGCGTCAATCCGCTGACGTGATTGGTGGTGACATGATATGCGAACAGTCGAAAGTCAAATCACAAGCGTCTATCCATCGCAGACGAACTTTGTGGTCGAAGCATCTTTTACGTGGGATCACGATGTCACGTTCGAGAGGAACGGTGAAACTGTAACGCTGAAGGCTGGGCAGTACCTGCAGGTAGGCCGGCAGTCTTTCCGCCCGGGCGGCACGAAGATCTCGGCGCAGACATCATCCGGCAGCTACCCCGTCGGGCTATCTGTGTGCAAATGCGCGACAATTGAAATGTACGACATCGGGTGGTCAAACGCAGACTATTGGTCGTTGTACGAAGGGGCTACGGCACATCTGAAAGCGGCAATCACCATTGACGGAATCGAACGCATGGTGGACATGGGCCACTTCAAGGTGTACGAAGTGGAAACCGTGCACGAAGTCACCACGCTGACCTGCTACGACGCCATGAAGGCGGCGGACGTGCTGTGTCCGGCAGTGATGCAGGGCGAACACGAATATATGGAACTGTGGAAGCTGGCGGCGCAGCAGCTTGGCTTGACGCCCGGTCCAATGGATTATCAGCACGGTTTGCAGTATAACGGGCTGGCGACCGTGGACGCACAACACACCATCCGGCAAGTAATCGAAGCAATTGCGCTGGCCTGCGGAGGCAATGCCATGGTGTCTGGAAATACACTGTTTGCGCGCCCGATCACGTCTGCGGCAGATGTGACGCTTACGCAGTGGATCAACCCTGTAGAGGTGGCGAAAACGCCGGTAGAAGTTACAGGCGTGCGCGTGAAAAAGACGTTCGCCAGTGACGGGCAGGAACACACGTATTTTTCCGGTGCCGGAGGCTACGTTATTGAACTGAACGACGACAACCTGTGGCTGGGTATCGAAGGGCCGGCCGGGTCAATCACCGTTGCGGCCGAAGCTGTTGCCGAGTCGCTGTACGCGCAGCTGAAAGAAAAGCCGGTATATAAATTTTCTGGCGATCTTCCGTCTGATCCGCGCCTTGACATTTTCGACAAGGTCATCGTCAAGGACATCAACGGCCGGGAATACCCGTCAATCATCACGGATTACACATTCGTTTTTTCCGGCAAAACATCGGTCGGGAATAGCGTCGAATCCGGCAGCAGCTACAACACGTCCGATAGCGGTCCTTCCGGACCGTCGGTACCCGGTGTTGGCGCGGACTATGTCGTTGCCCAGGGCACGACCGGCAAGTGGGCGTGGCGCAAATGGGCGTCCGGCGTCGCAGAGATGTGGGCGGTATTTGGCACCGACACTCTGGCGATCGACGAAGCATGGGGATCGCTGTACTTTGGCACGTGGATGCGCAGCGATGTCAACGCAGCCGCGCGGAAGTATCCGTTTTCGTTCACAGAAGAACCGACGGTGACGGCATCGTATATGGGCGGAAGCGGGGATGCGTGGCTGGTATCGCTGTTTAGCACGTCCGACGATCTACTTACCGGAGCACCGGCGTATGCGCTCGCGCGTCCGAATCCAGCGACCGTGGTGAAACCGCGCATTAGTTATTACGTCGTGGGAAAGTACAAGTAACGGCTAACGGCGCAATTGAAAGGAGTGAAATATCGTGATACGTGGCACTACGCCGACATTTGAGTTTACGCTGCCGATGCCGACCGCCGAAATTGCCGCCGGGTATATCACATTTGCGCAAAGTGGTAGCGTGGTGATCGATAAGGCTCTGACAGACTGTGAGTGTGCTGGGCATACTGTGACACTGCGTCTGACGCAAGAAGAGACGCTCAAGCTGCAGCACGGCGATAGGACAGAATTGCAGGTGCGCGTGCGCACGGCTGGGGGCGAGGCACTTGCAACACGTGTATACACATTGCCAACAGACCGCGTGCTCAAGAATGGAGTGATCTGATGCGGATTGATGTGGCATTTAAACAGACTCATCAAACGCTGGAACTGACATTTGATAATTTCCAGCGCGTGGATGGTACTGCGGACTACTACGACGGCACATATGACGTGACGCCTCTGATCACGGCGCAGACGCTGCCAACGCGTAGCAAGACAATGCGCGACGATGTGCGCATCGACATGATCCCAACGCGGGAGATCCCGAACGCCGCTGGCGGCGTAACTTTTATCGTTGGAGGCTGACTATGGCATACAGTAAAATCATTTATGGCGGCAACGTGCTGATCGACCTGACCGGCGACACCGTGGCCGCGGACAAACTGCTGGCGGGCGTGACGGCACACGGGAAAGATGGAGAGGAGATCACCGGCACTTGCGCGTATGACGCCGCCACCGGCGACGCCACTGCCGCAGAAGGCGATATCCTGCTCGGCAAGACGGCGTATGTGAAGGGCGCGAAGAAAACCGGAACGATGCCGAACCGCGGCGCTGTGACGGGAACGATCGCCACCAAAACGGGCGAGTACACCGTCCCGGCGGGCTACCACACCGGCGGCGGGAAGGTGGGCATCAGCAGCACCGAACAGGCAAAAATCATCGCGGGCAACATCAAAGCGGGCGTGACCATCCTCGGTGTGGAGGGCGGATACTCCGGCGAACCGATCAAGGCGCAGGCCAAAAGCGCTACGCCGAAGACAACCGCGCAGACTATCCAGCCCGACAGCGGCTATGACTATCTGTCGGGTGTGACAGTCGCGGCGATCCCTTATGCGGAGGCCGCGAACCCTGCGGGCGGAATGACCGTGACGATCGGGTGACGATATGGCAGTCAGCAAAATCGTATATGACGGCAGGGCGCTGATCGACCTGACAGCCGATACGGTCACGGCGGACGCGCTGCTGTCCGGCACGACCGCGCATGACAAGGCTGGTAATCTAATCGTTGGCACCATCGCCGATGGCACGGAGGTGAGCTATTGAGATGAAAAAGCTCTACGAAGAAACCGCCGTACAGGACATTGCAGCAGCTATC